>Ga0325411_1002223_pt1 | contig 21841 bp, 15 predicted proteins | sample PopdelMetagenome_13_FD_206181 | JGI IMG/M metagenome (GOLD analysis project Ga0325411, IMG submission 206181) | Populus deltoides microbial communities from Bellville, Georgia, United States - Xylem-PdIQD-R4 | ecosystem: Host-associated > Plants > Phyllosphere > Stem > Wood/Secondary xylem...
AGCCTTAAACTTATTCGTCTGATTTCAGCACTCGGTTTTATCTCTCCATTTCTTTCTTTCTGCCTTTAAAAATGGACTGCTAACATTAACAACACATGAATCAGTTGATGCAAACCTTAAATTTATTTTTATCGAAGAAGAGAGCTAAATGGCAAGCAGAGTCTTTGGGAATTGAGATCTATCGTACGTCTATGCTACGAAAACACTGTCCAGTGAAGTTGGGAGACAGACTTCTCCAGTGTAAGCCCATCAAGGCATCAACACTGATTCATATTTCCAATGAACTAGCCCGGTCAAGTGTAGTAGGATCAGGCTTATTGGATTATCAATGTCTTCAGCAGCCTGATTGTCACCTGACTTGATATTGTTTGGCAGGGCCTGGTCTAACAATTTTGAGTTGAGTTTGAAAGAGATGAAAACCATGCAAGAAAACTGGGTATAAGTTATGGCCAGAGACTAGACAAAATCCATTTCAGTGTGCGAGCCTAACCCACTCAGTAATGGGTATAGGCTCAAGCTTAAATATTAAAGATGCCATCGGAAGCTATGCATAGCCTGATTTTATATTCATGCATCATATAAATTTCTCCGTTGTCGAAGATATATTATATCTTTCATGTTTTTGAGTTATTGTTTAACGAATTATTAGTGACGTGAAAAAACTTCACACGTAAATATATATATATATATATATATATATATATATTTTTTTTTTTTTTTTGGTTACGTTCTGAGCATTGCATGAGTTGTTCTTGTAAAAACAAGTAAATCCATCATGACTTTCTCATACTTAAAGTTAATACTTGTACGTGGGGATCAGAAACAATATTTAGAAAAGAAAAATATAAGTACTTAAACATTCATACTAAACATGCATTTAAACTCTCAATTGATGACATGTATACTTGTAATCAATTATTTTAAGTTTAAATGAAAATAAAAAAAATATTTACTTGGTGAAATAATTTAAAATAACAATTTTTTATTTTGTTAATAACGAATTCTCTGTTCTCGACACTTTATTGCTCATAAATAACAGAAATGTTTGTAATATATTTTTCAAAATTTCAACAACATCATTTTGATTTAGACACGCTATTTAACTAGGTTTTTGTATTAAAGTAAAATAACACAATTATCGTTTAACAAGGTGAACACAAGCTCTAGGATTTAGAAAGAAACATCAAGTATAAAAAATAAAGGAAAATACTAATAATAAAGTGAGTGTAAAATTCTAGAAAAAATTTGTTTGAAACTCTTCATTCATCATTTTTTATAGTTGATTTTACGAATTAAAAAGTTAAAGAACTAATTATGGCAGCAATCAATATTAACTCTCACCATTTTTTTTAATTAACCATCATAAATAAAAAATTAAATATGAATATAGTGGTTATAAATCTAATTTTTTATGAGCTAAAAAAATTGTTTATATTTGCAACAAAAACTTACAGAAAATAGAATGTTAACATCTATGAGTTGAATTAGACAAACATTAAGCTAAAAGAAATAATTATTCAAGAACCAAGTTCAAGTTCAAATTCTAGTTGACAAAAAAAAATCTTTTATGACTCAAAGTATTATTTTACAACAAACTCAAACTCAGGTTTAGGCCCAAGCCTAAGCACAACCTAGACAATGCGCACGAGTTTAAACTAAAACCCATTTTACTTGTGACCTTTTCACTTTAAATGCATTGGTGCCTGCTGGGTTTAATTTAATTTGAACTTTACAACTTTTCACTTTATAAATATTGAAACAATTTTGTTTCTTTTACATGTAAGATGATGTTATTTTATAGAATTTCGAGTTTCACAACACTTCAACCAATAATTATTTAAGATCAATTTTTCATCCACTTGTATTTTGTTTAAAACATATTAACATTTTATATTAAAAAATTTACACTAGAGATTAAATTTTAATGAATGTTTTTTTAAAAAAAAGGCGGATATAAATTTTAATTTGATCTCAAATATACTTATTAACCATATTTTAACAAAATTTCCAACACTTTTCACAATCAATTAGTAAGTTGTTGATGGTACTTTAATAATCTTGTCATTTTCAGTACTTTTAGCATTTCGTGGAATACTATATTAATGTTTTCTGTTTTATTTATTTGAATCCTTTTCTTAGTCCTCTTAGCATCATATAAATTTCCCCTCCTCACCTTTTTCCTCACCGGTAATAAAATTTGTCCACATGGGTGAGTTGGTGACTAATTCTAATGATCATAAATAGTGTAAAAGAAATAATTTTAGTTAATTAATATTCTAGGGGCGTCAATACTCGATAGAATTTTATACATGATAGTGCTAACTTATGTTTGATGGACATCATTGATCATTTTATGTGGCGAACATGTTTTGGAGTTTTCATGATTTTACCTTGAATTTCTAGGAATTAGAAAGAAAAGGTAAGTCATCAAAGAGTTTGATATAATAATGGTCAAGGATCATTGATTATAATTATAACAGCTGGTTATGGGTCAGGCTACGTAGTTAACCATCCAACCAACGGTGAATAATATTTATTTTTTAACAAAATTTTTAAATTAAAATATACCAAAATCATTCTTTTGTTTAATTTTTTTTATTTTCAATATCAGTATATCAAAATTATATATTATTAAAAAAAAACTAAAACTTGTGCCCTCAATACTGTTGCACCAAACTCATGGAACTGTGGATTGCAACAGTCGTTTAATCCAACAGTTCCACAAATGTTTTGGATTAATGGCTTCCCGACGCTTTTTGATGTTATCAGGGGATTTGTTCTTTTCCATGGTATGTTGGCTGGTTGCTTCTCCTGGTCAGTTGGCTGTTGTGTTGTCTCCTGGGTGCACTTTAGATTGGCTTGAGTTCTCTGGCTCTTTTGCCACCGTCTGTGAGGGCTAGCTTGGCTGACCTTTATGGTCTTTGTTCAGCTATTATTTACATCTTGCTGCATCATGGGAGCAGTATGTTGTGGCTCCACTTTTGCTGCAACTTGAGAGCCATTGTTCTGCGCCATGTGAGGGATTGGTTGTGGCTCTACTTTTTGCTGCAACTTCAGAATCACTGTATTAAATGGACGGGACAACTGCATCATTACTCGCAAACAATTGGCTTGACTTTGGGTGTCTATCCAGCATTGGGAGAGCTGTTGGCATTTTTTTTTGGGATGGCATCAGCTTTATTTGATATAAGGGATTGCATTCTAATCTTTATTCTGCCTACACGCCAGGTTTGTTGTTTTTTAACTCAAACCAAATTTCGATTTTCCCTGTTCCTTTTTAGTTTGCATGGATTGGAAAGACTCCGTTTCCTTTCTTTGTGTCTTTTTTCTAGGGGTCTTTTTGGTTTTAATTTCTTGCCAATTGTTTCCCGGGGCTACTTACTTTTTTGTTCCTCATGTTGCTTCCTTCAGGTCTTCTCATCTTCGTGCGTAATCTGTCTGCCATTTTGTTCCGCTATATGTTTTGTTCTTTGGTGCTCCCATTTTCTTCTCATGAGGTTAGTTGATAATTTAGCCACACTTTTGCTTTGCTGCTTAAGGTATGGGTGCCGCTGTGCATTTGATATATGTCCTCTGCAATTGCCTTTGTTTTCCCTTCAAGATTTAGAAGGGATGTAATTTTTTGCATGGATTTACATTTTTCTCTTTTGTTGTTGCCAACCTGCCTTGCTTTTTTTGGCCTTTTTAACCGTGTTGACCAGCTTTAAGCTTCTTCATTGCCTTATTGCCTTTTGCTTTTTTGCTTTTTCTTTTTTGTTTACATTGCATTTTAATCATTTTTTTTTTATATTTCCATCTATTTTTTTTGCAGCTTTGTTAGACCTTTCTAATATTCTCTTCGTTTGGGCGATCGCTTTTGTTGGTGTCTTAAGCCACCATCTTTTAGAACTGATGCTGATTTCTCACAGCAGCCACAACTGATATCCTCGAGGTAGCCATACATGAATAGTCCTGCGCCATCACAAACAAAAAGGCAACTACTGTTAGAAGATGGGACGCCTTTGCACAGGTCACGACCAGCTCTTTTCTCTCATTTTATGAATGCTACTTTTCAGTTTCAAAATTGTCAGTTGTCTCTCTTCATTTTATGACTAACAATTACATAACTAATTGGTTTAGTTTTGACTTGCAGCTCTGCAACGGCTGTTGCGACTGACCCTCCAAGTGGATCCATATCACTTGATCATGGTGCCATCTCCGACGCAAATGATCCAGTAACCAAACGCCATCGTCCTTTTAAACACGTTAGTGATGGGGTAATTTTGCTTTTAATTATCGTCATCAAATCTGCTGTGATGGTTCGCTGCTAACACTCTGCTAACACAAACAAAGACTTTTGCCTTCCTAACTCTTTCATGCAATGGCTTTTGATAGATTTTTCACTAACAGTTTTGCCTACACGTGTCTTTATAATGTTTGATTTCTTCGTCCATTGACTCAGATCAACATGAACACGAGCTCAAAATCCATGTTTTCAAATGTGTTAGAGATGCCACCTTAATTCATTCACAGGTTTACATGTGTGCAAGCCTAATATTTCCTCTGTCCATAAAAATTCCTATATGGTTTTCCATATTTTCCACAGTTCCGCAGCAAGGCTTCCTGTGCAGCCTCTCCGTTTAAACCTTTTGATTGTCTCCAACACATAAATTCCTAGCTTTTGGTTTTTTCGTGCATTATGTCTTATAATTATAAACATGCTTTTGATTAGTTAACACAAGGTATCGAGGATAAAAGTACCAAAGCACAGCTGCTTAGTGTGCTTCAACAAAATGTTTTTATTCTTTCAAGCAGTTATGTTGTGGCTGCCATTTCCAACTCAGATAGCATAGTCAAGCAATGAAAATTATGTTGTGAACGAAGCAGTTTAGGCAGATTCTGTCAGTGATTAATTACTAATTAGCAAATCATTCCATGTGTTGGGATCCATATCTTTCATGATGTTTTGGGATCTTGGATTAGCAAATCATTCCATGCATGTGTTGTTTTGAATTTAAAATATGATTAACGAAACATTCTATTCCCTCTAATTACATAGATGTTTGCTCTTATAATATCTCTATGCTTTCAAAATTTTGCTCGCAATTTGTTCCGTTGACAACGCCTTAGCTTTCTTTCTCACCTTCTATACTTGTTGGCTTATTTCGTGCCGGTTGACAATTTCTACACCTTACACATTTGATACTACGCAAGCCTACGGCAGCGCGCGTGCAATGTATCTTCTTAAAAACTAAAATGCATTCATTTAAATATGTTTGTTATTTTGATAGTTTTTATGGTTTTAAAAAAATATTTTTAATTATAATTTTTAAAAATATGTGTTTAATTTATATTATTATGAAATAATTTTGTATATTTAAAATAAATGAAAAGTAAATTCATATAAATGGAAAGCAAAATATTATCAAATCAAGATTTAGAATATAATTACGTGTAAAAAACCGATAAAAAACATTATTTACCTAATTAATTTTTTTTTAATGTGGTTGAGCAATGGATAAAAGCTACCATAATTAATAATGCTGAACTTTGTTACTTTTTTAATTATAATTTTTTAATGTATAACAAAACAAAAGTTATCTTACCCTAAAATACTTTAGCACCACCTTCCAACAAACCATCATATTAAATTATACAGCTTAAAATCAATGTAGATATATTATTATTTTAAATCTTGTTTGTTTTAAAGCTGTGATCGTGATTTTTAAAAAAATCATATTTTTGTTTTAAAGAAAATTTTTAATATTTTACATTTTTTTTGATTTATTAATGCTCAAAATAAATGTTTTTTCAAAAACTATCTTACACGTAAACCCAAAAAGAGAAATAAAAAAAAGAAAAGAAATGAACAGAAAATACAAAGCCAAACCCAACAAGGCTCCTGCCATTGGAGATTCCCCTCTCCTATTACAAAAAGCTAAGCCAAACAAGAAATAAAAAATAAAAAATCGGATTCTCTCTTCGATTCCCTCTCCATCATAAGAAAACATCAACAAAAACACCAATTCCCTTACTAAACACCAGTTTTTAGATCTCAGATCCATCAGGTAATCTCAAAGGTCCCCTCTCTTTCTGTTCACTTGTCTCCTTTTCCATGTCCTCCCCTGAATTTCTTCTCTTCCTCTTCAAATCGCTCTTTTCACTGATTAATCAAACCCTAACTTCCACTCTCTTTTCCACGTAATCAAACAGTTTATCGATTCTTCATTTCAGCGATTATTGATTTTTTTTTTTAAATTTTGGATTAGTTAATGCGGTTATGTTTTAATGATGATGATGAAGGTTAGGGTTTGATTTTATCGATGGAGAGTTTAGCGCAGCTAGAAGCATTGTGCGAGAGGTTATATAACTCACAAGATTCTGCAGAGAGAGCACACGCTGAGAATACGTTGAAATGCTTTTCAGTGAATACAGATTACATTTCGCAATGCCAGTACATTCTTGACAATGCGTCTACGCCTTACTCGTTGATGCTCGCCAGTTCTAGTTTGTTGAAGCAAGTCACTGATCACAGCCTCTCATTGCAGCTCCGTCTTGATATCAGTAATATATTTTAGTTTGTTTTTGTTTTGATCAGTTTTTTTTTTAATTGTTACCTGGATTGAATTTTTCTGTGTTTGTTTTGTGGTAGGGAATTACTTGATCAACTATTTGGCTACGAGAGGACCGTTGCCGCATTTTGTTAACGCGTCTTTGATCCTACTTCTCTGTCGTGTTACGAAGTTTGGATGGTTTGATGATGATAAATTTAGAGAAGTAGTTAAGGAGGCTACTGATTTCTTGAGTCAGGTTGGATGTTATGCGTTTCCGTGTGTTATTGCTCTCTCATGTTTTCATGTATATGGATATTATCATTTTTTTTTGTGAAGTGCTAGAGACGTGGATGATACCAATGTGAGTTTTTCTTTGGTATATTTAATTTTGGTTGTTTTTTGAATTTTTACGTGTACTTACTCATGGTAGTATTAATGAAGCAAAACCAGCCCGTAGCTTTGGCTTTGCCGAGGTGTTTTCTAAGATAATTTTATTGCTCTTAAATTCACATGTAATAAACAAAACCAATTTATAGCCTTACCCTTGTCTATGTTTTGCTATGATAATTTCCTTGCCTCTAAATTGGCATGTAATAAGTGAAACCAACTCGTTGCTTTACCCTTGCCAAGTTGCTGCTACTTATGATATCTTGGCTCCTGAAATGGCAAGTAATTTAAGATGAAATCATTATGTTGTTTCTATGTTTGTGGTATTTTATACAAGTTTATTTAGTCAAGTGCGATGTTTTTTTTTTATTCTATGGTTTTACGTGCAATTGCAGAATGTGTATTGCTGAGATGTTTGCACGTTGGTTTTCCTCACATTTTAGTTTGTATGGTTTTGTCTCTTAAAGGATCATTATGGCTATTTTTATATTTTCATGGAATGCTAGGAGTGTGGACGATACCTATGCAAGTCTTTTGTTTTTTTTTTGTTTGAATTTTGATGTGTATTTACTTATTTTGATAGTATTGAAGATGTAAAACCAACTCGTAGCTTTAGCTTTGATGAGGTGGTGTTACTGATAACATCTTTGCTCTTAAATTGACAAGTAATTTAAGACTAAATCAAATTATGTATTTTTTTGTGAGATAAACCTCAACTCAAAGGTTATAATTAAGAAAGTTTCAAATTGTAGGACTAAAATGTAAAGTTTCTAAAATTTTCAGGGTTGCCATGGTCCTTATTTTTATTTTTATTTCAGTGAGCTTGTTCCAAATGGCCATCTTCAGTGTTATGGCAAAGATGAAGAATAAATATCGGAAGGAGTTGATTAGATAATGTTTTTCTAATTGCAAGCACAAGTCCTAGTACTTTACCTGGTTAATTATTCCTTTGGTGTTTAAATAAAATTTTGTCTTTCTATCCTTTATTGGACTGCCTTTTCATTCTTAATTAACATCACCCCTTAAATTGCCATGTGCCACTCTTCCATCTAGCAAACTAAGCTCTAAATGCTGCTTATGAGATTTCAAAGTGTTTCATTACAGCTTTTCTCATACTACATATTGATTCTTTTGTCCTATATCATGCATTAATTGGTGACCTGCAGTTATTGATTATGTCATTTAGAAGTGCACTGTTATTGATGAGGTGTGTTTGTAAACATTTATTATTATCATTGTTGATATTATTATTTACTTCTCTCCTTTGTATAGGCATCATCAAATCACTATGAAATTGGTTTGAAGATATTGAATCAGCTTGTGTCTGAAATGAATCAGGTTGGTTTCTTGCACTTGTCAAAGTTTCTCAATAGTATGGTGCTAGTTGCTATCTTGTTCATAACAATTAAATGTACTTTATGTTCTCGTGATGATTCCTAGAAATAATGCATGTATGATGCTCAAAACTATTTACAACATTATCATTCTATTTCCATTTTTATGAGAAGCAAAAATGGAAGCAATTACGAATGCTTTGCTTGAGATTGATATGCAACATGAATGCTTATTTTCTAAAATTATGTAATCTATCCACTCAGCTGCCACATGATGGGTTCTTAAAGGTTAACTCAAACTGATATGTAAAGCATGGGAATCCAAAGTGGCTTTTATACCCAATTGTAAAGGGGGCAATGCCCTTTAATAATTTTGCAGTAGTTATGCAAGTGACAAATGAAATGCATTGAGAAATTTGAATGGCTAGTAGGCTGCTTGTTGAGGTTGAATCATGCTTTGACTGATATCTTTGTCTGGGATTCCTCGTGACATCTTTGTTTCACTTTTGATTCTTAACCATCTGGAAATTGGATGGGATTTCTTGTGGTTTATATGGAGGATAGGAGAAGAGATCACCTAGTTGGTTAGGAGTTTGTTGTTGGTCTAACAGTGTAATGGGATGGGTCTTGGTTATTTAGTTTAAAAGAAAATTGGGATTTGTGCGATTCTCCATGGAACAAGGTTATTTATGAATACGTGCTTCACTCAAATAATGAGGATCCAAGGCAAAAGCATGAATCACTCAAAACGAGTTTGGAAATTCCTCGTCAGTACCTTTCTTTTCTTTTCTTTTTCCTCCAGCAAAATATAATGTTTGGAAATGGGAGAATCAATAGGAAATAGAATCTTATTCTTTCTATTTGGTTCCTGTCTCTATTGCCTTTTTGGATTGCATGATGCTCCTGTAGAATGCGTAAAGCTTCTTGTAGGCAATTTTATATGAAAATAAATGATCCAATATCACGTGGTTTGTGCTCTCATAAATAATACTGTTCTGAGAGATATTTGGATCTCCTCATTTAACTTCGTATCTCTAATTCTCGTAGTTTTTTCTCTTGTTCGAACAATGTGTTAGATTCTAGATGGTTTTTTTAAAACTAATTTTACTTCGTCTAGCTCGGATGCCTATTGTATTGGTCTATTGTCAACTGTGCCCAACTAGCAGAGGCAGGTCAAGGCTTTTTCAAACTACATAGACTCCATAGTACTTTGCTAAAGGACACTTAGAGTTTAATGATTCATTGGATATAAGGAGGCTCCATAAGCCTTTTAAGCTTCCAACATCTTCAATAAAATTATGAGGGTAGGGCTCTAAAAATAAAAATAAAAATAAATAAAAGGAGAAGGAATATGAGGGTAAGTTTTAGTACCTTACATCATGCATCAAAGCGGAGCTTCATGCTTCATTCATGTGGTTAAAAATATGAAGAAATGTAACTGCATTTCATCATTGAATTACTCCATACATCATTGTTTTGGGGACAAGTGAATCTCATCATTTCATGTACTTATATATACTGCATTATATATAGATAACTGGTAAGCCTCTTATATACTTGTAGTGAATGAATGACCCTTGACATCTCCAGGCCTGTTAGAGTTTTATTACAATTCTTATTCTTGTACTTAATAGATCTCATTCATTCATTGTAAAATGCCTTTCCACAATATGCTACGTGAAGGTTTCATATAGATCACCCTTACCACTATTACAAGACATAAATAACTTGCCTTTGCTGTTTGAATGTGACTCTTCTCTCTCTACCATCACTTAGTTGTTGTTGTCGTTGTTAGTATTGCTCATTACCACCACCACCACCACCATCATTGCTGTTGTTTTCCGATGACTGACATGTGCTTGTGCATTTCTTGATGCTTAAATTCTCAGCCAAATACAGGGTTGTCGTCAACACATCATCGAAGGGTAGCCTGCTCCTTCAGGGATCAGTCACTTTTTCAAATATTCCAAATTTCTTTAACATCATTGGGTCAACTGAAAAATGATGGTAATGGTTTAATGTTCTTATCCCCCCACCCACCACCTGTGTGCCTGTTGTAGCTTTTTCTTTATTAGTCCTTCTGATATTTTACAATATGTCTGGTACAGTTACAGGTCGATTGCAAGAGTTGGCACTTTCTCTTTCGCTAAAATGTTTATCTTTTGATTTTGTTGGGACATCAATTGATGAAAGTTCAGAGGAGTTTGGTACTATTCAGGTTTTGATTACTTATTCTAGTAATGTATGATCTTTTCTTAATTGTAAAATTTCCTTACACTTGAATGTGCTATATATGTTATATATGGATTGGATTGTTACAAGCAAACATATGTAATTCTGTAGATTCCGACATCCTGGAGGTCTGTTTTAGAGGATCCTTCTACATTGCAGATCTTTTTTGATTATTATGCTATTACAACATCTCCTTGTTCAAAAGAGGTCAGTTGATGTGTCGCTTATGATCACACATTATAAATTTTTATGATTCACCATCGTAGTATTGACCATGCACTTAAAGTCCTATAATATTTTTCCTCACTTGCTTCATTATGCATTGGCATGCATGCTTTAGCTGGTCTACAACATAAGTTTAAAATCTTGGTACATTGAATCTATCTTTGTGAAGAAGATCTTGAATTTGTCAATGTGTGCATTTTGAAGCTTAAGATAAGGTAGGATATAGGTCAAAGGAAAAGAGAGTTGGGTAGGGATGGAAGAGCTCTATTGTGCTTGCTCCTCCCTACTAAGAAAAAGAGAGCAAGGCATGCATGAGAAGGATTCACTGCTTTGTGACTCTTTTAACGGATTAAAAAACATTATTTCTCCCCTCCTTATCAGTCACGTTCAATTACATCGAGCCTACTTTTTGAACTTCGGTTTTCTGCTCTTCAAGGTAGAGAAGGACTTGCATCAACTAGGGACTGGCTTCGCGAGACCATTTTGGTCCACACTGGAGAACTCGTGTTTAGGATCTTTTGGGCCTTGGTTTCTTTTGGGTCATGGTTGTGTAAATTGAGGTGGAGTTGGATGCATGGAGATTGTGCCTTTTTTGTTGATGCTCCTCAAAAAAGATATTTAGGGTTGCATTCTGTTGGCTATTTTTGTTGAGGGAAATAGATTATTTGATTTTGAGGTGAATTTTGTTTAGGATTTGCTGACAATTTCCTTGTGGCTTGGAGGAAGATTTTAAATTTCTATCGTGTGGATTCACCTGTTGTGTTTGGATGGAGAATGCTAGAATTTAAGCATTGGTTCTGTTCTTTGCATCTTTGTGATGTAGCGCTTTAGGTGCCTTAATGGGTGTTGTTCTTGCTTATATTTAGCAGGATTGGTGTCTCTTCTATATTGAGTTTGGTTTCTTCATCGTCTTTGTTGCTTCGGAGGATTTCTTATTTATTAACTCATCTTGTGCATTCTTCCCATGCTAATAGTACATTCTCTTATGAAAATATTTTTTTTTGCTGAGGGAAGAAAAGGAGATTCGAGGGAAGAGTCTTTGCTTACATCTTTTACATCCTTGAAAGATGTTTGGTCTTAAGCCTATGAATTATTGGCAAACATGGCAACTTTTACTAATTAGGAGGACATCTTAACTGTGCTAATTGTTTTTGCATGTAGTTCATCTGATCCTGTATAATAGTGGTACTTGTCCTGTATCGTAGTGGTACTTTTAGTGCTTTGTCAATGCAAATTCACACTTCCAATGTTAAAAAAATGTTGGATGTAGTGCTGTTGTCATAGGATCAAGGCCATCAGGAAGAGCATTAATCCAAAAAAATAAGAAACTGACAAATATTGTCATGTATGTAAATGTAAATGAATAATGGAGAATTTATGTAAATTCACACTTCTAACATGTGCAGGCTTGTTTTTGTTGGATGTTGAAATTCAGACTTAATTTTTTTGTCCATTTGTTATTTGTCTGTTTGAGATGTGGATTTATGTGTTTCTATGCTTTGTTACTCTTCATTGCTGGGGGCTCTTATTGGTTTTCTTTTTAGGCACTGGAATGCCTGGTCCGATTAGCATCAGTACGGCGCTCTTTGTTCACAAATGATGCTGCTCGTTCCAAGTTTTTGGCCCATTTGATGACAGGAACCAAGGAAATTCTTCAAACAGGACAGGGTGCTGTTACCTTCTTCTTTTTCCTTGTAGTATATGGTTATGTGATTGTACCCTGTGATTATTCAAATACAATGCATATGCATTTCTTTTGTTTTGGTTTTGGTTTCTATGCTGTTTAACTTCTTTTTCTTTGTTTTGTTTTGTTTTGTTTTGTTTTGTTTTGGAGGATTCTTATTCTCCTTCAAGATGTATTTCTTTCAAGGATATCTTAATATAATAAATTATATCTTAAAAGAATTCAAATAAAATGCACTTGCATTTCTGTGTGGGTTTTTTTCTTCAATTGTTTATCATATTGAATCATTTTGGTCACTTTCTTCCTATTTTTGTTTTCTCCATTTTCCTTCTTCAGAATGAGTTTGAGCGTGGACAATAGATCACTGTTAAAGGTGGCATGCATAGGACCTCTGGAGTGAAAGTTCTGTAATTGTTGTTGGTGTTAAGTGGTTGCAATCTGTTTGTTTAGAGATTTTAATCATGCTTGCTTAGCGAAAACTTCTTGTTGAACAGTTTCATTGTCTTTTTCTCCTTTCACTTCCAATTCTGAAGGGGTTTTGGAGGCCCCTGAATGAATGTGTCAATTTAGAAGTGTGTATGTTCTAAATTGTCTATCCTGTTTTGGGTTTTGCAATCACCAGCTATTCATTTTTTTATTTCCCAACTTTTAAAATTGTTGCCCCCCCCCCCCCCAGTTTGCTTCTCATTTACTGATTTTAGTGGGACATGGTCATTATTAGGTCTTGCTGATCATGACAATTACCATGAGTATTGTCGCCTTCTTGGACGCTTCAGAGTGAATTATCAGGTAATTTATTGTATAGTCACATTTTTTACACTGATCTTTTATTTCTATGTTTTGTTTTCTTGTTACATTTTCCCATGCTATTGGTTTACAGCTTCATTTGCATGGGCATATTCACATGTCTGTAGGGACTGCCACTTGATGTTATATAACTGCAAATTTATGCATGTGCATGGGTAGAGTTTCTGCTGCTTTAATTATTTTAATTAATTTTACTCTTTGTAACCCCATTTTAATTCCTCTTTATTAAAATGCTTTTCTTTCACTGAAAAAAATCTGTTGGTGACATGTATTCATAGCATTGCATGATGCTTTTTAATTACATACAAGTATACAACTACAAACCTGACTCCATTTGATACACAAAATTTACTGCAGTTGTCAGAGCTTGTGAATGTAGAAGGCTACAGTGATTGGATACAGTTGGTGGCAGAGTTCACTTTAAAGTCTTTGCAGTCCTGGCAGGTGGGTTGGTGTTTATTTTCCTATTGTGATTTAAAAATTAGTCATATCTAGCCTTCGTGATAAATAACTGCATCTATGTTTAATAATGGAATGCCTCTTCCTTGCAACAATAAGTATATCATGCTTAAGTGCCTGAAACAACATGCTTTGGATCCATACTGCATTTTCGCAACTTATCTGCTGATTAAGTTCATGTCTTACCAGTGGGCCAGCAGCAGTGTATACTATCTTCTAGGGTTGTGGTCCAGATTGGTGACATCTGTACCATATTTGAAGGGAGAGGCACCAAGTTTGCTTGATGAATTTGTGCCTAAAATTACTGAAGGCTTTATAACATCAAGATTTAATTCTGTGCAGGTCTGCTTTGTCTTCATGATTGATATTTCTCTTTAAATTATACATAAAATGTTGAATTCCTATTTGGCACTCCTTTTTCATGTAGGCTGGATTTGCTGACGATGACGATCCATTGGATAATGTTGAGCTTCTTCAAGATCAGCTAGATTGCTTTCCTTATCTTTGCAGATTCCAGGTCTAGTTTCTATATATAATATAATATGTGATAGCCTCCCTGTTACTTATCCCGCCTGGAGTTTTCTAGATTTAGAAGTCCCTGATGATACTAATTTTAGTTTCCTGAATTACACGTGTGCCAAACTCGTGATTGTACCAGCCCATTAAGGCTTGGAGTCTGTTATGATTATTCTTATTTCTTTTTTTTGCAGTACCAAACAAGTAGTTTATATATAATAACCACAATGGAGCCTATTCTGCAAGCATACACGGTATGATAAGTGTATTGGATGATGTATTCTTCGGATGTTGAATATTTATGGACACTCAATATGATAAAAAAAATTTAAAAATTATTTTTGAATGGAATACACAGGAAATAGCACTACGACAGAGTGCTGATAACAGTGAGCTTGCTGTTATTGAGGCAAAACTTTCTTGGATTGTTCATATCATTGCTGCTATTCTTAAAATAAAACAATCCACTGGCTGTAGGTAATTTTTTTTTCATTTTTGTTTTGTGCATTTTGTGATAGGAATAGCATGCATATGTGCTTGCAATTATCAATGTATTTGTTACATTTATCTCATGCAGCGTGGAGTCTCAAGAAGTGCTTGATGCAGAACTTTCAGCTCGTGTTTTGCAATTAATAAATGTTACTGACAGTGGGATACATAGCCAGGTATACCAACAATAATGGCCTGTAATGTGAAATGGAATAGTGTCAAATTGCTTATCTTTTCTCTCATTTTCCTTTTAAACAGTATATGAGATATGCTGAGTCTTTTCTGCATTCATACAGCATTGATATGTGATCTTTAATTATTTCTGCATAATGCCATCAATTTGAATATCAGTTTATTTCCTTGTCTGTGTAAACATCTTTTTGTTTAAATCATTTGAATTTATGTTTATCAATTTGCAAATATAATTTCGATTATCCATCTTGTTTGTTCTTTTATGGTTTGTGCACATAAAAAAATTGATTAAGCTGGTTGGAGCTATGTTTCTGAGATGCAAGAGAATTCTATTTAGTTATTGTTAATTGAGGTGATTTGAAATGTAATGTATGCTAGAACTAAGTTGGTTGGAGCTTTGTTTTCGAGATGCAAGGGAATTCTACTTTGTTATTATTAATTGAGTTGATTTGAAGTGTCATACATGCTAGAAGCAATGTGACCCACATCTTATCTTCTAGTTTTTGAGAATTATTGCTGAGTCAGAACTGGGTAGCTTCATGGACGCTGACATGTTAGGTTCTTCAGCATAGGTCTTCTGGGCATAACATCTTACAAACTAGCAGAAGGCCACATTGGTAGGATAGATTCTGGGAAAAATAGCATCATTGGATGTTGACTTGTTTTAACCTTTTTTTCTTAAAAAAAAGTCTTGACACTTTTGCTTCTATAAAATTTTATAGAGGCACATTCTTAGAAGAGATTTACATCAAAGACCAATTTATCGATGATAAAACTGCTAATATACTGACAATTATTAACTCCTCTTACAAGCAGCTGATAGTCTCTTCCTTGACTTCTTTAAACCTTGCCTGGCACCATTTTCGATTTGACTTGAATCTGTCACTTTTTTCCCTTTTTCATTTTAATGTGCTCATGGCATTATATTCATTGCATTTAAGTTTAATGCCCAGACAAGTGCTTTGGCATAGATAATGTTCTTTTATGTTTGCTTATTGTCAAAACTTTGCCTTGGGAACTTTGTCTCAGGGCCTGAAATTTTCGCATTTCTTCATATCAGAGATCTCATGTTACAAATTGATGCTATAGCTTATTGGAGGTTAAAATGCGTCATTATTGGCTATGCTGGCATTTCAATTTGTTATTTGTTTGCTGTCATGTAGTTTGGGCATATGGGGAGATGGGTTATTGTAGTATCATTATAGAATTACTCTGGCATCTTTAACAGTAGGGAAATTGGAAGAATTCTTTTGCACATGTTCTCAAAGAGGCTATGGAATCTGGATAACATGGTTCACCACTTATTTCATGAACCTTGGCAACAATATTGCGTCTATGTTCATTCCCGAGCTTAAAGTTAATACTGAATGGCTTTGTTTTGTCACTCTAGGTTAATGTAGCGGGAATCCATTAGATGTTAAATATACTGTTATGTTTATCCATTTGGGTTATCATTTGCTTACTAACACTTGATATGCTGAAGGTTTTCTTTGTAACTCTTGTTACTAACACTCAAATAATTTGCATAGCTTCATATCTGCCTTTTTGTTTGCTTTTGTTCTTTTAAGAGAAGAAGGGTCTTTGTATTTTTTTCCTCAAAGGCTTTGAAAACATGCTTATGTAATTGTTGCTCTAAAAAGTCCTTTCCCTCTCTGTGGTCATGCTTTTTTTGTTCCATTATATCTGAACTAGGTTCCACCAATTTCTCAATAACAACTTTGGCACTGATTTTATTAGTATACTCATTGCCCTTGTATTTAACAGAGGTATGGTGAATTAAGCAAGCAAAGACTTGATCGAGCAATTCTTACCTTCTTTCAGCATTTCCGTAAGTCTTATGTTGGTGATCAGGCTGTGCACTCATCGAAGGTAATGAGTTTTTTTTGTCTTCATTCTAAGCTTTGCAAGTGTCAATATTCTTAAGTCTTTCTTTTTGTGCTGCAGCAGCTATATGCTCGTTTGTCTGAACTTCTTGGACTCGGTGATCATCTACTATTATTGAATGTGATTGTTTCAAAAATCGCTACAAATTTAAAGTGTTATACAGAGGTGAATGCTTCATTCTGTATTGTTCTTTGATTCCTGTTCAGTATGTTTTTCAGAAAGTTTTTGTCATACCTTCATTTGTGCTTGGTTTAGAGTGAGGAGGTCATTAATCATACATTAAGCTTGTTCTTGGAGCTGGCATCTGGGTTAGTATACTGCTTCCTTTTTTGGCTAAAAGTAGTATAGCATATTGTTATGTTTTCACGAAGTTTAATTTCATCCACAATGATTGCTTGTTTGACTGATCATTTTTCATTTATTTATTTGGTTACTTTTTTTTTGTTTAGATATATGACTGGAAAGCTGCTTTTGAAGCTGGATGCTGTCAAATTTATAGTTGCCAACCATACTGTAATTACAATTCTGGCATAAATTTTTTGCTTACCCGCTCTTCTTTTAGTTTGTTCTTTGAAATAATGATGTGTTATTAATATTAAGTATTCTTTTTGAATTTTTAGAGGGACCGCTTTCCTTTCTTAGAAGAATATAGAAGCTCTCGTAGCAGAACAACCTTCTATTATACTATTGGCTGGTTAATATTCATGGAGGACAGTCCTGTGAGATTCAAGTCTTCGATGGAACCGCTTTTACAAGTACTTTCCCGCACTCACTCAGAAGGAAAGAAAAGCTTTTTCGTAGAATTTCATTGATTACCTAAATAATATTTATGGTGTCTTAGGTGTTTATAAGGTTGGAATCAACTCCTGATTCGATGTTTCGGACTGATGTGGTGAAGTATGCGCTAATTGGGTTAATGAGGGATCTTAGAGGAATTGCTATGGCCACAAACAGGTTAGTATAGGTTTTGGGTACGAGGTTGTTTATTTATGAACTGTTAGGTTTCATGCCCATTTTTTAACCATTTTTCAGTCGAAGAACATATGGGCTTTTATTTGATTGGCTGTATCCTGCTCACATGCCGCTTCTCTTGAAAGGCATTTCACATTGGACAGACACACCAGAGGTATGAACATATGAGAGAGATTCAAAATCTTAGGAGCCATGTTTTATCATGATTTATTTTATTTTCAACTAAAAGAGCGTTGTTGAGAACCTTATAATGGAACCTTTTGCGCTGTCTTCTATTCAAATTTTACTCAAAATTGTAATATGTTTTCTGAGCCACTGGCAACTTTATCTTATGCAATAACGTGCTGAAAGAGAGCAAATGAAATGTGACTTTACCAATCTTATCCATGTATTATAGATCATTGGTCTAATTTCTCTAGTTCCCAATATAGAAACATCATTATTTGATTTGGTGCTGCAGGTCACCACCCCTCTATTAAAATTCACTGCTGAATTTGTGTTGAACAAGGCCCAACGTTTAACTTTTGATTCGTCGTCTCCTAATGGCATTCTTCTTTTCCGGGAAGTCAGCAAATTAATTGTAGCCTATGGAACAAGGATATTATCTCTTCCAAATGTTGCTGACATATATGGCTACAAATACAAGGGAATATGGATTTGCCTAACTATTCTGTCAAGAGGTTAATATAAGACCCCTTTATTTTTGTTAATTGAAGAATTTGCATGCTGAGATTGTTGAAAGTTGCTTGGATTTACTTGCCTTTTACCATAAGTTTGTTGCTGGTCATTTGTATTTTACCTGATGAATATTAATATACAAACCATTCTTGGAGAAGTTTTCAAGGTCCGTTGGGCTGAAGAATCATACATGCACTCGCCTAAAAACATGTTTATTGAAACAAGACAAAGGATTTTCATCTAGCCCTTTATCAATTTGCTTGAAAATAACTCTTCTAACTATCAAACTGCGTTATATCAGTTTAATGTAGTTGTCTAATGAATTTGGGTGAATTTGTACAAGTAATCGTACTTTGGTTCATTTGCTTATTGTTTTGTGGCATATATAACTTATATTCTTTGCTGCAAATGTGTATTTTTTATATTTGAATAGTAGGGATGGCAACAAGTTGAGCCATATACTGTTAATTTGTTTCCTTACTGGTCCAATGGTCACTGAATATGAACTTTATAATAAGTATATATCTTATGTGTTGATATTCTTGTATTTGCCACTTATTGGCAGCTCTTGCGGGAAACTATGTCAACTTTGGCGTGTTTGAACTGTATGGTGATAGAGCACTCTCTGATGTACTTGATATTGCTCTAAAGATGACACTGTCAATTCCTCTGGCTGATATTTTGGCATTTCGAAAGGTGTGCAGGACTTCTTGGCTTTCACTCACATTCTATCGATATTTTCCTGCCTCATATATGCCTCTATGTTCCCTATTGTTTATTGATTTGTGTTTGTTTTCTTTTACTCTTCAAGGTTTAGTTTAGTATACACTATATTTTGTGTGTTTGCATGTCTTTTTCTGTTAAGGACATAGGGGCATAGTTTTAAAACCCGACTTAGGACAAGGCTCGGGTCAACCCTGGTTGTCCGGATTAACCTAAAAAAATTATTTGCATATATTAATATTACAAGCTGCTAAATGTCTTGTTTTTTATAAATAGTAAACTGGAAGTAACCCACCCTAACAATGACCCAAACTTCCCCACTTCCAAACCAAACCAATCCAAACTTAAATAAATAAGCAGCAAGCAGGCAACAAAATTCATTGTACCTACCCAATCATCTCCACTCCCAAAAATACTAAATATAAAAAAAAGAACTAATTATTTCTTTATTTTAAATTCATATAGTATTTCCATTTGCAGTCTCAAAATCAAAATTTCCATTTTTCAGTTTCATTTGGTAAAATGGAGCTGTTAATTTTTCTATTAGTACAAGAGGGTTGGGAATAAAATTCACATGCATTTGATGAGAGTCTACTGTGAAAAAGGATTTGGAGATTTATATTGGAGAGAGATCATATCTGAAGAAATGTTTATTGAGCATATTTTGGAATTAATGGGAAACCTTCTGGTGTGGGGGTGTGGAAATTTGTTAGGAAGTAGTGGAGACTTTATGTTTAATGTGGGCTTTCTTATGGGTAATGCTTTTTTACTCCTTTTTGGTATGATTCTGTGTCAAATTACCAGCAAAGGTGCATTTCCTGGATCTCTCTTTGTCAAGTAGGGATGGGGCGGCTTTAGTTAAGCAGGATAGTTTGGGAGTTGAGTTTGTAGACCTTTTCTGATATGCTTAATGCATGAATAGAGATTCATAGTGCTGGTTTAACTTGTTGGAAGGGGTATTTAGATGCATACTTGTTTGGGAGACCAATAGTCTTACAAAATGTTATTGATGGAGAAAAATGGGGATGAAAGATCCCACTAAGATGAACTGGGGAATAATGGAACTAATTTTCTTTCAAGTTTTTTTTCCGTGTAGGTGAATCCATTTTATTGATGCTGCCTGGTTAAATTGTGACTGTTGATAAGTAGAAAAGGTTAATCCATTTTATCCATGCAATTTGCAGTTGAACTTGTTTGTTGCTTTGTTCTTGAATATATTTGTGGAAGCTGGCAGAGTTGTGTTGTCATTTTGGTTGTTTTAGACTTTGTGAGGTCAGTGTGTTTGCAGCAGGAATATCTGTTATATAGAATTAAACCGCTGAACATTTCTGGCTCAAATATTTTAAATTTTGATTCAATTGGATTGGAATAGTATATTATTTTTGCACTAATTTAGCCTGGGATCACCCTCCTCCTCAATGTTGTCATTGTTTGATGATCAGGCAGACATTTCTTGCACACAAAAGTATTTGCAAATTTAGATGACATGGAGTGACGTGATACATTATTTTATGTGTACCTATTGTACTTGGTGATTGTCAGGCACCTCTGTGGTTGATGCAGACAACAAATCAAGCAAAGTTCCTGTATTTTTATGTGATTTTAAAGACAGTAATTTCCTGATTGACTGGAATTTCATGAGTTTAGGCCTTATTTTAAATATTGGAGTTATTTGGGTCTTCCTATCCGGAATAGGAGTGGTTATGTTTTTTTGTTTCAGAGTCTTGAATCCTTGTTAGAATAGGTATGCAACTATGGCATAGCTTTAAGATGAGTACATCGAGTCTATGAATACATTTGTTTGTAGTGCTTTGTTTTTAGAAAGAGTTTAATTAATTTTCCAGGAATTATGCTTTATTTTAGGCGTGACCCCTAAGAACCCTAGGCTTGATGCTGTCCTTCCAGGGTGTGGTTCCTAGAAACCATGCTAGCGTGACTCTATTGTGCCCATATGGACATGTTTGCATGTGCTTTCATTTTTCCTTCTTTTTCCAAAACTCTTCGATTTTATTATTTGTCATCTAAATTTTATGCTTTATGTACCAATTTTGGCTGATGCATGATGTGTAGCTTTTCATTTGGTGTTGCTTGATTCTCATGTCAATTTGGCTACTGCTATGTTTTTCCACTAATAATAGTAAGTTTGTGTCTTTGTATGTTTCTTTGCAGCTTACAAGGGCTTACTTTGCATTCTTGGAGGTTCTATTCAGCAGCCACATTGTGTTCATATTCAATCTGGATACAAACACCTTCATGCATATTGTTGGTTCCCTGGAATCAGGTCTTAAAGGTCTTGATACAAATATCTCATCACAGGTATGTCATGCCAATACTGCAGATCGCATCACTCTTCTCACTAACTTCCCTTGTCATTTATGCATGGTGATTTGTCATGCCAAGCTCACCTGGCATATCTGAATGTGATGCCATGTATATTTGATTTGTTTTGCTGATTCCCTGCATTTAAAATAGAAAGATGAACTTTTCAGTGTGCATCTGCTGTCGACAATTTGGCTGCTTTCTATTTCAACAACATTACAATGGGGGAGCCACCCACTTCACCTGCTGTAATTAATCTTGCTCGTCATATTGCAGATTGCCCCAATTTGTTTCCTGAGGTTAGTCAGACTATTCTATATTATAGTACACCTCCCTAATATTATTTGCAAGTCTTGTGTGGCTAAAAATGGCTTACATAAAGTTTCGTCTTCTGAAGTGTTCTTGAT
>Ga0325411_1002228_pt1 | contig 21820 bp, 12 predicted proteins | sample PopdelMetagenome_13_FD_206181 | JGI IMG/M metagenome (GOLD analysis project Ga0325411, IMG submission 206181) | Populus deltoides microbial communities from Bellville, Georgia, United States - Xylem-PdIQD-R4 | ecosystem: Host-associated > Plants > Phyllosphere > Stem > Wood/Secondary xylem...
CCCAACCATCTTTGTGTGATCTTTATATATATATATATATATATATATATATATATATATATATATATATATATATATATATCAAACACTACTTTTTCTTAAAAAAAAAAGAAAAAGAAAAAACAAGGGTGGCATGTGAGATTAAAATAAAAAACAATTCCATTTCTTAAAAGTTTGATAACAAAAGGATGTTTGTTTTTTCAAGTAATAAAAAAAACCTTTAAAAAACAAACAAAGGATTAAATGAATTTTTTTTTTAACTTAAGGGTGTTGAAAATACATTAAAAAAAAACAAACAAGCCAAGAGCATGGGCCTACCCACGGGCCAGGCCTATGAAAAGAGGCCTAGCTAGCATGCCGAGAGTTTTTTTTCCAATATAAAAGAGTGGATGCTATTTTTTAATAGTAAGGATAAACAATATGTCATGAACCCTTTATTTGTTTAAATAAAATAGACAACTTGTCTTTTGGCCACCAAGATTCCGACAACCTTGTGGTTATCATAAAATCAACCCTTTAGTTTTTTTTTTACCCCAAAAATTCAACATTCAATGTGTTTTTTATCCAAAATATCTATACCCTAGATACCATGATAAACTCATATATAGCCACAAATAACCCAAAAACCCAAAATCAACCCGAAAGCAAAAAACTTCATGACCTTAAATCTACCATCTCAAGCGAGGTGAAGGAAGGGCAAGTAACACCTAGTCTAAAGTTTTAGGACAAAATTATATTTTCAAAATATTGAGGGACCACAAGTATATAATTTGAAAATTAATAAGACCAAGGTGAACTTTTTGACTCAATTTTGAAACTGCCATCTAATTTCTTCACCTTTTTTATTTTGACACTCTTTCTTTCAATCTTGCTCATTCCTTAACAAATTTGATACAATTGGCCTTCAATTTGTCCATAAAAGAATGAAATCATCCAAAACAAAAGTTTAATTACCAAAAATGAAAAAAAAATCACATAGTAAGTTCATAGTGGAATGTAAGAAGAAGCACAATGTTTTTCTCTATAGTAATTTTTATGTGTGTGTGTGTGTAAGCGATGCTAAAATATTAAATTAGGATCAACTTATGGATTTATGCTTGATTCATTTATGTCTTGTAGGAAGGAATAATGATAAATTACAATTGTGATCAGTTGAGACATGTATTATATATAATTAGCTTTATGACCCATGTTTTGCTGCAGATTAAAAAAGTCAATTTTTTAGAAAAAGAAAATGAGAATATAATGGCTTATCCAACACTGTTTTTTTATAGCAGACATTTTTTTTAACAAAAAAAATATAGAGTTAACCAGTCAAATCTGTGATCCAAGACTCATTAAAGCTAACAATATTTTATCTTAAAAATTAATTTTCATCTAAACAACAAAAAAAGGTTGTGCGTACATTAAAAAAAAAAACTTTAATTTATTGAAAGTCTGATAATAAAAGGAGGTTTTCATGCCTAAAGTAGAAAACAACAAAATGATTAATTATTTTTTTAATCTTAAGGAGATGAAATTACATCATGTTTAAAAAGTAACAAAAAAAAACAAACAAATAGGCCATACACTAAGTCAAATAATATTATAATATAAAAAACCATAAAAAAATGCAAAAGAAGTTTATTTAAAAATGATAAAAAAAAAATTCAATAAAATACTAAATTTAAAGGATTAAATTGAAAAAAAACATAAAAAAGTAAAAAATATTCAATGAACCTAAACAGGGTGGCACAAGCATACTGGCCAGACAAATCCAAAGGTCGTGAGGTTGGACTATCTTCATATAATGTAATTTTTAAAAAAATAAAAGAGCTCAACTGTAAATAAACTCAGCGTTGAAGGATGTAATTGAAAATAAAAACTGGTGCAAAAACAAAGATTAATGTCAATTTAGGTTAACACATTACACTTGTGACCCAAATCATAAGAATAGGATCAACGCATCAGAAAAAACCACTATTCGAACTCAAAACCAATTAAATATTGAAGAGTGAGATAGAAAAAAAATTAATAAAAAAAAAAGAATAATGATCAAATTCAACATAAAAAATAAATAAAATCATGAGGGATGAAATTGAAAAACAAAAGTCAATTAAGAAAATGATATAAAAAATAGAAATTAAAAAAATGAGAACCAAATCTGATATAAAAATCAAATCAAATTAAATTTCATTGGATAAAATTAAAAAGAAAAAATAACAATTAAAAGAATGAGGACCAAATTTGATATAAAAACCAAATTAAATTAAATTTCAAAAGATGAAATTGAAAAGAAAAATAAATAAATAAAAGATTATAAAACAATCAATGATTAATAAAAAAAAATGAATACTATAACTGAAATAATAAAAAAAGAGGATACTTTTTTTTTCGTGTCCAGCACAAATCCCAAGGCCATGAGAGGAAAAATATGGGAAAAGAGAAAATTTGACCTTTGTGAACCGCGACACACACCACCTCATTAGAAGCACCTCCACTTAGCGATTATATTGACATGATGGTTGGGCTATTTTGGCCGCCATAGGAGGGCACATGCACCACTTGAACATAACGATCCTCTTCCACAAGTTGGTGTGTTTTCCTTAACCGCTAACCATTTATTTTTATATTGCTAAAAAGACCAAACTAACCTTCATTCACATTGTATATAATAAGAAAACCACAGCAAAAAGTCCAAATAGCCCCTAGACGATTGCATTAAAAATTTTGGTTTCAAGAGCATTTGAGTAATTATATTATTTATAAAAAAAGAAAATGACAAAAAAAGCTTTCATGCTAGTGACTTGTTCAATTTCTTTAAGGGTAATATATTCATTTCACTATTTTTTTTAATTGAAAAAGATCATTTTGCCTCTCTTAAAACAACAATGACCATGAGTCCTTATAAAAAGATAATCCAATCCTTTAAACCAATAAAAAATGCAAACATTTAATTAAATAAATTGAGAATTATTTATACCAATAAATGCAAAACAAAAAAAAACATCAATGATAACCAAAGACTAAATTGAAAAATTAAAAGATAGATGTAGATTAAAATATTTGATGTTGTAACATAGGTCATAGACCCGATTATGCTCAATAAAACAATAATAAAAAAGACATGCACAAAAAAAGAAAATGAATAAAATTAAAGAAAAAAATTTAAGTAGAGCTGCATATAAAGAATGTCTACTTATATAAAAAAATATATAGCAATTTTATTTGTAAACTAAGTAAAACTTAAACAATATTCTATTAAAAAATATCATAAAAAATTGTTTAATTAATGTATTTTAAACAATCTCATTTAAAACTGAATACCCACTAGGCTGGGCATCCCATACATACACTTAATTAATCTATTTTAAATAATTTATATTTAAATAAAAAATAAAAATCAAAACTAAAAAAGGCTCAAGTGCCTTGGCCTAGGTGGCCTAACACATCTGACCTATTAATAGAGGTAACATAAGTAGGTCTGCAAGGCCAGACCTGCATAGCTAATCTTTTTTTTCCCCTCTCTCTAAAAGGATGGATTACATGTCATTTGCTTTTTTCCCCTTTCTATTAATAGTTTATTTTGAAAAAACTATAAAGGTATAAGACATTGTTTGCCTACCAAAAATCCAGCCACCGTAGTGGTGGTTGGAAAATTGGTGGTCATTTTTATGTTTAAAAATTCATTTGTTAAAACACTTTCACCTAGAAACACATAATAAACACCTTTAAAACATCAAAAAACTAATTTATCAATCCAAAACCCTAAAAATTTTAAAAAACACAAAATCAAATCAATAAAAAAAGCATTTCTCGACTCGATTTGTTTTTTTAAGCAAGATAAAGGTTCAAAAACACCTTATTAGGACCATCATCGTCAAATGAAATTTGTTGATATCAAGATTGATCTTTTTTATTGTTGGATTATGATCAACTAACAATTTTTTTCTCTCTTTTACTGTAATATGATGTCTTTCTCTTTTCTCTCACATCCAGAGATTGAAAATTAAAAAAATTAAATTTTGGATCAAAAATAAAATTTCAAAAACTATACAGACTTGAAAGGAAGGAAAAAAAACAATAGGTGGACTATTTTTTTTTTCTTATTGAAATTAGGGTTTCAAATTGATTTTTTTATTTTTTTAATGATTTTGGACTTTGATTTCTATTAAAGAAATTTATTATTTCTCCATTATTTCTATTTACTACAAATTTGCTTCGATCAAACTAGGTGAGTTGATTGAGTTCATTTCCCATTCATTTATAATTCTTGGTTTTGTTTTCTAATCATCACATTTCCTTTAACTCTTGTCTTTTTAGTCGAATTTTGATTGCAATTTTTTAATGATTTTGGACTTTGATTTCTATTAAAGAAATTTATTATTTCTCCATTATTTCTATTTACTACAAATTTGCTTCGATCAAACTAGGTGAGTTGATTGAGTTCATTTCCCATTCATTTATAATTCTTGGTTTTGTTTTCTAATCATCACATTTCCTTTAACTCTTGTCTTTTTAGTCGAATTTTGATTGCAATTTCTTGCTTATAGGAAAAAAATAGTGGTATTTGAACTGAAAAAGAAAGAATAGGAAAAGGTTTACTGTTATGACCCTTTTATCAAGCGGCTGGATTTCCTTCGTCACTGACTTTCTATTATGGGTCGCTTTCTCATCCTAGTTTTTATAAATGCCCTTGGCAGGTGCCTTTTTATGCATCATTTTCGGTGGATTATTGGCCTTTACTTAGAAGTTACCAAACATTTATAAGCAATGAAGGATATGCTAGTTGTAGTATCAAATGATATGCATGACAATGCTGCCAAACTAAGTCCAATGTAGGTAGAGAAGCTTTGTCAAGGGAGGTTGCTCATCTCTATCTTTATTGCGAATTACCTTTTGACTTATGAAAGATTTTGTTTAGTAGAGCCACAAAGGTGAACCGAAGTTTATGACGTGATTTTAGTTTTAACATCAATAGATCTATTAAAAGTTTAATTGGATCCAGTTATAAGACTTCGAGCAAAAAGATTCAAGGAGAAAATTAATAAACTTTTATAAAATATATGAGTCAAGGTGGACATCAAGAGGATATTAAAAAAATAAAGTTCATTAAATCATAGAGTTTCTTCGAATAGCATTGCCCTCAACTGATTTAGGCATTTGTCATTGCCAGACTCTATTCATAGCTTTGATGGATTTTTTTGAATTACCATTTGATAATGTGCCTTTTCCCCCTACCTGATCTGCTTATTATCTATTATCCCTCTCAGGGTTCATTGTATTGCTCCTATCTACTCAACTTTTCAAGGATGACTTATAAAAATTATCAATGTTATTTATATCAGACTTTGCAAACTCGACCATTGACTTTTTTTTTTGTTAGAAAATCACTTTTTTATTTTAGAATCAACTCGTAAATTTTAAGGATCATACTCATTCAAGTCTAATTATTGCAAAGAAATAATGAGATATATCATTTTAAAAGTGTTCTTTGATCATTACCCCAAGACATGTTATTCATCACTAAGATGCATCTTTTGTGCATTTCTATTGACAATTGATAGGGTAATGGTTGAGAAAGAAGTGTTAGCTAAAAGTTGGGCTATCCATGGCTCAAATGAATTTTGTTTCTTGCATTTTAAAAATATAAATTTACTCGATGTAAGCTTAAAACAATTTTATTTTGAATTTCTTACAATTCCCAGGGGTTTTAATCTTTTTTAAGGAAAAAAAATGATTTGGTTTGTTGAAAGTACGTGATGAAATGACCTTCTATTTTTATAAGTTTCAAAACAAAAGGCTCGAGTATAACTTGATGTTTTGTAGAGGAAAAATTGTCTTTATTTTTTTGCATTGATTTTATCAGCATGAACAATAACAAGTAGTTTGTTTGTGATGTCATGATTCTTGTGAAAAAGGTCTTCTGCATTTTGCGAACCCCATTTATTGGTCAAAGTTGCTTGCTTGATTATAAAAGACTTTTAAGAGCATATAATTAGGCTATAACTTTTTGGTTATGGAAGAAAGGAATCCATAGGCTCAAGACTATTTCAATGCTTTGAAGACTTAAGATCATTGTAATTATGTCTTTCTTTTCTTTCATCATATTTCTTTAATTCACCCTTTTTGATTGCTTTGGTGGGGCATCTTTATTTCTACGTTTTGATATAGACTTGGTCATTTTTGTGTTTTCATTTGGGCATGCCTCTCAACATTTGAATTTCTTAGGCTCTTTTGGATTTTCCACAACATCTCCTATGTCTTTGATCTTTGAATTTTTGCTTACCTTCCTAGTGTAAGGTGTAATCCTAATTAAGATTGACTCTTGATCTTTAGAATTTTCATTTGCTCCTAGTGTGGGATATGATTTTAGTCAGAGTTTTTACAAATAAAAACTTATCCAAGTTCAAATGGAGACAACAAAGGATATATTTTAGAATATGAAGGGATAACAAAGATGGGCTTTCATCATTGTCGCACGTCACCTATACGGCGTCTGTTGGCGATTTTCGTTCGTTGATTAGGTTCTTTGGGAGTGGCCACCTAGTATTTGATTCAGGGTCACTAGGAAACCCGAGTGTACTGGTCTTGTCAGAGATTCACGGGTAAGAAACTGGTTGTAGCTAGAGAAGGTATTAACACCCCTAATGCACCCTACCTGAGGTAAGTTGCTTCGCGATTTGATGTAATTTAAAAGGTTTTGAAAGTTGTCTTGTCAATGATTTCTTAAAAAGAGAAGAAAAATTCTCCTCGATAAGGAGATCTTTATGTTATTAGATAAAAAAAAAAAAAAAACTAATTGCTCTAGCATCACTTTTTACTATATTTTACCACACCAAAACTACTTTTTATTACAAAATAATCAATGTTCAAAATAACCTAAACAACAAATTAAACAATTTAAATTTACAAAAAGAGGCCTCAAAATAGAATCAGGAACAGTGCTGGAAGCCTTTTAGTCATAGGAACAGTGTTGTGAAGCCTCAGGGACAGCAGGAACAATGGCGGCACGTGGGTTCATGTGCCACCGCAAAAAATCAAGTTATTGGGGGAGATCTATAACGGTTTCCTCCCTTCTTGCCTTCCTCACCAGCGGTGACCTGCAAAACACACAAAAAAAAAGCCACAAACAATTGATTTTAGCCTTTTCTTTCTTTGTTTTTCAGACCTGTTTCTCTGTTTCTTTTCTTTTCCAGATTTGCGGTTAAGCAGATCTTTTTTGGTTCACTTCTTCTCTTTTGCTTATAACTGATGGCAAGGAGGAGAACCGCAAGTCTGTAGGTGGGTGGAAGGAGATGAAGAAAATAGCAGGGGCTGCCGCTGCATTTGGTGGAGGCCGGTTTGCGCCGATGAAGGAAGCTTTGCCGCGTCTATGCTGATGAAAGATGGTCTGTTGTGGTCGATGGTGAGGGAAGAGACGGGGCCTGTCTCGTGGTCTGTGGCCATCGCTATTGAGGAGACCAAAAGAGAAGAAGAGGCTGCTGAGGGGAAAACTTTAGGTGGAGAAGTTGGGAGAAGATTACTGGGGTTAAACAGGAGAGGAAAGGACCGATTTGGAGTTACTGTGGGAACGATGACGATCGGTCTGTGGTTGAAAAATGGAGAGGGGAGATCTCGTAAGGGAGATGGAGGTAGAGATCGGTCGACTTTGGTTGTGAGGCGGACTAGAGATGGGCAGCTGTGGAGACATAGGTTGGCTCTAGTTTCCAAAGGATGAGCTACTGAAGGGGGAGAAGGGAGGATCTGAAATGGCTGGGGGTCTTTGGCTCTCTGGTTCTTGTCATATGTGTGCAACCTCGCGGCGAAAACATTCACCCTCTTAATGTATCTAATGTGGCTAATGTGAGGAGACAAGAAATTATTCCCTTTTATTAGTGGAAAAATTGAATGGGAGTCGCCACCTAGTATTTTGGTCACTAGAAACCCTAACTGGTCTCAGAGATCGGGTACGGGGATTGGTTGCGTAAAGGAAATGTATTAGCACCCCAACTACGTCCTACCTAAGGTAGACTGCATTGTTTTATTGTCTGATAAAATCTAAGGTCTTGTCGTGTTTTCTAGTTGTTGATCCGTCTATGATTTAAGAAAAATTCTCCTTGGTAAGGAGATTCTTATCTTATCGGGTAAAATCTAATTGTTCTGACGTCAATAAAAGAATTTAATATCCGGAATACATTTTACGTATAAGGTCGTAACCCTAGATATTAAAAGAAAACAAAAAAAATTGAAATTTTTTGAAATATTGGCTCAGTTCTCGTGACTTTAATAAACTGGTTATTAAAGCCAAAATGCATGCTAATACATATTTTTGAAATTTTTTTTATTGTATGAAAGTACAATATGATTTTTTAAAAATTTTTGAGAGACTTGGCCGTATGCATTAAAACAAAACATTTTTTTATTTTTTTTACTTCGATGAAAATCAAGTATTTTAATACTGGATTTGTATCTTTACAGTATAAAAATACAAACCAATATCAATCAAAATGTAGTAAAAAAATATACAAGAAAATCACAAATTTTTTTGAAATAATTTATGAAAAAATTTTATTTTATTTTTATTTTTTATGAGCTGGGCCCAACCCGGCCCATGTGGCTGGGCTGGACCCAGCAGGCCTAACCGCCCGGCTGGGAAAAACAGAAGGGCACGCTTAGGCGTGCATGCTTGTGCAAATGGAAGTAGTTACTGTTCAAGTGAATTATAATTCACTTGAACAGTGAAAATGCAAAAATGGAATTGCATGCACAAAGACGAAGAGAACAAACCTGGTGGCGGAAACGATGTCGAAGACTATGGTAATGGCGTACGCTCACAGTGATGCTGGTGGCAATGGAGAGGAAGCCGACGATGGCTCACGGTGGTTATGACGGTGGCGGGCAGTGTTTGCTGCAGTTTACCTTCTTCTTCCCCGTGCAGAGACATCAGCCTTGGTTTTTTCTTCCTCATCTGCTTCTGTTTAGTTCTTCTCCTTTTGGTCTCTGTTTTTCGTTCTTTTCAAAAGATTTCCCACCCTCTCTTTTCTTCCTCCTTCTTTGTCTTGCGTCTGTCTTTTTCCTGTGCCTCGTTCTTTTTCTCTCTTCTTCTCCTTTTTGTTGTGCAGTGCTGGTGCGTTTGTGATGGATAATGGCAGTGGCTGCTGGACGAAGTAGACGATGAGCTGACGCTGGTGTTGGCAGTGCTGGTGCGGCTCTCTCCCCTCCTTTTTTCTCCCCACTGTCACCTCTCCTCTCTCCTTTCTCCCTTTATTCTCTTTTTTCCTTCTGTCGTTCTCCCCCCTGTTCTTTTTCCTTCTTCCTCCCGGCTACTCTCTGTTTTTTTTTTCACGTTCTCTCCTCCTCTGTTCTCCTCGTGTTCTTTCTGCCCATGCTCTCCCTTACTCTTCTTCTTTATCCTCTCTCAATCTCCTCACTATCTCGTTCTTTCTTCTTCTTCTTTTTCTCTCCTTCTCTCCCTCTGTTTCTTGTCTCTTTCGTTTCCTCTGCCCTTTTTCTTTTCCTCTTCTCTGGTGCGGCTCCTCCTCCAGTTTTTATAGCCAGAGGATGCCAGCATTTTTGGTAAGCCGGCGTGCATCACGGTGGCGAGGGATGTCAACTGTGATACCCGCCCCATTGATTCGAGAATAGCTCCATTATTGCTGCTAACGTCTCCTTCCATTATCGTCACAGATTCACAGCTGTTTGAAGACAGTGAATGGTGGAAACGGCGCCGCTTGGGTTCTTCTGATTTGGCCATTAAAGTTTTCGCTGTTTTGTAATCAAACCCCCGATAAAATTGTAATTGGATCCCTTAATGTTAATTTCTTTTCTGGTTTGGTCCTTGGTCTCGGATTGTTTCAATTAAGTCCCTAATTGGTCATCAAACTTCAATAATTATGCAATTAAGCCCTTGATTTGACCAAATCAACTCTTCAAAATTATAATTAGACCCTAGAACTTTAATTTCTTCCAATAAAAGCCTAAATTGACTTAAAAGATCAATTTTCTTGCAATCAAACCTTTTATAAATTCAATTAAACCTTGAATAAAATTTAATTGAGTCCATAAACATTTGATTTTGAACTTTTCTTTTTTTCAAATAGAATTTTCCTTGTCCCAGGGCTCTCATCAGTAAAAATATACTGTCAAATTTTAACTTTTTGCATTTTTGAACCTCCTAAACCAATTTTGACCTTTCTTTGGCATTCCAACATCCTTTTCTTACTTCTATTATTTTTTTATTTCTTCCTGAATATATTTTTTTGTATTTTCTCATTTTTTGTGTGGGAACCCAAAAATAGGTAACAACATTTCTAGGAGAGCAAAAGCCAAGGACCCTTGGGGGACATCGACTGTGTTTCAAAAAAATATCAAAAGTGGGGGCTACGACTCCTTGGGCTTAAGAGGAAGCACGACGGCTCATAGAGTGAGAGCACAAAGAGTTCTTTGTTTAGGGTTTTTTTTGTGTTACTCTCTTTGGTTTTTTCAAAATTGCCCCTTTTTCCTCTTTTGTATGTGTTGGAAACTCCTATTTATAGGAAAAAATGTTGCTAGGTCCCCAAGCTTGGTCCTTCAACTTCTTTCTTTTTTTATAAGTTTGATTTTTCTTATTTTTTTGGATTTTTCTTATCAACATCGACTCGAATAACGAAAATCATTGATTTTAAAAATAACACGTTAAAAGTCGAACGCATTCTAAAGACCTTTGAAAATTTTAAATCCTTTGGAATTTTAAAAACTTGTTGTAGAATCCGTGCAATATATTTTTTTTATACATGCCAAAGTATTTTAGATTTTTTTAGAAATTGCTGAAATAATTTTAATGATTTTTGGCCATATGCAAGAAAAAAAGATTTTTTTTTAATTTAGGCTTTATTTGGCAAAAACTATTTTTCTGTAAAACTAAAATTGGGAAAATAGGTCTAAGGGAGTGTTTGCCAAACATACCCTTAAACCAAAATTTCTTTTATCAAAATTTTGGCAAACCAAACAAGGCCTTACCAATTAACCCAATTTTGACCCAATTAAGTTGACCCAAAAGCTTTGGTTCAACCATAAACTGAACCAAAGTCCACTATTGTTACCTGAAAAACAAACCAAAACCTAAACTAAAATCCAAAACAAATCAAACTTTTAAACAAACACAAAAACCTCAAAAACTCTTTATCACAATGAATTAAACACGGAAAAACAAAGAATACCAATGAACATTCAAAGTGAATCCAACAACTTGACTTTCAAACTAAACTAGATTTAGACAAATGAAGAACACAGACATGTTGAAAATCACATGAGGATCAATAATCTAGCATTAATTCACTTCAATCATCAAAGAATCATCATGATTTGTTCAGAAATATGTTTAGTGCAAAAAACTAACCATAGAATTAAAACCCAGAATTAACAGTTGCAAGTTTGCTATAGACCAACATGGTTACACGTCTAGGAGCCTATGTAACTTTATAAAGCAGGTAGTATATTGTTTTTATGTTGCGCCTCTACCCTTCCAATTCTAATTTGTAGTAACAATTATAATATATTTAAAACACTTTAAAAATCTTGCTTCACAATTTATATCATAGTTATTAAACCTAGTTTGGAGGTTAACCTTGATCAACCAGTCAATAGAAGAAAAAAAATGAAATCAATCATTGCAATTCATCATTGTCAGAATTGTTGGAAAAATATCATAAGAGAGAAACACAAAATAATCATGTCCAAAAACTTGTATCACTAGTCTAAGCATAATCTCATTAAATAATAAAGAATCATGCTTATTATTCACGACCTTAGTGTACCTTTTTTTCCATAAAAAAATCTTATGTGAATTGATAGAAGATCTTCTTCAAGAGTCGTTTCTCCTCTTTTGAAAGAGAATACGTTCTTTTTATTTCTCTCTAGTATCTCTCTTAATTTTTAGTTATTGTCTATTATTGTTAACAATATATTTATTCTTTGATAGTTATTGTTAAGATATAACTCTTTATCCTTTTCCCCTTATTAATCCTTAGTAATATAAATAATATTAATATGGATTGGGTTAACCCATAATGGATGACCCAAAACCATTTCTTCCATTATCTTCTACTCACACATGATGGGATCAACTCTCTTATTATTTCTGCAAAATTCATACTTGACAAATAGGTTGTGTGACTAAGCATATAACTCAGTTGCAATACATTTGTTAGGAGTATATAACTTCTCAAATAATGGGATATATAGTAGATACAATATGCAGTACCCTAGATCATTTATCTCACCTTTTTTTTTTTTATCATGATCTCATTTGTTATACTTCTTGTATTCATAATTATGTCTTATCACATAGACAAACATAATTGGTTGACCAATAAATACAAGTCGATATGATAATACCAAAATGATCTTTCTCTTTTCTTGATTCCCTCAACCTTTACTTGACTTGTTTTTCTACTAATGTCCTTGTAGATCAAACCATTCATAAAACTTTGATAACATACTAATATAACAAACATTGAATTTAAGTCTTGAGAATCAGACAAGAGTTATAAGGGCATAAGTAAATATTATTGATAATCTTTAGGGTCTCATATAATATCAAATTAGATCTTAGTTTGTAGCACCCTTTGTCATAATCCAATTTTTTATTTTCCCTAAAATTGTCATTTTCTTTTAAAAACAAAAACAAAACAAAAAATGAAAAGCAACAAAAAAAATAAAAAAATGAAAATGAAAACAGGCTGGCAAATTAGCAAAGCAGATTAAAAAGGGTTTTAAAAGCATGAAGGAACAAGGATGGAATTTTGGACAAATTTAGGAGCCCAATTGTACTTTATTGTATCTAAGATTGAAAGACAATGCAGATTTAAGGTGAAATTAAATGATTCTTGGATGAATTTGCATAGAAATTAAGTTTGAGGACTTAATTAACTTTTAATAAGCCAATTTGATTTAATCATCGTCCCAATTAAAGGTTTAATTAAGTTTAAGAATGAATTTGAGTTAGGTTAAAAGAATTAATAAGTGCAAGAACTTAATTAGACTTTTAATAGGTCAAATTAATTTTATTAGGGGCTTAGTTGGTGAAAAACTAATTTTGAAAGCCTAGTTTGAGCTTAATTGAGAAGACTGAAATTGTAGAGGACCAAATATATTTTTTACAAAGTCAATTGGGTGAAATTAATTAGATGTTAAATTGAAGAATCTCAAGACTGAGGACCACTTTATAAAAAGCATAGAGATTTGAGGGTCCAATTGAAGAAAACCAAATGTGAAATTGCAAGGAATCCAAAATATTAGGGTTGATCAGGGGTTCCATTACAAAGCTCCAAAGATTTATGGACCAAATTGAAAAATACCATAATTTCACTATTCATCATCTTTTCCTATTAAAACAAGAGAAAAAGATGCCGAAGTGCCTATATTTTAGTCCTAATTTCTCTCTCACTCCTTCACCATTGTTATAACCATTTTTGGATTATTTCCCAAAATTTTACCCCTTTTCTTTTAAAATAAAAAAATACATAATAAATAATAATAGTAAAAAGACTGACATTTTGAAGAAGAAAAACAAGCTGAGGAGGATTTCAAATATACAAAAAAATCAAGTTGCAATTTTGGATGGAATTAGAAGCCTTGTTGTACCCTATTATACCAAAAAATAGAGCGACAATATAGATTTAAGATCAAATTAAATAATTATTAGACAAATCTGTATAAAAATTAAGCTTAGAGATATAATTAGATTTTTAATATGCCAATTTGATTCAATTATGGGTTAAATAGTTTAATTATGTTTAAGAATTAATTTGGGTCGTATTAAAGGATTCAATTAATTATACTTTAAATGAGTCAAATTAATTTTATTAGGAACTTAATTGGTGAAAAAATAAGTTTAAGAGCCCAATTTGGACTTAATTAAGAAGATTGGAATTTTAGAGGGCTAAACTTAATTTTTACATAGTTAATTTGTTGAAATCAGGGGTAAAATCATAAGAAAATCAAAATTTAGGGTCAATTAGGGTTAAATTGAAGAAATTCACAGGCAAGGATCAAAATAAAAAAGGCATCGAATTCTAGAGACTAAGTTGATTGAAATCAGGGGTGAAATTAAAGAGAATTGAAAGTTTTATGGTCAATTTTTATAAATCCAAGACCAAGGACCACAATGAAAAAGATGCTAAAATTCAGGGCTGCTATTGATGTTCAATGAGAGTAAAATTGCATAAATCAAAAGTTTATGGTCAATTAGAGGTGCAATGAAAAAAAATCAAAAGTTAAAGAATTAAATTGAAATTTGGTCACATCCATAAATTAAAACCTTAAAAGCTAAAGCAACTTCGTTTCATTTAAATGAAACAGTACGTTTTGACCAAAATGGCTTTGGTTTTTTACCCAAACAGTAACAGAAAAAAACCTGATGACTTGTCGTCTGGTAGTGTTCATCTTCTTCCACCTTTGGCCTGAAAAAGTTGCTTAGCTAGCTACCTTTTCAGAGCATTTAATGTTTCATCTCTTCACAAAATTTGATACACCACCATGATGGTCTTATATTTAACCATATCCAGATATGATTCTTTCTGGCTGATTAACACCACAGTGGTTGTTGTGCCGCTCTAAAGAGGCCAACTCAGGCAACCTTTAGTTGCCAACTTTTTTTGTCCATGATTGTATCTTTGAGCCAATGATTAGGATCCTTCCTAGTTGAATCAAGGGCCAAAAATTATCACCAATAAAGACAAAATGCCCATATTCCACCCTTTATAAATAGGGGTGAATTCCAGGCATTGAAGAAGGAGAAACCACATGCCAAAATTTGGAAAAAAATCAGCTTTTCCCTAATTTTTTTCTTCTCCTCTACTGGTCTCCTTTGCGCTATAATAACCACCGCGTCTCCACCACTGTTGTGGCCAGCAACCACACATCAATCTTCCCTATACCAATAGGAACACCGCCAACAACTTTTCTCCTCCGGCCAGGCAAACTTTTCTCTTCTTTTTTTCCCTCAAACCCCCCCCCCCGCCCGAACTGTTGTGGCATAAATAATTAAACATGGTCACGAGGCTGGGCTAATGGCCATGCAAAAATAGGCTGGAACTGTTTCAGCCTAGCCTATATGGTTGTGCCACGTCTAGCCCAAAAAAGAAGAGTAGGTTGTTAGGCTGCTAATCAGCCCACCCCGAGGGCTGGACCCGTTATACCCAGCCCAGATGGCTGGGCCGAGTTCAGCCCAATATATTTAATAATAAACAAATATTAAAATATATATAAAAAAATAAACCTTTAAATTTTTCAAAGGACATTTTAAAAACATTTATGGGTCCCTGCATGTTTTTCCAATAATTATGTATCATATTAGGTTGTAGACTTGCATTGTAAGATACATATTTGATATTAAAAATACCCTGTTTTCTCTAAAACTTTTTAAAATAAAAAAATCAAAAAAATATGTTTTTTTTCCGTGCATACAACTAAATCCTAAAAGTTTTTCATAAATATTTTCTAAAAAGAAGATAAAATCATTTTTATCATATTTTAAAAATGTAAAAATTGATATCTTAACTAGTTTATAATTATCCATTAAGATTTGATCAAATTATAAAAAACTTATAACAATTATTATGTTCAAAACATTAGGAATTAATTATATTTAGGAAATAAATGCGATACTAAAATTTGGGTCTTAGAATAGTTAGGCTTTAATCTAATAAAGTAGAGACTTCCTCATTAAGAGAGATCTACCTTGAACCTTAGACAAGATCAATGGATAAAAACACGGCCTAGAAAAACAATCAAACAACAATGCAGCTTACCTTAGGGAGGGTGCACTAGGGATGATGCATCTTCCCCTTGCATAACCAGTCCTTTACCCGGACTTTCGCAGACCATCGGTTTCCTAGTAACCATGATATTAGATATCGACTCCTAATCTCATAATCATAATTTTATGATTATCTACAAACCCTATTTTCAATACACACTCTCAAGAGGCAGACCTGCCGTTCTCGATACCACGACAACCATATCATACAAATCTTGTGCTAACTTATACCCTGCTATTTGTACTTCACTCCAAGCTATAATTCCAACTCTAATGGTATTAAAAACATCTGCATAATATCTCCTAAAAACACTACCCAACATTGTTCTGCCTACAAAAACAACCCCTGTCCTCCCTTTGTTAGTTGCACAGTAGGACAAACTTTTGTCCTTAGCTCTAATGAATGGTTGGGATCTATTATCCAACATTAAAAGTTGAGATCTCATTAGTATATAAGCCTCAGAACCTCCTTATCTCTCCTATAAACATGTCATACAACTTTAACATAAGCAGTCAGGAGGTAGAAGAAAAAATCAGACAAAAGCCATTATTTTTTGAGCTGCCTAACCAACCACCTTTCTCCTTCTTCAGCAACACGTGACAACTAATCCAGCCATCACCAAAGAAAATAGCCTTCACCATTCACAATAACTTCCAACAACACCTATGGCAGCTTAGCTTCCCTCATAGAGAAGACTATGAAGGAACCTTCTCTCCTTACCATGACCAGCCTTCCACTATCTCTTCTCCTTTGCCACAGATGACAACACCACCTAACAACAACACTAACTTTAACTCCTTCTCCTTCCAGCAGCCAACTTTTTCCAACAACGCCAACATCCTCTCAAGAGAAGCCCTAAAAGCAATAATAGCAAACCTTCAACTCAAGTAGCACCATAAACCTCCCTCTCGTTCCTTCAGTCATGCCAGTAGCAGCAGTCGTAACTCCTTCCTTTACCGCCACCAATAGGGGCAGCACACTTATCCATTTAACTTTCTCCTTTTTTTTTTCATTAGCAAGCTTTTGTTGTATACAAAATATGAATTAATTCATATCCTACAACTATTTTTTTTTTTACCAGGAAAAGGCAAGATGGGATTTACCCTCAACCTAACTCACCTTTATATATATATATATATATATATATAAAGGAAGAAATTGTTGGGCCTTAAATTGGCCTAACCAGGCCTACTACGGTAACTGAAATCTGTAGTTTTCTTGAATTGGAAGGATATTATAGGAGGTTTATCGAAGGGCTTTCAACAATAGCAACTCCATTGACATGACTCACTAGGAAGAACACAAGATGGGAGTGGTCAAAGGAGTTTGATGAGAGCTTTCAAAAATTGAAGAGAAGGCTTACTACTGCCCCGTACTAATCCTTCTGTCAGGAACAGAAGGCTTTGTAGTCTACAACAATGCCTCAAGAAAATAACTGGGTTGTGTCATAACGCAGCATGAAAGAGTAGTTGCCTACACATCGAGACAACTGAAGACTCATGAAATCAACTACCCAGTTCATTACTTAGAATTGGCAGCGGTAGTTTTTGCCTTACGAGTATAGAGGCACTACTTATATGGATCTCAGGTTTAAATTTTCACAAATCATAAGAGCCTTAAATATCTGATGTCACAAAAGAAGTGAACAGGTGATAGCAGAGATGGGTAAAATTGATTAAAGACTACAATTGCAATATAGATTATTATCCAAGAAAAGCAAATGTATTCACGAATGCTCTCAGACGTAAAGACAAGGCAATTATAGGTGGACCAACAACCTGGGATGAGAAAACTTTGATTGAGCTAAAGAGATTAGGGGAAGTATTAAATGTGAGTTCGAAAGGATCCTTAATTGCTCAATTAAAGGTGAAGTTAGGGTATTGAGAGCAAATATTAGAGGCACAACAGCTTGATGATCAAGTGTTAAAAGTAGGAAGTAAACTGAAATCGGGGAGTGAAACTCTTTTTCGAATGGAGGATGATGGAATTGTGGTGTTGGGGCGACACATGTATGTACCTGACAACAAAGTCTTTAAACAAAAGTTACTACAAGAGGCTCACAAGTCTAAGTTCACTTTACATCCAGGTAATACTAAGATGTACCAGGATCTAAAACAATACAACTGATGGCCAAATATAAGAAGAAGTTGCTGACTTCGTGACAAAATGTGGTATTTGCCGATAAGTAAAAGTGGAGCACTAAAAGCCGGCAGGGCTGTTACAACCATTATCAATCCCTGAGTGGAAGTGGGAGATGATCACAATGGATTATGTGTCAAGTCTACCTAGGGGGAAGAAGGGAAATGATGCAATTTGGGTCATTATGGATCGACTAACTAAGTCTGCCCCTTTCATACCAGTTAAAATGACGAATCCAGTTGACAAGTTGGCTAAGATTTATGTGAACGAAGTTGTGAGGCTTCATGAAGTCCCAATATCAATTGTTTCAGACTGAGACCCAAGGTTTACTTCACGACTCTAGCCAAGCATACAACATGCCTTGGGAACAAATTTGAATACCAGTACTACCTTCCTTCCACAGACTGATGGCCAATTTGAGAGAGTTATTCAGATCTTAGAAGATTTACTAAGGGCATGTGCTTTGGAATTTAGTGAAATCTGGGAGGAGCACCTTTCGCTAGTAGAATTCACATACAATAACATTTATCAGACAACAATTGAAATGACCCCATTTGAAGCTCTTTATGGCAGAAAGTGTAGAACACCCTTATGTTAGGAAGAAGTTGGGGACAAAAAGTTGTATAGGGCAAAATTAGTACAAATCACTACTGATAAAGTGAGGATCATTAAGGATCAAATAAAGGTGGCTCAGGATAGATAAAAAAGGTATGCAGATATTCGAAGAAGACCCCTTGAATTTTGTCTTGGAGATAAAGTATTTCTGAAGGTAGCTCCATGGAAACACATGTTAAGATTCGACATGAAGAGGAAGTTAGCTTCGAGGTTCATTGGACCATTTGAAATCTTGAAACGTATCGGACCCATAGCATATGAAATAAACTTACCCTCACAATTGGCCAAAGTTCACAATGTATTCCATGTTTCTTTACTATGAAAAGCTGATGTGGACCCTTTGAGAGTGTTACCTCAAATACCAGTGGAGGGTGAAAAAAGACTTAACATTTAAGGTGAAACTGGTAAAAGTACTTGATTAAGGTGAGAAGGAACTTCATAATAAGAAAATCCTTATTGTTAGAGTTTTATGGCAAAGCTTGCAAATCATGGAAGAAACATGGGAGAGAGAATCAGAAATGAGGCAAAACTTTCCCAACTTGTTTATAGACCCAAGTATGTCACTCAAATTTCGAGGATGAAATTTCTAATAAGGAGGGGAGAATGTAAACCCTAGTTAAAAATTAGGCAGAAAAGCAATCTAAGTGCTTATAGAATAGATTTAACAGAAGCCCCAAATAAGCATTAGAATGAACCAAATACAAAAGAAAAAAAATACATAAATGTGAATAAAATATTATTGGGAGTGAGTTAACTGTAAATAAAATTATCAATATGTAACTAAATGAAATTCAAATTCACCTGGGTAAAAATTTTATACAGACAAATGTCAGGATCCAGAAATTTTATCTCGGGAACATGAAATTTACTATTTGAGATATAGAGGAAATTTGGTAAAAAGTTAGTGTGTGTGTGCGCGCGCGCTAGGGTAAGAAGAAAAAAGAGAAAAAGAAATAGGAGAAAATATCATTTACATATGAGAGAGATAAAATTGCAAAGAAAACATAAAATCTTAAGAGAAGATCTTGAGGGAACATTAACTAAGCTTAGTGAGCATTAATTGGAAAGAAGAAAAATCAAGTGAAGGAGAATAGAAAAGGAGAAGGGAAGTTCGACCAAGATTAAAGAAGAGGAGTTGGAAGCTTGATTTAGGTAGTGTTTAGAGTTTAAGTACTTGCTTGGAGGGGAGACCATGATTGGATCTTCTGTGAGAGGAGGTCACGAGACAGGCGGAGTAGGTGCATGATTTTTCCCTCCTCTTTGCACTTATGCAATTTAAAGTCTTTCTGATGAATGCAATTACAATAATGTCATGTTCAATGTAAATAAAGTCTAGTGTATTTACAAGACTAACTTCGACTAATGGCGTCTGTGATAGGATTGCAGGGAGATGAATTACAAGATTAGCTTTGGCTAATGACATCTGTGATAGGATTGCCGGGAACGATCGATAAAACTCGATTTGTAAAAGGTATTCGTGTTTGAATGACCTGGGAAATTGATAAGTATAATTGCCTAAAAATATCCAGGTTGAACTATGCAAAGTCACTCGGTTCATGCAAGTGAATAAGAGTATTTAAATTAAGGATATGCAAATGAGTTCTAATTGGGTTTTAAATGCTTTACAAGCAAATTATAAGTTGATTGTTAGAATTCCTATGGATTCGATAGAAAATTTATACTTGATTCGTATACATTACATGATCATCTATATTTCTTTTGTCAACACAATGATATGCTTACTAAGTTGTTTGTGTAACAGGTCCATCAAATGTTCAGAGAGATCATTAGTTTTTTAGGACTCCACTTTATGAAACTTATGTAAATATTTAACTTAAGTATAATGGAATTAGCGTGATTGTGCAATATGCTTTTTGTGTAAACCTTGATGTATATAAAAATCTTAGCTCAGAATGTAGTACATTAGTTATGTAAACTCTGATATAATGAATGAACCAGACTCCTACGTTATCCTATAATTAATCCTTTTAATATATATATATATATATATATATATATATATATATATATATATATTATGTAGATTTTACGAGGTGTTGAATATTGATGATTGAAAAATAAGGTCTGAAATTATAGAACCTTATTATGATGGATTGAATGAGTAAATTGATAATAGTCAATAACTTGGGATGTCCTACATACAAAGGAAACTCTGTCGAATTTTTAGTAGAATTTTGGTTTAAAAAAAATTACCCTCTAATTAAAATCAAATAGTCGGAACTGTTACACATATTCTTTTAAGTGTTCAAAATATCTTACAAAGATACATTTCTTTCTTTTTGGACCTCGTTTTTTATATTTATAAGAAGAATCATGAGTATAAGTAACATAACCTTAAGGTTTCAAAAAACTCAAGTCGGGTTGTCATGTTGTCTATAATTCATATGACATATTTGTAACTAACTTAGAGGGTATACAATTAAGTACATATATGTCAATTAATAGTGTATCACCCCAATAGGTGATAAACAAATTTGTTTGTGCCATCATTGACTGACCATTTCAAATAGAGTTCTATTTCTTCTTTTCACAACACCATTTTATTATGGCATTCTAGGAATAGTCAATTGTCATTCTATCCCTTTTTCATCATATAATTTTCTAAATTGATCAGATAAATAATCACAACCTTGATTGATTCTTAAAATTTTTATTTTCATGTCCAATTGATTTTCCACTAGGTTCATGAATTTTATGAAGCAACTTAAAGCTTCTGATTTATGAGAAATAAAAAAGACATAACCATATCGAGTAAAATCATCTATAAAGGTGATGAAATAGACATCATCATGTCTTGCCCTCACATTTATTGCCCTCACATTCATTGGACCACAAATATCATAATTAATTAACTGAAATGGAAATTTTGCTCTGATATCTTTTCCAAAAGGTTTTCTTATTGTTTTTCCAGCTTGGCAATATTTATTGAGGCCGACTTTAATGCTTATTCTTCTTTCCTCTTGCATCTTGTGAATTAGAGCCAACCATGTATATATCAGTTTTAGTTTTGTTGGCTACAAGACGATCATTTTCTAATTTAAGGTGGCATGTTATATCTTCCATCATTTTGATATTTTCATTGTGGGTCAAATACATCTTCATATTCTCATGGTTATGAGGTAAAAGGTGTATGTATGATGACACGATCAAAGAGTTAATGTCTTATCCCAAGTGCAGGAGTGTCACGGTAATAAATAACCCGGCAAGACCGGGGTCGAACCACAGAGAGGTTAATTGTATAAATTATAATTAATAAAACAACAACAACAACAACAATAATAACA
>Ga0325411_1002229_pt1 | contig 21820 bp, 18 predicted proteins | sample PopdelMetagenome_13_FD_206181 | JGI IMG/M metagenome (GOLD analysis project Ga0325411, IMG submission 206181) | Populus deltoides microbial communities from Bellville, Georgia, United States - Xylem-PdIQD-R4 | ecosystem: Host-associated > Plants > Phyllosphere > Stem > Wood/Secondary xylem...
TAATTCTTAGCGACAAATTGCTCAGGAGGACATGATGATAGCAACAGATGAGATTTTTGGACCGGTAATGTCACTCATGAAGTTCAAGTAAGTACATTACTCGGACATTAATTTCTGCTTTCCCATGCATTAGGAAGGAAAATCCATGGAGCACTTGCTGGTAAATAAATAACTATTTCACCAGCCTTATCTTGTTGCTGGTAAATAAATAACTATTTCACCAGCCTTATCTTGTTGGAGAAACAACTAAATATAAACAAGCGATCAGGTGTGATTCACGAATGAATTGCGCATCAGCTTTCAAGCAATGGCAATTTTCGACAGAATCGTCAAGAACATGCTCTTGACATCTGTTTTGTCAACACGTACGTTGTCATATTGGAAAATCTTTTCTCGTGTCTTTTTTGCAGGACAATTGACGAGGCAATTAAGAAGGCAAACAACACAAAATATGGCCTTGCAGCTGGTATTGTTACCAAGAACTTGGATGTAGCTAATACTGTGTCGAGATCCATCCGCGCAGGCACCATTTGGATCAACTGCTACTTCGCGTTTGATAACGACTGCTCGTATGGAGGATACAAGATGAGTGGATTTGGAAGGCATCTTGGAATAGATGCCCTTCATAAGTTCCTTCAGGTCAAGTCTGTTGTAACCCCCATATACAACTCTCCTTGGCTATGAATAAGATGAACGGGTGGTTCCGGTCAAGCTTCATCGGAGGAGCTACTCATGTGACGTGTTTTCCTTCTCTTTCTAAATGAATAATTCAAAAATGTATTGTCTTTCTTCTCCGCCGCCGCGTTGTACCACATAATAGTAGTTCGGAAGGTTTCCTTCAGCGACTTCCAAACGGTGTAATAACCATTTTCTGAGAACATGCTTGGTCAACTCAGGAGTTCCTCATTTTCTAATAGCGTCAACGACTCTTTCTATCTATTTAAATCCATTTTGCCTCCGTTTCTTATATTTTTAGTATTTTTTAAAAAAAAAATTCAAAAATTTACTTTCAATTTGTTCTGTTTTTAAAGGGCTCATTTCAAAATTATTAATTAATTTTAAAAAAAAAACAACTAACTTCTAACTAAAAAAAAAAACTCAAAATTTAACATTGCTAATATATTTCTGATTTTTATTTCCTAAAAAAAGAAAATTTTGGTTGAGTCTAGACAAAAACATGAGCTAATCATGATTCATGTTATGTACTTCTTAAATAAGCGATCAATGGCGTAATGATTTTGTTACGGGTAAAATCCAAAATATATACAAAATTTTTATTTATCAAAATTAATGGTAGAAAGATTATTACAATTCTAAATTGGAAAAGTAATATTAAATATAAAATTAACATAGAATAAAAATAGAATTCTAAACTTATTGCTAATTAATTTACGGTTAACAAATTATAAAATAAAAAACTTCACAATTAAATAAATATTACAATAAAAATATGCAAAAATCATATATATAGAAAAATTTATGTATAAATTGTGAGAAAAAAATTGTAGAAACAAAATGAAAATGAAAAACATGAGTGAATGTCTCAAATAATTAATATGCACCATATTTTATTGCAAGCTTCTTCATCACCGTTGATTTATATATAAGAAGGATTCTCAGGGAAAACGTTGGAAACCATAGACCCCAGAACAGGCTATGCCACAGCGAGAATTGCGGGAGGAGACAAAGAGGATGTTGATTTAGCTGTGAAGGCTGCCGTCATGCTTTTGAAAGCGGCTCGAGGCCCCGGTTGTACGGAGCGGTATGCGCTTAATTGTATCTTTCTCTAATAAGCGAGCATGCTCAAGTGCATGTATACTCTGTGGTGTAGAAAAAACTTAATTTTTATTTTAAAACAATTAATTTTTACCGATTATTATTTGGACCGTATCTCTAAACGAGGCTTAATTAGAATCCGACTAGCCTTGATACTCGTGTCTGGACAATTTTTTTATGAAAAAAAATAATATTCATTTTTTATAAGTGTGTTTTTTTTTTTAATATTTTTGACGTGGATCATAAATTCAATTGGGTCGAATAAGTTAATTTTATTTTAATTAAATAAAAAACAACAATAGTAAATAGATCAAATTATTTTTTAAAAAATAATCAAGTAACCTAAAATTTTTTAAAAAAAACAAACAAACTATATAGCTCAATTTATAACTCATTAAATACATAAAGAAATAACTCGACTTAGTGCTGAGATAGTCGACCTGAGGGATAAAATAAATGTTCTTGAACAATTGTTGTTAACCTTCACCAGTACATGTGGTGTACCCCGTCGCCTACCTTGTTCCAACAAGGATTATCTTCCTATTTCTTCTCCTACAGCTTCTATCTACTAGAGAAATTGTATTCAACAATATTTTTAAATTAATAATAAAATTTTGGTCTTTTTATTTTATTTTTTATTTTTTTCCATGTTTTGTTTATTTTTATATTTTTTAAAAAATATTAAAAACAATAATGACAAAATTACCGACGAACTTTAAATCATAGACGGAACAAATGATGAAATAAGTCCCTCGAAAAGTTCCAAAGAGTTAGAAAAAAATTACAGAACTTTATTACTAATAACTATAAATGAAATTACCAATGGACTAAATTCCACAAAAAATTCTAGAGAGTTTGAGAAAAATTACAGGACTTATCATTACTAGATATAAATCTCTAATAGTTTAATTCCATCTTTAATATGCATAACAACAATATGTTTTTTGACGATCAATTGTCGTTCATGATTTTGTCGATATATGTTTTTCCGACATAATCAGTGTTTAAAGGCTGACAGAATATTTCATTAGTGTTATGCAATATTCTAGAAGTGCAAACCCGTAACCTGAGTCATTAAACCTAAAGCACTCTATCTGGAAAAATTATGAAGTGTAATTTCTAATCAATCAAATATTAGAGGATAAATTTACAAATATATTTCAATTATACAAAAAGATTTTAAAAAATAACAATTAAAAGAATAAGGATCAAAATTGAAATACAAAATAAATTTTATATTTGATTAAAGGGTGTAATTAAAATGAAAAATCAATTTAGCAAAAGGACCCAAAAAAAATATTAAAGGAATGAGAGTCAAAATTGACATAAAAATAAAAATATTTTTTAATTAAATAGTGAAATTGAAAAGAAAAATAACTTTAACAAAAAAAAAAAGAATGAGGATAAATTTGGTAAAAATATTATACCATAAATTTAAATTGAATGATGAAATTAAAAACATATAAAACTTTTACAAAATGATCAAGAAAAAATTAAAAATAAAAACAATGCGACCAAATTGAAAAATATAATACCATACATTTGGATGGAATGATAAAATTAAAAACCAATAAAATTTTTACAAAATAGCCAAAAAAAATTAGAAATCAAAAGTATAAGGACCAACTTGGAAAATATAATATATGTCAAATTGGAATTGATGGATGAAATTGAAAACAAATAAAACTTTTATTAAATGGTCATTAATAAAAATTAAAAATTAAAAGAATAAAAATTAAAGTTGAAACATCAACAACAAAGAGGACCAACCTGTAATATTCAATGAAGGAGAGAGCAAAAAAAGACTCACTGACAACAAACTGCTAAACTGTCGACATGTGTTATCCCATGAGCAAGAGGACACTCTAACGCTTTCAACGACACAATGAAAATGTATTTTTAGCCACCAGAAAGTGTTGTAGAGTTAGCCCAAAGTGTGTAGGCATCTCCAACGCACCATCATCTTTTTCAATTGAATTAATTATTAAATCCTGCTAAAATACCAAAATGTCATCGATGAACCTAGTAATAAAAAAAAAACACGGTGAAAAAAACAAAAGACCTTAGCATGCATGGTTTAGTTTTTTTATTCCAAAGGTAAATTTATCATTTTAGAGTATTTAAAAAAAATGAAAAGACATTACTACTCTTATTTGCCAGCTTGATGAATTTTGATTTGAAAGGAAATTAAGTCATTTTATCATGTTTTAAAAAATAAAAATAAAACATAAATACCCTCAATCAATTTTTTTACAGCTAATGAGCCATGCAGAAAGACCTAAATACCCCCACGAAGAAGGCATTTGTTTTTTTATTATGAGCAATGATATTATTACATCGTTTTAGTGAATAGTGTCAATGAATTTGTATCTATAGCATTTTTCAAACTAGAATTAGCTTTGATAATACACACAGACACACACGCACACATTAAAATTTTAACCTACCAAAATGAAGGAATTTCTCTCACTACCATATTGAAAACTATGATGATGCGCACCATACATTATGAAAGGTTATTTGTATGATATATAGGCTTCCTATCAAATTAAGTTGGACAATGCATCATGTTCTATATTTTTCTACGTAATTTTCTTGTGATTTAATTTTAAAATGACATAAAAAAATTTCTAACTGAAATTTTTTTAGTGATTTTTTACCTCACTTTTCACCGTGCCTTTCAATTGAATTCCTCAATTACAAAATTTTAGTTACACATGCTCTATCTTTTAAGAATTCCCAAATGTATAATGAATTGAACTAATTATTTTGGTCTCTCACTTCTTTGTTTTCCTTTTCTGTCTTGCCCTTCTTGTAATCTCCTTTCTATTTCAGCCTGTATCTCTTGATGATATATAATTCTCTCGATTACTATAATATATATACACACACACACTAGCTAAGAACAAGTTTAATTTAATGGCACTAACTACAATCTCTAAATAATCATGTAAGGTTTATTAAACCTGACCTCGATGCTTGTGTAACACTTGTTAAATGGTATTGATGAGATAAAAGTTAAATAGTACAAATATAGAAATACATTAAAACACTAAAAAACATGATGTTTTATATATAAGTGAAAAGGGTTTTATATATAAATTTTAATTTTACAGTTTTATTCTCTAAAAAAATATATATAATGGCTATTTTTTGAAGAGATTTACAAAACCTTTTAAATAGGACTGAAAAGGTACCTGAAAAACATAAAAGTAAAAAAAAACCTAAATTACAATATAGAATCTAAAAATACATAGGAAAATAACAAAAAAAGGAGCATCTAGGCATGAAACCTAATTCTAGAAGATTTAATGATGCAATCAATGGCTTTGTCATAGTTTACAGAAAACAACTCGTAAAATTACTTGGAAAAATTTGAGTCCGATCAATTAGTAGATCTCCTGTTATCGTAGTTTTAAGATGCCAACTTGATCTAGTGTGACCAGTTTTTTTTTAAACCTAAATTTATCTTATTAGTCCATAAAAATGTATATTAGATTATCCATATGGTGAGCTGGATCATCTTCTAGTAATGTCAAATCCTTATCCGAAACATCAGAACCTTCAGTTTGTACTAGTTCGGCTATATCAGGTACTGATCCGGGAAGGATTATAATGAAATTTGCAAATTTAATTAACCAAAACACAGAAGAATTAGCAGCATTAGACACTATTGATGCCAGAAAACTATTCCGTTTTGCCAAAGCTTTTGACATTCCTTCAACAGCATATTCTCTTCGTTACAATGCGGGACCAGCAGATAAAATTCACAGGGAAGTATTGAAAATGTGATCTTGTGAGTTGCAAGGGTACACCCTACGTGAACCCATTGGCTTTGTAGGACACATAACTCTCTGCAACATTCCTAGCTCCATCTTATTTATGAAGGTTAGTCCAGCCTTAACTGCTGGGTGCACCGTGGTAATCAAACCTGCTGAGCATTAATCAAACCCTACACGTCTCTAAGCTCTCTTCTATGCTCATCTTGCTAAGCTGGTAAGGTCAACTTATTAATCTGGATGATTAATACTAATTAATTGATAGTTGCCAACGCATTTCTACAATATTATATGAACCAAGCTAGTTGGCATATTCCCAGCTCTTATGGTGTTCTTATTTGTCTTCTGTTTTTTTTTAAAAAAAAAATTTTTGATAGTCTAAATAGGCTGGCATTCCTGATGGAGTTCTCAATGTCATAACTGGATATGTACCGACAGCCGGTGCTGCCATTGCCTCTCCGATGGACTTTGACAAGGTGAGGTTGTTAGAAATAACAAGGTGAGAAGGAACATGGTGGAAGATAATCTTATTCATGTCATCTTACTCTTCTAAGAGAAGAAGTCGTTATAAACTTAGTATATTTATACTAGTTAGGATAATTCAAAAAATTTTAAAAACAAATATATTTTTAATAGTTATATGCACCAAGAAGATACAGAATTAAAAGACATTTTGACTTCAAAATTAATTCTAGTACTCCCTTAATTTTGAAAGTCTCGAAACTCGAAATTTGAAATGTATTGAAGGATATCTTGCCATGGTTGTTGCATCTTTCTCATTTTTTATTTACGATAAAAACTTTAATGTGTTTTTGGATGCCACCACTGCATTCTTACAAGAAACTTGAAATAACTATGATAACGTTAGAAAATCACACACACAGTTCAAACAAGACTCCAGCATCGCACATAGGGTTCAACAAACATCAATTGGTGGTTGAAAGTATCATCCATTTCTTGTTTTGTCACCACAACATTGAAATGGTAACTATGAATTCCTTTCCAGTTATCCAAATCATATATAGGCGGTGTAATGTTTACAGCAAGCAGCAACCTTAAGTTTATCTGGATCGCCATCATCTCTTTGTTACAGTCCTTTACATAACATGATCCATACATACTTGAAAGCAACAGGCTCCCTCCTAGAGTTTCTTGGCCTATTTCCCTCGAAATATGTTTATGTTGTGACCAAAAGCGTCAATCCCACGATGTACATTGCTCTTGATTCCGTTGAAACCACCAGTGCTCCTAATTAAGGCTCTTGAAGAGGTCCATGCAGTGTCACTTCACCCGATCTTTTTTATCATTCTGATCTGAGCAACTGAAGAACAACTCATCAATAAAGCATATAGCTCCGTTTTTTAACAAATCAGACAGAAATTTCAGTGCCACCTCCCCTTCGTTCATCTTTAAAACCATAAAGTCAGCATACTGCACTGTTTCTCTAAACCAAGCAAGGAAAACGAACCCTTCATATCTCCCATGGATGGATCAAACTCTTCTAGATCAGGATGAAGAGTAGCCTCATCTCCAGCAAGGTTTGGATAATAAATAAATGTAACACCAGACCTTTCTACCCCAGGTCCCATGGCAAAATGTTCTTAGCCCATATTTAGCCTCAAATTGATCGGACAAAGTATTCTCCCTAGCCTTCTCAGCCTTTGGATTGTGGATACTTTCCATTAGAACTCTCTCCCTTAAGTAACTTTAGTGTTGACTCAAGAACAAAAAATACTAGATTATTGAGTTACTGTTCCAGAGCTCACACAAGAAGAATTTGTTACTACTAAACTTATCTTCTTATTATAGCAATAGCACTTGCTTAAACATGGCTCATCTAAATCATTTTTCTTGTCCAGTGATTGCTGCTACATTCTTCATCATGACTCTTTAGCCATTGTTCATCTCTTTTATGTAGAGTTCTCTCTTCTTTTCTTTATATATAGTTTTTCTTGTACAACATCTCATCTCTTATACAAGAAGTTGTTTTAAGCATGTTTTCTTAGGCTTCTCTATTTATCTTGATACAAGGTCTCAAATATCTTGTTAGACACTAATCTTACACCTTTATTGTTTCTTCTTTAGATGTTCCTGGTGTATCCATACTCTCATCTTTTTCAAACGCACCTACTACATGGAACATGGAACTAGCTCTAATACCTTGTGATGTCAATCTCTTAATTATGTAGTCAAGCAATCCTCAATCAAGTAGATAACAATTCAGAAAGTCAAAAATTAGGTTTGATAAAATCTTGACCCAGAGATAACCTTATATCTAAAAACCAAAGATATTGAAAAAAAAAAACTTGAACAAAAAGATAACCTTAATTATATCTAAAAACTCTAAGTATGCGAATGACGTCATAAAGCTAGTTAATATTCGATAAGTCAATGTACAATCTTTGTCCCTGCAAAAAAAGATTGTTTTGCCACAAACAAAAAAAAATTCACGTTTATTCTCTAACTTGCTGCTAGAATTTCTAGCAAAAAAAAAAACATTATATAGTCTCCTCTAATTAACCCTAATGGGACCATTTTGGGTTGCAAGCTAATGGGCCTAAACTAATAATCAACTAACACACGTCCAATAATAAAATAAACCACTAAACAATGTCTAATGAGCCAAAACAAAATTAAATTAAAAAATAATTATTCAACACTAAATAAATAAATAAAATAAGATAATAAAAATAAATTTTTCATGCCAAAATTCCTCCATGTAATCCGAATCTCCAACTTTCGCATATTTTTGATAGATTTTCAATCCTGACTTCAAATGCGTCGTTCTCTTTTGTTTGGATGAATTATTTGGCCTGCCATATATTGTTGTAAAACTTGTGATGTCTAGTTTTCAGCTCAACCTGAATTGCAACGTCAAACTTCCACCTGTAGCGCTAAATATGTCTTAAACAGTACACAAAGGTCTAATTTAACAGATTTGACAAGATTTATCTAGTAATATGTTCTCGAACTTTATTTGACCTGAATATTTATCAAAATATAGTTCCATTTGTTTAGTATTTCCCTGTAAAATTTTAGCTAGTTTTGATGTATGGTTTGAGAGATATGCTTGATTTCGCAAAATTGATCAACAAACTTGTTAAGACCAAATTTGGACCTAACTTGGTTTATATCACCTTGTTAGAAATAATAAGGTAAAATAAAAACATGATGGAAGACAATATCAATCGTATCATCCTACTTGGATTATAATACTTAAACCCATATATTTATATTATTCTAGAATAATTCAAGAGATTTAAAAGATAAATATATCTTTAATAGTTACACATTTATCTAGAAGATACCTATAAGAAATAAAAAAACACTTTGACTTTAAGATTAATTCCAACAAAGGTGTCATTGAGTTTGCTAAAAGAAATTAGAAAATTCTACTACAGTTTATGACAATACACGTCATTGTTATTTCAAGAAGTTTTACTTGGCATGTAGAAATTGGATGCCAAGGATGTTGCAGCTTGCAATTTGAAATCAATTTCACTTGAATTACGTGACAAGTCACCTTTACTAATTTTTTATGATGTTTTATAATCTTGCTCTCACTAGCATCATGTCTAACAAGGTAAGATAGTATTTGCTTTCGGTCTTAATATATATAGACTTTCATTTAGGGAAACTAGTATGGTCTAAACAAAGTGACATATTTGAAGAACCATTTAATATTTTAAAATTCACTTAACCATTTTTCAATGTTATTTGCCTAGATTACTCATAGTTTTCACTCCATGTATAACATACGTTCTTATACATACTATATCATATAAGAGACTTCCAATTGCTAATATATAAGGAACTTAACTCACGTAGTTTTTTTCTTTGTCCATCTTTGGTGACTACTTCTTAGTTAGTCTAACATGGCTAACCAAGGTTGTGTTTACTGGTTTTGCTCCATCCATGTTATGTTTATAGAGTACAAACTCTTTCTACGAGAGGTTCAAGATACCATTAGCTCTATCTTTAAGGATTCTCATACCAATGATTTGTTTTATAGCTCCAAAATCTTTCATTTCAAACTATTTTGACAACTACCTCTTCAGTTTATTAATTACCTTAATGCTAGATCTTATAATTGGTATACCATTCATATAAGTAGTAGAATAATATAATATTTATCAAAATTATCCAAATAAGAACAATGGTTCAATCTTATGAACTTGTTGTTGTAAATAAAATTATCAAACTTCTTATACTAATATCTTATAGTTTGTATTAAGTCATTCAAGCTCTTTTTTAGCTCACAAATCATATTTTCATTTCTCTTTACTAAAAAACCCTCTATCTACTACATATGGATATCTTCATCAAAATCCTCATGAAAAAAGTAGTCTTCACATCAAATGTAGAGCTTTTGTAGCTATAACCATTACTATTCTAATTGTTGTTAGCTTCACCATCAAAGAAAAGGATAAATATAAAATCGATATCATTTTTTATTAAAATCCTTTCACAATAAGTCTGACCTTGAGTTGAAGCATAAGCTTTAATTGATTGAAGGGCATACATAATCTGTAGCCATCTCTTCTATATATATAACTAGGACAACATACAATAGTTATTGTGTAACGTACTACGCAGGATAAATATATACAAGAAAATACAATATTTCCTATATTACATCACATTCCATAATACACCCCCTCAAGCTGAAGGTGGGGAAACCACATGAAGCTTGGAGCGTAAGGAAGCAAAAGCAAAGTGGGGAAGCGGTTTAGTAAGAACATCAGCTAATTGGTCTTTGGAAGGTATGAAGCGAATCTGTATCTCCTTTTTAGCCACTCGATCATGAACAAAGTGATAATCAACCTTAACACGTTTTGTGCATGCATGGAAGACAGGATTAACAGACAAATATGTAGCACCCAAATTGTCACACCAAATGGTGGTAGAAGAACTGGGAGAAAAACACAAATCTGTTGGAAGGTAACGAAGCCAAAGAACCTCAACAGTACCATCAGCTAATGCCTTATATTCTGCTTCTATGGAAGAGCGAGCAACAGTGCGTTGATTGCCAGATTTCCATGAAATGGGAGTAGTGCTGTAAAAAACAATGTAACCACACGTAGACTTTCGATCATCGATGCTTCCCGTCCAATCAGCATTAATAAAACCATGAAGGGATAATGAGGAACCGTGAGTAAGATGAAGACCAAAGGAGGACGTACCCTTTACGTATAGTAGTATACGTTTAACAGTCGCCCATTGACTCTCAGTAGGGGCATGCATAAACTGACATACCTTATTGACAGCATAACATATGTCAGGTCTGGTAAATGTGAGATATTGAAAGGCACCAACAATTTTTTAAAAACGAGTGGAGTCTGAGAATGGCTCACTAGGCAGGAGTCCATTCTTGGAGGTAGAAACCGGTGTATCAACCGGCTTACAGGTGGACATACCAGCACGACTCGGAATGTCAAGAGAATATTAGTATTGAGTAAGCATGAGACCCATGCTGGTGGGGGTAACCTCAATCCCTAAGAAATAGTGAGCAGAACCTAGATCTCGGAGTTTGAATTCTAAACTGAGCAGGGTAATAAGGCTTTGAAGCAAACTGGAGTTACTACTAGTGAGCAGAATGTCATCCACATAAACAAGCAAATAACAAATATCATGATTCACTTTCAAAATAAATAAGGAAGTATCAACCTTTGAAGCACGGAAGCCAACCGACAGAAGAAAGTCACTCAGTCATTTGTACCAAGCCCTTGGGGCTTGTTTTAAACCATACAGAGACTTGTGAAGGTGACACACATGAGTTGGCAGAGCAGGGTCGACAAATCTCGTGGGTTGCTGCATAAAGACAACCTCCTATAGTGAACTATTGACAAATGCATTATGAACATTAAGTTGGCGAATCTACCAACAATTAGAGACGGCAATGGCCAGGACTAGGCAGACAGTGGTCGGTTTGACAACTGGGCTGAAGGTTTTTAAGTAATCGATACCTTCTTGTTGAGAGAAGCCTCACGCAACCAAGTGCGCTTTGTAGTGTTCAACAATTCCATCAGCTCGACGCTTAATTTTATAAACCCATCGACAACCAACAACATTTATAGAAGGTTCATATGGAACCAAGGACCAAGTGTCGTTGGCATGTAAAGCAGTAATCTTAGATTCCATAGCAGAATGCCAAAATAGAAAACAGTCAGCTTCTCTAAAAGACACAGGTTCATGAGCAGAGGAATAAGTTACCCGTGAGTTGAGAGGCAGTGAAGGTGCAGACACTAAGCTCACGTTGACAGACTTGTGCTGGCGGGGACGAAACACCATGGGATGCTATTGAGAAGCAACTGCAGCAGGAGAGTTAGGACACCTGATGGGCGGTGACTGCTGTGGAATGGAGCAGCTGGAAAGATCAATACAGAGATCTAGGCCTGGTGGTGACTCTGCAGGGACCTGGGAAGAAGAGGCAGGAACTTGTGAGGGAGATGTCGGTGACGTAGCAAAAGGGAGAGATGTCGGTGACATAGCAGAAGGGGGAGATGCCTGCAGCAGCAGATCCTAAACCTGCAAAATGATCAAGAGACATGGTTGCAGATGGTAGTAAGGGTACCGAGGTGTGTGGGGAAATGATTGGTGTTTGTGGTGGGTTGGATGATGGGAAAGATGTTAAGGCAGGAAGGTAGGAGATAGGGGCCTGCTGTGGGTTAGAATTGGTTGTGTAGGAACATGAGTAGACTCAATAAATGGAAAGGAATTTTCATGAAAACAGACATGACGGGAGATGTAAATACAATCAGAAGACAAATCAAGACAACGGTAACCTAGATGACATGAACTATATCCTAGAAACACACAAGGAGTAGAGCGATAGTCTAACTTATGAGCATTATATGGTCGGAGAAACGGAAAGCAGAGACATCTAAAAGTACACAGGAAACCATAGTCAGGTGGTTGATGAAACAAAGTTTCAAATGGAGATTTGTTTAGTAAGACCGATGTCGGCATACGATTAATAAGATAAACAGAGGTTTCAAATGCATAATTCCAGAATTTTAGAGGTGCTTTACAGTGACCAAGTAGGGTAAGATCAGTTTCGACAATATGATGGTGCGCTCAACAGTACCATTTTGCTCATGTGTATGTGGAAATATGATGCGATGGTGAATACCAACAGTTTTGAAGAAATAATATAATTTATGATATTCACCACCCTACTCAGTTTGTACTGATTTGATTTTGCAAGAGAATTGTTGTTCAACCAGAACTTGAAATTGATGAAACACATTAAATACATCAGATTTGGCACTAAGAGGATAAAACCAAATAAATTTTGTGTGCGCATTAACAAAAATCACAAAATAGCGGAAACCATCAGAAGATAAAATAGGAGTAGGCCCCCAAACATCACTAAAAATGAGTTCAAGAGGAGCAGATGTTTTGTGACCCGTAGGTCCTAATGACAGACGCGATGATTTTTCTAACGGCCATGCTGGACACTGAAAATTTAAAGGACGAGACGTATAAGTGACCTTTTTATTTGATGCTGAGAAACTCAGAACCCAGGAGCTTGGGTGACCAAGTCGACGATGCCAAATATTAGCAGAGGTGGATAAACTAGCAGACAAAAAAGCTTGGGGCATAGACGTGGCAGAATATTCTAAAAGGACATAAAGCTCATCCTTACTCTGATCGGAAAGCAGAACCTCCTTGGTGATGAGATCCTTAACATAGAAAACAGAAGAGTGATATTCAAAGAAGACACAATTTTCACGACAGAATTGTTGAATAGATAAGAGTCTTTTTTTAAATTTTTAGAACATACAAGATATTAGACAATGAAAAAACTCGTTTAGGAATACGTAAAATATTATAGGCTGTATTAGATATGACAAGTCCCTTACCATCACCAACATGCAATTGATCATTATTGAGATAAGGTTCTGCGTGTGTCATACCACTAATATCTGGAGTAACATGTTGATTAGCGCCAGTGTCAGGAAACCAAGTGACATAATTTTCTATCGACGTGTCACTGAATGAGAAGTTGGCAAAGGCGTGATTACCATGTTGCACAAGCTGAGAGCATTGTTGTGCGAAGTGCCCAAATATATTGCAAAGTTGGTACTTAATCTGTCGCTGCCACTGACCAGCATTACTAGTTCTGCTTTGCTGCCAATCTGGATGATTCTGCTGCCAATGCCCACGTTGTTGCTGCTAGAAGCTGCTACTGTGACCTCTAACAGGCGGAGCACCACACTGAGTTGGAGAGCGCATATTCCTCCACCCATTGTGTCTACCTCTGCCCCATTGAAAGGATGAACTACTACAATTAAAACCAGAAAAAGAACGTTAGGCAGCAAAGACAGAGGGGGACTGCACAGGTGTTGGTAGTAACGGTGCAACCATAGGAAGAGGATGAAGGGAGCTCCTGTGTAAAAACTTATGAGTAGATAAATGACTATGCAACTCAGAATATGGTAAAGGATCAGATTTTGTAGATAGACTAGTAACCAAGTCATGAAATTCATTGTGAAGGCCCCAAAACACATATAGGTTGAAGTCTGTGAGGGAGATGGGACATCCTGCGGCAGCTAGCTCATCAAATAATCCTTTAGCCTTCTACAGATAGGTGATGACGGTATCATCACCTTGACGAAGGTCTTAAAGGCAGCCATGCAATTGCATGATTCTAGAGTTGGATGGAGACGCAAGAGTACGTTCTAGCGTGCTCCATACACTGGCAGATGTTGGACAATCCACTATAAGGTGAAGAACATCTGTGGATAGAGAGGAGAGAGTGCACTGAGGATGAGTTGATCTTGCTGTTTTCATGTCAAGAAGGCAGGGGAAAAACCAAAACTGAAGGCAGGTGAAGTGGCAGAAACATCACTGTGCGGAGAGGGACACATCGTTGAGCCATCGACAAAGGAAAACACACCTTGACCGATCAAATATGGCTTCATTTGCATACGTTAAAATAGATAATTTGTGTTGGTAAGTTTGAGATTGATGACATGTTGTGTGTTTGAAAGAGAAATGATGGTTGGTGGTGCTGTAGGGGCTGAGGAGATAGATAAGGATGCAGGAACAGACATACTGGCAGAAGCAGGAGCTACAAGGGAGGATGAGGTAGCAGTAGCAGCCATACTGACATTGATGGCAGTTGTAGTAGCAGTAGAGGAATCCATTAGAGAGGCTGGAGAAGTCAGATAGAAACTGCTAGAAGATTAAGGAGAAAATAAACGTCCTACAGCAATTTTTTTGCAGACAAGAGAAGGTTATGCCTATTGGGGAGAGAATAAACGTGTTGCAGCAATTATTTTGCAGAAAAGAGAAGGTTATACTGATTAGGGAGAAAAGAATCTGTTTAAATGTTTTCAGCTCTGATACCAAGTTGAAGCATAAGCTGTAATTGATTGAAGGGCATACATAATTTGTAGCCATCTCTTTTATATATATAACTAGGGCAACATACAATAGTTACTGTGTAGCGTACTACGCAGGATAAATATATACAGGAAAATACAATATTTCCTATATTACATCACATTCCATAATACCTTGAATCATTTAATGTCATCATATTTAATTTTCACCATGTAAACCCATTTGTTGTTTACATCCTTCTTTCTTATGGTTAGTTTGGTTAACTCTAATGTCTAATTCTTTGATAAGGAATTCATTTCATATTTCATAACTAACTCCTACTCATTTAATTCTTTAACTTGTAATGGTTCATCAAAACTCTTTAGCTTATATTTTCAGTCAACAAAATATAATTTGGTAATGATGAGAAACATTCTAGAGATATGACATTTTTAGAAGACCTTCTACTATAAGTTGTTATTATATATTACTCTACATGTGGATCAATACTTTTATTAGAGTGATCATTATTGTTCTGCATAATACCCTTTATAATATCATTCACATCAATTATCTTAGTCTTTTTCATTTCTTCTTCAAAACTTGTTGTTGCCTTGTCTTCGTATGCTATCTTTTTATTGAACATGATATTTTTACTTATAATGATTTTTTTTATTTTTTCTTATTCAAAAATCAATATTCAAAGTCATTATTGTATACCTAATAAAGGTGCATTTCCTAGACAAGATCATACTTGCTTCTAGCTTTAGGGTTTATAAGCACATATAAAAGATAAACAAATACATTTAAATATGAGAGTTTTACCTCCTTTCAGGTTTAGACTTGTTCTGGAGTTTTGAATTTCAAAAAGATAAAAAGTCCTTGGTTGATCAACTAAACCGCAATGTTTCTACCTTATACTAGAATGTTAGAGGTAACCTAAAATTTAGCTTCATGCTTTTGCAGCCTTGTGCTTCTAGCTTATTCATTGATGGTCTTGTTTATATACTCAATAACATCATTTTATTATGGTGTGCCTATAATGTTCTTTCATCCTAATACAATTGGCTCCACATTATTCTTTACAACATTTATTGATATATTCTCCTCCATTATCAAACCTCAAGAATTTTTTTTTCTTCAAGTTTGATTCATTTTTAACATTAACCTTTCATTTCTTAAATGTCTGAAACACATGAAGTTTATTTTCTAAAATGTAAACTCATACCTTCTCGTTGAAGTCATCAATTAAGGTAGCATAATATCAAGAGCATCCAAGAGATGCCACTAGACAAAACCCCTATAAATCTAGGTGTTCTAGTTTTATCTTTCTTGATATGAAGGCTTTGCTACCTTTTACAAAATTGAGTTTCTTCTGTTTGCCTATAATATAACTTTCACACATGTCTAGATCAACTAATTTAATCTTCACCAACTTCCTTTTTTGATAGAAATAGTTTCATCCTCTTTTGAGTTATATGGAAAAGTATGTAGTGTCATAGTTTTGCTTGATTTTTAGCTTTAATAGCTACAATGGTATATATTGGTCATAAGATCATATACAGTGTACTAGTTTTCTTACCTTAAGCCAAAACCATTGCTCCTTTAAAGACCTTTTATATGTCTTTCATAAAACTTATTGAATTACCATTATCATCAAGTTGTCCTATCCTTAGTTCTTTTTTAGTTTAAGAACATGTTTCACTTGCTATAAATTTCATATGAAACCATTTGGTAACTTGATTTTTATATTTCTTTGCCTATAAAATCTAATGGTTCTTCATCAGCCAAGTATACTACATTAGAATCACCAATAACATAATTCTAAAAGATTTCTTGGTGTGGAATAGCATGGAACAAAGTGTCTAAGTTAAGAACTCAATCATTAACTAGACTATAAATAACAAGAATAAGAAAATCATATACCTCCTTAGTAATAACATTTACAAAATCAGCTTCGGCTTTTCTTGAATTTCTTCAATTCATTATAAGGTGACCAAATTTTCTATATTTACAACAATCATTTTGCTTCCTAGGCGTATACTTACTTTTACTCTTAAGTTTAGATTTACAATCTGTTATTATTTTAGCTTCTGATAGATCTTTTACCTCTTGTTTTGAGGTATAAGAAAGCACTAGAAGTTGAGTTTTCATTTGCACCCTTTCTTTGAACTTTTTTTTTTCAAGAATTAAGTCTCGAATGTCATCATATTTTAACTTAGATTTTTCAATAGAGTTACTTACAACCATTCTGATAGCCTCCCAAATATTTAGAAGTGAAGCCAATAAGATTAAAGCTAAAATCCTATCATCAAACTCAATTTCGACATATGACAATTGATTTTTTATGATGCTAAATTCATTTAGGTATTATGTAATAAATATTCATTCCATCATCTTTAGATTGAATAATGTTTTTATCAAATGCACTTTATTATTTATCGACGACTTCTCATATATACTAGATAGAGTTGTTATCAGATCCATAATGGTCCTTTCTTTTATGATACTATATGAAACTTTCCTTGATAAAGTTAGGTAGGTAACACCTAAAACTTGTCTAACTAGAAGGTTTTGTTTTTTTTTCCCTCCATCTTTTCCATCATTTTCCCTAATAGAGAAAGATGAAGTTCTACCTATAGAGACAATATTGAACATGTATTCTCCAATACTTAAAATACATGCCATCAATTTTTTTTAATTCCAGCAGTCTTTACTTATTTTCTAATCATTATTTCCTCTTTCACTAACTTTAAGTCTAGTTTGGACAATCAGACTTTGTGATTGTATTCAAAATGATCAAGTTAGTTGGGAACTAGTATGAAATTATCAAAATCAAACTTTAGAGGACTTAGACCTTATCAAAAGAAATATATCCTTATAGATGGATTAAATTAAGAAATAACATAGGTAGCATGTACTCTTAGCCAAATTATATTATCACCTTATACATGGGATAATATGACAAACACATGGTAAATGACTAGACCATCATGTTAACGTGATTGGTGATGTGTGTAACAACATTTTTAGTGTTGTGGTGAGATAATTGGACCTTTAAATGATGTGACAAATGATGTGTCTATTTATATGACAATAACCTGCACTCGATCAAGTTAATAGGTCAAGTGTTTGGGTTATCAAACAACAAGGATAACCAAAACATATAAAGGTGTATGGGAATGTGAATGAATATGGGCTATATGTGGACAAATTTTTTTTGGGTGCTTGAGGCTCGTGGGACTCATCATGATTTATATTTTACATGATATTTCTTAATGTCCTCTTTATAGTAGTATGTTCCAAACATGTTTTTGAATAATTTTTTATTTCTGAACAAAAAAGCAATCGTTAAGACTTCGATACTAGTTGTTAGGACCTAAGATAAATATCTAGAATCAAGAACACATAATTTAATATGGTTTGAAAATTTGCATACGTCCATACCGCTATTAGTTTTACTCATCGAAAAAAAAAATTACACCAAATGAGAAGGAAAAACTTTCTCATCTCAACTCACAAATTGTTTCTAATTTTTCCTCACTTCTCTCTATCACTATATGTGTTTTTGATATACAAACACACACACACTTTACTCTTATAAGCTTTTTATTTATAGGTGAAATGGGAAACATACACTTGATTTTTTCTCTCCAACAGTTTGATAAACGAACCCCCAAATCTCTTTCTTGAAAAACTTCTCATAATTTTTACCTTGATTTGCAGTTAGTAGTATGCCTAGTTCATCTCCACACACAAAACTTACATGCTTAGATGACTATATATTAATGAATGCTCTTACTATTGGGTTTTCCAAAACTCTTAGATGCAATGGAGATGGTAAATTTAAAAATATTTATAGAGTCTCAAGGATCTTGTTCAACAAATCTAGGGTTGTTTAAGGTTTATGTGAAGATTACCTGAAGATTAGGTATTCTTTTTTAGGTTTGATCAACTTCCTCAAGGCTGACTTATCATGAATTATAAGTCGTCCAAGTTTCTAATCTATAACAATAATCTACATGAACCACCAGTGAAAAAATACTCTATAATCCTTTTAGGAGAGAGGGATCATTAAGTCTTTGAGTGTTAGCCTTTTGTTTTGTTTTTTCAAGTGTTTTTATATCATCGAAAAACTATGAGGCATATCATTCTATTTATACAGAAACTTGATAATCCTATAAATAAAGAAATATCAATTTGTTCCCTGAACAATATCACATACATTATTTTAAGAAATTTTTAGAAATTTATTTAATCAAGTCCCTATTTGATTTTTTAGGTCTAAAATTATAATCTCATATATTAAGTATATTTTAGTCTTCAAGTTCTAAAACTTATTTACAATCAAGTTACACTTGATTAATTATCTCATTTTAATTTTTAACCAATAGTTCTTATACGTGTGACTCGTTAGGTTTCTTAATATTTTGATCCAAATATAAATCACAATCCTATATAAAATAGAATTAAATATTTTAACTTATTATCAATTCAATAAATATAATAATATATATTTGAAGATTAAGTACAATGTCTAGCAACATGTCATGATCCCTCAAATATTAGAAAAGTAATAAGTGGTTTGACTTGACTTTTCAGTGACTTGTTTCTGAGTGTAATTATTATTCATTTATCGAGATTGTTTTGATTTAAATATTATTACATGGAGTGTGTATGCTTTGTTAAATCATGTTTGTTCTCAACACCATGGTCATTGATTATTTCAATAAGATTTGAAGTCCTTTTCAAATCTTTTTACGCAAAGATTTAACAATCAATATTATTTGAGAACATACAGATTATTGTTTTAAATCATCTAGAGTGATAAATCCTCTCTTTATTACTCAAATACAATCATATTATTCATGTTATACCCAATAATGCTCATTTGTTAGCCTTTATTAGGATAACATTTAATTAAGATCAAAGCATAGCATTTAATTTATAAGATAACTCCGTGATCTCAAATCTAATGATTACTTACACAATTGTCACATGAGCTTTTTTCTAGGTTCGAATGATCTCTCTATATAGAATCCTCATGCAGGTTAGTTCAATGTACATATCATCTAAAAAGCACCTACATATTAGTTCTAAGTAACTTACATGCCTCAGTATATGAGAATAAATAATTCTTTTCATAAAGAAAAGAATATAATATGTATTAGTTTTAATAACTCTTATTAATATCATGTCTTAATACAGCATCAATTAAGATAATTTAGGAACAATGCATTGATTCAATAGAAATTTCATAATCACTTTATATTTTTCTTTATAGAGTATTTATGTCTCAATGACTTTATATTTATTCTAAATTTAGTAATTAATTAGATTTATTAATCAAATATAAATGAATATTAAATATAAAGAAAAACTTTATTAATAAAAAAATATGTTTTTATATGAACAAGTCATTGTCAAGTGTAACCAATCGATTGGTGATATGTGTGATTTATCTAGTGGTAGGTTGATAAGAAGTAGTATGTATTTTTTCAAAACCTAACCTGTCCTGAAAGGTCGACCCAGGACCTAAATAATCTAGTTGGTCAGGTTTTAAAAAGAACAAAACTGAAGTTGCAATTGGCTCAGTCAAATCCAAGTGACATGTCAAGTCAATCAGGAATTTGGGTGATTTAGCGTAACTCAGGTAAAACCTGACTTTTTTTTTATTTTTACAAATGTTGTTTTGTGATTAGGATACAAATCTATATTTCTCTTTCTTCCCTTATTTTTTATTTCCCTTCTTAGTTCATTCTTCATTTCTTCTTCGATCTCACCTTCATTGCTACCTCTATATATAATCACCAGCTGTACTGTTATTGCCTCTATTCTCCTCTGTTGATCCACTAGCCATAACTCTACCAACGACGATAGCTACCGTAACTCCTCGTATAAAGAGGAAATTAAACAATGAATTAAAGAGAATGGGTCGTTATAAGAAGAAGTTGGAGCTAGTTCTGAAATTGAACAAATCATATTCTAATTCAATTTTTGTTCAACTTGTTTAAAGAGGAATCAATAACGAAGGAACAGAATAACACAACATTGAATAAGAAGAGGAAAATCAATGGATCTGAGAGTGAAAAGGTGTATAAAAAAATTCCAACTTTTTGGTAAGCAGAAAAAATAACAAGTAAAGATAAGGAAATCTCATTGACAAAATTAAGGGACTCGTGGAAGTATTTGACACGATAGCTCATTGAAAAATGGATTTATGTATTTAACTTGGAAAAAATTAATTTTCAATGTATTAAATAAAAAAAATTGATGTTTTTATTTTTTAAAAAAAAATAAGTTAACCAGATTCATTTTTCTAACTCAAAACCAAAATCATAACTCAAAATTCACTCGAGTTAACTATCAAATCAGGTTTAAAAACATGACAATATGATAAAATTCTCTCTTAAATTTAACATGGAACATGGATTAATTAGAGAAGGAACGACTTTGTTAACATGGAGATAGTCTTATGAAGGGCATCCAATCCATGATCTTTTCCAGACACCCCCTCGCTTATGATCTCGAAATACAGGACAGTCCTTGTCAATGGCGAAATAACAATTGACACGAACGATCCCTACAAGTTTTATGTAGCTCTCCTTGGATATGACCACCTACAAGAGTGCTTCTAGCTTGTGAAGTATATATATGCCAATTCTCTACTCACTTCGAAGTATTTACATTCGATTGATTGAAGCTCGGAAGCATGCAGATCTCACAACTATTGGTATAACAATTCGGCAAGAAATTAAAATTACAACATTAACAAACACCAACCAAGCCAAGACTTGATAATTCGAATTAATTGGGGTTGCCCATAAAACTTGTACTTTATTTCGCAAGAACACATACCAAATCCTAACATTAGTAATTTACATCATCTCACTTGCCAGTCTTCCCTCTAAGCTTCACGCCTAGCACTCTCTCCA
>Ga0325411_1002230_pt1 | contig 21819 bp, 24 predicted proteins | sample PopdelMetagenome_13_FD_206181 | JGI IMG/M metagenome (GOLD analysis project Ga0325411, IMG submission 206181) | Populus deltoides microbial communities from Bellville, Georgia, United States - Xylem-PdIQD-R4 | ecosystem: Host-associated > Plants > Phyllosphere > Stem > Wood/Secondary xylem...
TAATTCATTTAAGCTCCAAAAACCTATCGAAACATTAAAAGAAACTTCATTACTAAAAAGCACATCAATTATTATAAAAAACCCAAATAAAAACAATAAATACATATGTAAAATAAGAGACTTAATGGTACTTTTGATGCACAATCAGTGTGATGTCGGATGTCGAATCTATTGTCACTCTTGACAAAAGATCCGCATCAACATTTTCGGTGTCTTTTTCATCTGTGATTTCTTTCTGAGAATAAATCATTTGCAAATCTTCAAATTCATCCAACTCAATTTTACTCAAAGTAGATTCAAGTTGATCATAAACTAATTCTTCAATAGAAACTACTTCTTGTAAATCATTATCATCTCCCGGTTGCTTGTAAATATTGAAAATATTCATCTCCAATGTCATGTTTCCAAATAATAGCTTCATCAGTCCATTCCTATAATTAATCAATGCATTAGAAGTAAATGAATTCCATGCTTCAACAGGTTGTGTATCCAAGACAATAAAATCCATAGAGTAAATGAATTTATCGACTTGTACTAACACATCCTCAACTATTCCTTTAGGCACTTTTACAGATCTATCGGCAAGTAAAAGAGTTACAAAAGTTGGTTTTAACTCACCTAAATTGAGACTTTGAAAAACTGAATATGGAAGTAAATTCACACTAGCTCCAAGATCAAGTAAAGCTCTTTCAAATTTATGTTCTCCAATAAAGCATGAAATTGTAGGCAACAAGAGTCTTTATATTTCAAAGCATTATTATTCTGAAGAGTGGCACTTACTTGTTCGGCTAAAAAGGCTTTCTTTTTCACATTCAGTTTTCTCTTCACAGTGCACAGATCTTTTAAAAATTTAGCATAAGAAGGAACCTGTTTAATAGCATCCAACAAAGGTATATTGATCCTTACCTGGTTGAAAGTTTCAAAGATTTTAGAGTTGTGATTGACTTTTCTTTGTTTGGTCATGGCATGAGGAAATGGAAGTGCTGGCGAAGAATCAGTCTTTTCTTTACAATGTTCAGATTCAACCCCTTCCTTACCCTCAGAGATTAACTCATCATCTTTCTCACAAGGTTCAAGAATGGATTTTTCAATAACCGTATGCGAAGAGTGATGACTGATTTAGCTTGATCCATGTGTTGGCTTCCAGAACTACTTGCATTTGCATTGTATTGCCCCTTGGGATTTTGTTGTGGTCACATGGTCATGCAACCCACACGCAAAAACATCAATTCCTGAAAAGCTAAGTAAATCAAGTTTGATAGGAGTATGACACAAAAATAACTTGTACCTAGGCACCAGCACTATTGGAAATGGAAAATCACCACCCAACAAATATTGATTCGTGAACGAGAAGTATAAGGATGACGCCACGAAGCCAGTTGTTCTTTAAAGAACCAAGGAAGGGAAATTATCCTACCATCACACAACAAGTGCGGCAAAAGAAGTTTATTGATATGAAAATATCGTAACCCTTACATGTCTGCTGATGCCTTTATTTAAGCCTCTTCAATGCTTCTTTAAGCCTTTTTGCCTTGGCTCTTGTAATTGGCCCAATTGGCACCTCCAATGGGTTGTTGGTGATTAATACTTAAAAGTGCATTTTCATTAAGGTTTTATATCGTCATATTGCACTTAAAGTATCATTAAATTCCCTAACTTAAGCATGTTTTATAATAACAAATATGATAATATAAGATATTTTTAATTTATGGTAGATGTTTATTTTAAATGCAGGCGTATCTCACAATTTAAAGAATTGATTGATTTATTTAACTATTAAAATTGAGAAGATAAAGAGATGTTGGTTCAATTCAAACTAGAACACCATTCGGTTATTATGTCATAACCAGAGCTATAAACCTTGGATTTAGGTTTGGTTTATCTTGATGAAAAACTAAGACATGCCTAAAACATTCATAAAAAGTCCAAGATTTGAAGCTGCCATTTTCAAGCTCAAATCTTAACAACAAAAAAGAAGTCTGAATTTGTCTGCAACCCAGACATTGTTTAGTGTTCAGCTCATATCATGAGTTCTAGAAGTCCAAATGAGTTCATTCCTTTTTTGGTGGAAATCTATGGCAAATGCCCACAACTTTTACGAAAACTATCTATTCAGAATCTGATGCAATGATATTTTGTCCAAACAACAAGTCAATAGCTAGCCACCAAGTCAAGAGGTGGCCACCAACTAAATAATTAGTCATCAAATCAATAGGTATCTTGTTTTAGCCTATAAAAGAAGGCATTTGCCATATATTTAGGTATCTTATTTTTCAGATCAAGATCATGCTCTTGCTTTCATTCTTTGTATTCTTGTAATGCTCAAGTTTTATTTCATGTTATATTTTCATTAATCTCTTATTTATACTTTTCATCATAATTATGTTCTTATCTTGTTTATTTAAGTTTCTCTTCTTCATTATGTTTAGCTAAGTTTATTTGTTAAGGTAAAAAGGTTTCACTAATGGTGTTAGAATAAATATAATATAAACTCAACATGAACTTTAATGTTTATATTCAAGAAAGTTTGCTATTAACATGTCTTGTCATTTTTATCTTATTCACTCTTTTTTTTTTTGGTAAGTTGATAGACATATTAAAAGAAGAATATAAAAAGATTATAAGGGGCATACCCCAGATTTACAATGTGCACGAAAACATAAAACAACAAATGGCTACAGGAAGCCACAAAGCAGAACACCTCGACTTAACTAGACTTGTTAGGGATACCAATACAACCAGCTAAATATCAATTTAAGAGTCTATGTTATTGACCCTCCAAACGCTTTGGATCCTTATGTTTTCATCTGTTGGGAGAGCGTTCCTCATCAAATCAAGCTTTTCACGAATGATACATTCTATTTGATCAACGACCAAATTTGGAGTTCTAGACATTCCTGCAAATATCCTTGCATTCCGTTCTTGCTAGATATAATACACTGTAGCCGCGAAACCCCATTTACGAGATAAATTGACGAAACTTTTACCATGCCAAGTAACAGTTGCCCATCGAATCCATTCCTCCTACCTTTTCGTCATTCTTGGAATGTCGCATCTGTCACAAACATGCCACCATATCGCTTTAGTATAGGAGCATTCAAAGAATAAGTGGTTATGATCTTCATTGTTGGGGAGACAGAGTGAGCATTGATTGAGACCATGTATACCAAACCGATGAAGTCTATCCTGAGTTGTGAGCTTTTGTTGGACAGCCACCCATAGAAGAAAGAAATGTCTTGGAACAGCATTCTTGAACCACACAATGTCATGCCATTCAACAACCTGATTATGAAATCTTAGGTTCTCCCAAGCTACTTTGACCGAGAATCTGTGTTTGGTGAATCCAACCACACAATCTCATCCTTCTGCCCCATCTTAGGATTGAAAGGAATAGCTTCTATAATGGGGTGCCAGCCAATAGATTGAGTGGTAGGGATTCTCCATTCTGAGTTACTAATCAGCATATTCACCCTCTCATTATTTCCCACACCTAAATCGTAGATGAATCTTTCACCGTAAGAATTCACGAGCGGGCTGTGAGGATGCCAATTGTCAAACCATAGAGCGGTTGTCATGCCATCTCCTATGACGTACTGCATCTTCGGCCATGCTAACGATCTGAGCTTTAGGATCTTTCCCCAAGCCCAAGAGCAATTCTCTGGTGCTTTCATTGTCCAGAAATTCCTACCTCGCAACAGATTGGATCTAATCCAAGTAGACCAGATTGAGCCATCTGAATCATTGCACAGGTTCCATATATGTTTCAACAAAGCAATCTTGTTCCATTCTGTTATCCTTTTTATTCCTAGCCCCCCCTCCTTTTTTGGAAGACATACCTGTTCCCAATCCACTTTAGCCCCGGTAGTTCTCATATCTGAACCTGACCAAAGAAAGGATCTCATAATTTGCTCAACACTTTTTATTACTTGCCCAGGTAAGAGGAAGAGAGATGCCTAATAGACCTAGATGGAAAATAAAACTGAATTAATCAGTTGTACTCGTCCTGCATACGAGAGAGTTCTACAAGTCTAGTGTCGAACTTTAGAGGTGAGTCGATCCACGAGGCCCTTACAATAGACAGCCTTTAGTCTGGATGAGATAAAGGGCACTCCCAAATATCTCATAGGAAGCTCCCCCTCTCTAAACCCAAGAATATGAATAATCTGTTCTTTCTCAGCATCTAACAGACCACTCAAGAAGATGTCACTTTTGTTTGGATTTGGATACAGACCTGATAGATCTTGAAACTCAGTGAGTACATTTTTTATCATACGAATCGAGTTTACATCCCCTTTGCTAAAAATCATCAAGTCGTCTGCAAAACAAAGATGAGAAATTTTGTCCTTCTTGCATCTCCAGTGGAACTTAAAGTTTTGATCGGCACTCATCTTGCGGAACAGCCCTGAAAGGATTTCCATACATAGAACAAACAAATATGGAGATAGTGGGTCACCTTGTCTCAGCCCTCTCCCCCCTTGAAACTAACCTGCAAGCTCACCATTGATGTTGATAGAGAATTGACATGATGTAACATAGACCATGATCCAATTAGTTACTGTTCGAGGAAATCCCATTTTTATTAACGTGGCATCAACGAAATCCCACCGGACAGAGTCATAAGCCTTCATCAGATCTACCTTCATAGCACAACGAGCAAGTCCTCTAGATTTATGATAGCCTTTCATTAGTTCCTGAGACAACAGAATGTTGTCGCTGATTCTTCATCCAGAGATAAAAGCTGTCTGATACGGACCTACTAAGGATGGCAAAACAGCTTTGATTCTACAAGCTAGAATCTTAGCAATGCATTTGTAAACTGTATTGCAGCAAGATATAAGACGGAAATATGTTAACCTCATAGGATTAGCAACTTTAGGAACAAGGGAAATGGATGTAGCATTCATTTCCTTAAGCATTCTACAAGTCTGAAAGAAGGAGCTAACAGCGTTGATTACATCTTCCCCAACTATGTGCCACATTCTTTTGAAGAAACCTGCGTTGAAACTATCCAGACCAGGGGCTTTATTGTTTTTCAAACTAAACATAGCATGCTTAATCACAACTTGAGCTAGTACATGCTGCTGCGTTGAAGACAATTTCAAGTTAATTGCTGATTCTACCACTTCCTCATTCAAACCCCCGGGCATTTGTTTCACTCCTAACACACTTTGGAAGTACGCAATTACTTCTGATTTGACTGCCTTGTGTCCTTCTATAACCTCCCCATCCTCCCTTGTAACTGAGAGAAGCCTATTTCTTACTCACTCTTAATACCTTACTTGTTAAATGGTTAATCTAGATTTGTGTTGCACAGCCCTTGGTACAACAAATACTCAATCATTTCATAACTAACTGTACGGTTAACCGACATCTGTGCTATGAAAGAAACTTGATTTGTTGTTGACATAAATTAGCATCATGAATACCTGATATATCATATTTACAAGTATTGGTATTACTTAAAATAAGATAATTAATATGATCATATTAATAATTTATAATGAGCTATTGATGATAAATCATCCGATGGGAACCTTTTTTTTTTGTGTGATTTCTAGTTAAGTAATAAAAGGAGTTTATAATAATATAAAAGGAGTTTATATTATACTTATATAAAATATATAATTTATATTATACTTAGTGGATTCTCTAACCTTGACAATTGTTTTATCTTTGTTTAATACTCACATTAATATCACATCTTAAAGTTCTTGTCAACTCCTTTTCTTTTATTTGTGATTTTATATAGTTAATATCCCTATAGATCGACCCCGGTTTTGCCGGGTTATTTATTACCTTGACACTCTTGCACTTGGGATAAAACATCAACTATTTGATCATGTCAAGTTTTTGGCGCCGTTGCTGGGGATGTAAGTTACTGTATAAATTATATATTTTATTTTATTTTATTTTTCTTTTCATTTTTTTCCTTTCTAATTTTGTTTCTTCGTTTTCTATTTTTTTTTTTTACACTTGTATGAGAGTTTGGTCATGCACAATAAGTGATGGACTCTGTAGGGAATCTTCAACTTCTTCAGAAAACATGGCCGAAGAGGATAATCAATCACTTCATAATGAGACTAACTGTGTTACAACACTTAGAGACCACATAAATCCAACAAGAACAAGTGCACCATCATGTGTAATTTTTCCTCTTGATGCATCTCACTTCAATTTCAAACCAGGTATTATTAAACTTTTACCTATTTTTCATGGCTTAGATATAGAAAATTCATACTTGCATTTGAGAGAATTTGAAGAAGTTTGTAACACTTGTAATGAATCAAATTATAGCATGAACACTATCAAATTAAAGTTTTTTTTCATTTTTTCCTAAAAAATAAAGCTAAAACATGGCTACAAAATCTTAGATCAAGATCCATTCGTGCTTGGGATGAAATGCAACAACAGTTTTTAAAGAAGTTTTTCCCTTGTCATAGAACAAACTCTTTCAAAAGACAAATCACCACATGCACTAAAAAACCAGGAAAAACATTTTACCAGTATTGAGATAGGTATAGAGACTTGCTCACTACCTGTCCTCATGATAGTTTTGAAACATGTAAATTAGTTTCACACTTTTATGAAGGGTTAACATCTAGAGATAGGCAAATGGTAGAATTGATGTGCAATGAAACTTTTAAAGATTAAGACCCTGATGAAGCAGTGGAGTACATGGACTTTTTAGCTGAAAATGCTTAGAATTGGGACACTGCAGGTACTTGTGAGACACCGGGTAAAACTCAACCGCATACATCTAGTGGAGGCATGTATAACCTTAGGGAAGATCATGACCTCCAAGTCAAATTTGCATCTTTAGCAGGAAACGTTGAGGCACTGGAATTAAAAAGGAGTGGTCAATTAAAATCTGTTCAAGAAATTGTATGTTAAATGTGTGAAACTAATGAACACTCAACAAATGATTGTTCAACTTTACCCTTTTACAAGGAATGTCTCCATGAACAAGCCAACGCTTTAAACAGTTTTCAAAGGCCAAATCAAAATCCATACTCGCAAACGTACAACCCTGGTTGGAGAAATCATCCAAATTTCAATTGAAATAGTAGCAACAATAATGCACAAATTTCACAACCATAATTTCAAGCACACCATAATTTTCAAAATTCTCATGGATATGCTCTCCGTGCTATAAGAAATCTTAAGGAAACATTGCATGCATTCATTGAAAAGCAAGAGACAATCAATACTCAAAATGCGCAAACTATAGCAGTTTTAAAAGATACTCTTGCAAAATTCACATCTGCTTTTAGTTTTTAGGAGAAAGGTAAGTTTCTTTCTCAACCACAGTAAAATCCCAAAGGGCAAATATAATTCAAGTGCGAGTAACTCCGAAAGCCAACATATAGATCAAGTCAAATCAGTCATTACTCTCCGCAGTGGTAAGGTTATTGAAAAACTCATTCTTGAACCTTGTGAGAAAGATGACGAATCAATCTCTAAGGGTACGGAAGATGTTGAACCTAAACATTGCAAAGAAAAGACTGATTCCCTACCAGCACTTCCATTTCCTCATGCCACGACTAAATAAAGAAAAGTCAATCACAATTCTAAAATCTTTGAAACTTTGAAAAAGGTGAGGATCAATATACCTTTGTTGGATGCTATTAAACAGGTTCCATCTTATGCTAAATTTTTGAAAGACTTGTGCATCATGAAGAGAAAATTGAATGTGAAAAAGAAAGCATTTTTAGCCGAACAAGTAAGTGTCATTCTTCAAAACAATAATGCTTTGAAATATAACGACCATAAGTAGTTAAAGATGTATTAGTACAAGTTGATAAATTCATTTATCCCGTGGATTTTGATTTATTGGATACACAACCTTTTGAAGCATGCAATTTAATTCCAGTTATTTTAGGATATCTATTTCTTGCAACTTCTAACTCATTAATTAATTATAAGAATGGACTGATGAAATTATCTTTTGGAAACATAGCATTGGAGATGAATGTTTTTAACATTTGCAAGCAACCTGGAGATGATAATGATTTACAGGAAGTAAACTTTATTGAAAAATTAGTTTATGATCAATTTGAAAATAATTTCATTGAAACTGAGTTTAATGAATTTGAAGATTTGCAAATGGTTTATTTTCAAGAAGAATCAAAGGTGAGTAGTTGGAGACCAAAAATTGAAGAATCGCCACCACGATCAATTGAGTCCATACCTTCATGTGTTCAACCACCAAAACCTGATTTAAATTCGTTACCATCTGATCTCAAGTACTCATTTTTAGGAGAAAATAAAACTTTTCCAGTAACAATCTCTTCCAAACTTAATGCTTGTCAAGAAGGTAAGTTGTTATAGGCTTCTGAAAATGCATAAAAATGCATTATAATGGACTATAGCTGACATAAAAGGAATTAATCCTTTGATTTGCATACACAAGATTTAGTTGGAGGAAAATGTTAAATCATCTATAGAAATGCAACGAAGACGTAATCCTAATATGAAAGAAGTAGTGAGAAGTGAAGTCATTAAGCTTCTAGATAATTGAATCATTTATCCTATCTCTGACAGCAAATGGGTAAGTCCAACCCAAGTTGTACCTAAAAATTTTAGAGTTACTGTGATAACAAATGAGAAAAATGAGTTTGCGCATGCTACATACCTTGTTTTGGATGTGACATCGAGTGTGAAATGTTTTCCCGTTGCTAATCTACATCATCTTCTTTGATTTGTATGTTTAGCGCGCCTTATAGTAGGAATCCATCATTAAATAAGTTTTTAAGTCAGCTAAGAATACTTTCCAAACAAGAAAACTAAAGAGGAGGCAACTTCAGATTTGATTCTCCTAGCGTATATAGGACTCCTAAAAGGTAGCAAATCTGATCCTATCATATTTAAGATATTAAATTCTAATTTATTATTGTTATTATTATTTTCTTCTTAGTTTAGGGTTCATTTATGTTAATTTGGTTTAATTGTAAGTGAGCATCATATAAGTCCACATAAGGTGTCCATTTGGGTTTTTTTCAGTCTAGAGTTAGTATAAATAAAGGCATAACTAGACATGAAAGATAGACAATTCAGATTAAAAACACTTGTTGTGTGTTGGTGGGATAATCTCCCTTCGTTGGTTCTCCAAAGAACCAAGGATGAGAGATCAATACACTTCATTTTTCGCACTTGTTATGTGTTGGTGGGATAATCTCTCATCCTTGGTTCTCTAAAGAAATGAAAAATGACTTATAAAAGAACAACTGATTTTGTGGTGTGATCCTTATATTTCTCGTTCGCGAATCAATATTCGTTGGGTAGAGGTTTGCGTTTTTAATAATGTTGGTGCCTAGGTACAAGTTATCTATGTGTCACACTCCTATCAAACCTGATTTACTTGCCTTCTCGAGAATTGATGTCTTTGCTTGTAGATTGCTTGACTGCTTCTTCAAGAGGAACTTGCATCATTTGGTATCTGAATGATATGATCCGGGGAACGAAAAAAACAGATTTGGATTCTAATGTAAAATGCGCAATTGTCTAGTTTTACAACAACAATTATAATTTCTAATCTGATTGTTAGATCTAGCTGAAATTTTATGTGGAGTCTCTTGACATGTTTTTCTATCTAGAGTTAAAATTTCAGGTCAATCAGAATTAAGGAAGGCATTGCAATACTGGTCAACAGAGGATGTACAATTTTTTTTATTTACTTCCTTTTGACTTGTAGAGTTCCTATTTAGCTAGGATTCTTTTTCTACAAGAATGTGCCAACTGGTTTTGAGAATTTCCTAATCTTTCAAGGATATTTAATGGGCAACAATATAGTTTCCATGTGTGGTATGAACTCCATATTAATATGGAATTCTTATGATGTATGGAAACAATTATTCTATGCTTATTATAGTAGGAATCTATCATTAAATAAGTTTACAAGTCAGTTAAGAATACTTTGCAAACAAATGATCCCATCATATTTAGAATATTAAATTCAGATTTATTATTATTATTATTATTTTCTTCTTAGTTTAGGGTTTCTTTATATTATTTGGGTTTAATTGTAAGTAGGCATCATATAAGTCCACATAAACCCTAAGGGGTCCATTAGGGTTTGTTTGAGTCTAGAGTCAGTATAAATAAGACATAACCATACATGTAAGTTACGCAATTTTCAGATCAATAAATTGCTTTTGCCACACTATTGTTGTGTGTTGGTGTGATAATCTCTCTTCCTTGGTTCTCTAAAGAACTAAAAATGACTTATCGAAGAACAACTGAGTTCGTGGCGTCATCCTAAACCTCTCATTCGTGAATCAATATTCGTTGGGTGGAGGTTTTTCATTTTTAATAGTGCTGGTGCCTAGGTACAAGTTATCTTTGTGTCACACTCCTATCAAACTTGATTTACTTGGTTTTTCAGGAATTGATGTATTTGCGTGTGGGTTGCGTGACCACGTGATCACAAGGTTCGCATCAGCTGGTATGGGCTCTTCTTAGACCTGAATTAGATGAATTAGAGTCTATCCTTCATACTCCTTAGATGTCCCAAGCTCCCCTAGGTCCATCTTGCTCCATATATTCTGTACAAGCTCATATAATGCTTCTTTAAGCTTCTTTGTCGTAGCTCTTGTAATTAGCCTAATTGGCACCTCCAGACCGTTGGCATGATTACGCTTGGTGTTGGGCTGATCCTCATCAGAAATTGAAGTATACTCCACATAAGAAAGATGTCATTTTACCCAATAAACCCGAGATAACTTCCATAACAAGAACAAACATGTAGGGCGATACCTTGTTTGAAACCTCCAGATCCAGTAAAGAAACCGTGAAGTTCTCTGTTGATTGAGACTGAGAATCGAGTAGTAGAGATACATTCACCAATTAAATTAACCATGCGAGAAGGAAACCCAACCATTAGAAGAATAGCCAATAAGAAATCCCATCTTACCAAGTCATAAGCTTTCATAAGATCCACCTTCATACAGCATCAAGGAGGACCCAATATTCATATTTCTATGATAATTATGAAGAAGCTATTGAGAAAGTAAGATATTATCACTTATATTTCTCCCTTTAACAAAAGCAGCTTGGAAAGGCCCAACCAGATCTGCCAATACTCCTTTAATTCTATTAGCGATGAGCTTAGCCATGCATTTGTAAACAGTTTGCAACATGAGATAGACCTAAAGTCCGTAACCTTTGATGGGGTAGGGACTTTAGGGATTAGGGATTAAAGATATAGTTGTAGCATTTACTTGCTTGGGAAGCCGACCAGAAGAGAAGAAAGATCGAATAACATTAATAATGTTTGGGCTGACAATACTCCAAGATTTCTTAAAGAAACCTACACTGAAACCATCCGGACCGGGAGCTTTATTGTCCTTAAAAGAGAAAAAGGTCTTCTGAATTTCTTCATTGGTTATAGGAGAGTCGAGGAACATACTTTGAAGATGAGATAATCTTTTAGGAAGAGCCCAAAAAGCATAGAAGAATCAAGAACCATTTCATATTAGAACCTCCTAAAATCTTTTGAAAGTGACTCACAATAGTATCCTTAACCTCTATGACATCTATAAAACACATCATATTTTCATTATGGATAGAGAGGATCTTGTTGCAGCTGTGAAAACCTTTCACCGAATTGAAGAAGAATTTCGAGTTTTTATCCCCTAGGTTCAACCATTGCAACTGTGACTTTTGCCTAAGGAAGCTCTCCTCAGCTTCATCAAGCCTCACATACTCCTTCAGCTCAGTTCTATGGATCTCTAAATCTGAAGGATTTGTTTGCATCCGACATTGAGCCTCTAACATCTTCTCTGAAATCTTACAAAAGTACTAGAGATTAAACTATTTCAAAACCCTTTTAACATTTTTTCGACTTGTTACACAAAACATACATGGGAGTGTCTATGACCTCCTTACATTATGTCTCGAAAATCAAGGGGAGAAATAGAGGATGATCTACCCAAAAATCAAAGAACTTGAATGGAAGCCTCCTTTTCGGCAAACTTGCCATCTTAACTAACATAAGAGAGTGATCTAAGATACCAAAGGTAGAAAGCAAGTTTCTGAACTTGTAAATTCGCAATTCCATTTGACATTAACAAGAACCCGATCCAGCTTCTTCAAGAGAGTATTGTTACTTTGCCGATTGGTCCAAGTGAATCTAGAACCTATGACTCTAAGATCTTCTAGACATGACTTCAGCACATAATTGTTGAGGTCATTTTGCCACCCTGACCATGATGTAGTGCCTCCACACTTCTCATCGTGTGATCGAATAGCATTGAAATCCACCAATAGAATCCACGGAATAGTCTCCCAGGCAATACAATAGTTAACAATTTCAGACCACAAAGCTTCTCGTTTAGACGAACAATTATCTACATAGACAAAGGAAGCATTGAAGGAAACATTTGATCCTACCATAGTAACGATGATGTACCTTGCATTCAATATAGAAATCAGTGCATACCTCCTACAAAGAGCATCGACAACTACATTAACTTGCTCCTTTTTATACTTGATGACATATGGAAATGACTCAACCTATTGATGTCCTTACTAGTTCCAAAGGTAAATCTAAAACTCAACCTAAACGTACTTGTAATGATGTTTTAGGTGTCAGGGACTTGGACATTATGCTTCAGAGTGTCCAAACAAGAGAATTATGATGATTAGAGATAATAGTGATATCAAATCTTAAAGTGACAGATCGAATTGTGAAAGAATGTTGCCATTGGAGGATAATAATGGGGATGAGTTAGCATTAAAGATTGAGGAGTCCTTGGTTATAAGACGAACACTGAAGGTTCAGATCAAGAAAGATGAAAAAAATTAAAAAAAGGAAGAACATCTTCCATAAGTGTTGCTATGCATAAAACAAGATGTGTAGTTTAATTATAAATAGTGAAAGTTGTGTTAATGTTTGTCATATCACCCTTGTTAGTAAACTGAATTTGTGTATTGTTAAGCATACTACCGAATGCTTTTGTACAAGACAACGAAAGCTCAATGTCTTACAGGATCATTCAAACCTCTGATGTTCCAACATCCAATAAATATAGTGAACAAAACATAAGGATGCCGAAACCAACTATGGACACAAAATTACCTCGAATTGCCCCTACGCAAGGAGCCTTAATCCCTTCTTATTCCTATCCTCAAGAGAGTCTTTAGCTTCACTTGCTAGTTGGTTATCGATGTTGGTTGAAAACAAAGGGAATTGCAGAGAAGGGCTTGTTCCTTTGGGATAATCATCATCTGAAACATTCTACACTGTGATATTCTAAACTTCAACTTCCATACAATCTTCTTACTTGGCCGAAGAACCCGAGTAAGGTAAGACATTTGTGTTAATTTCTTAACCAGAAGCATCAATTTCAACACAAAATCTTACATAAGTTAGGCGTTTGTGCATTAGTCTATTGACATCAACATGTAAATGAACCCCTAGCTCTAGCAACATAACTCAGTCCCTTATTAGTCCAATATTCTAAGGGAACATGATGAAACTTAATCCAAATAGGAATTCTGGATAACTCAACTTTAGAGAATTGCATGTTTGGCGTCCATCTTCTAAGGACCGAATGTCTTTGACCATGTGCCATAAGGCATAGTTTAGGATAGTAGAGGCATGTTCAACTGAATCAAATGAGAAGATAAAAAAGCCATTTTCTGAATACAACACTGGAAATGGAAGTTTTGGTCCTACAAAGTGTCCAACAATGGTGGATTGCCAAAGAGTACAACCTTCTTCAAAGACATCTACAGGAGGACAAAATGTCACCCGTGTAGCATCCATTGAGGGAGGTAAGAAGAATAAGTTTCGGTTTACAGTAGAGCCATCACTAATGCCTTAGCTAGCCTCACCTTTAACAGTACTAAAGAAATTTGACTTACAGCCGTTGGTTTGCTGAAAAGGATTATCAGATTTGAGGGATACACTTTGCAGGGGATAAAAGAGGAGTGAACTACTTACTTTCCCATCTGATGCTCTAAAACTTTCTTTTCTTGAACATTGACCAAACTAGCATTAAATGCTTGCCCCATCTTCACCAAGAGGCATGTTGACTCCTCTAATTCACCAAGACTTCCAGATGTAAGAACATGGACGTTACCTTCGGTACTAGCTTTGAAGTCATCAGAAAGCTGAAAACTTTTACAATATTGGCCATGTAGCATCTCATGAAGTTGTATCCTCAAGTTAGGTCCAGTCAAGAACTGACCAATCCTTGTAGCATTCTGCACGGCTTTGTTGCTGGTAGAGTGGGGAGTATCATGTTGAAAAACCAAGTTGGGAGAAGAGATGGAAGCACTATCCACTTCTTTCATTTCCATCTCCCTAACTGAACTAAAGAAAGAACCCAAAGCAAGAGGAGCTCCGAAACTGAAGAAAAGAAGTGGAAACTGGACTAAATACATTCAAGGAACCAATCTAAGCTAACAGAAAACAAACTTAAGGCATAATTAGATGCAAGGATTCCAAATCTAATCACGTAGAAGGGAAGGAAAATAGGAGAGAGCATTTTGGAGCAAGGATTCCCTAACGGAAGGAAAGAGTTGTGTTTTTTTAGATTCCATCCTAGACTAGGAGAATCATTAATGATACGATCCAGGCAATGTCAAATTCGGATTTTGATGTAAAAACGTGCACCTATCCAGTTTTACAGCAACAGTAATAATTCTCAATTCGACAATTGGATCCAGCTAAAATTTTATGTGGTGTCTCCTGACATATTTTTCTACCTTGGTTTAAAATTTCAGGTCAATCTGAGTTCGGGAAGGCATCAAAAAACTGATCAACATAGGCTGTACAAATTTTGACACGGGTCAACAGAGGCTGTACGAATTTTGTTATTTACTTCCTTTTGACTTGTGGACTTCCTATTTGGCTAGGATTCTTTTCCTAAAAGGATGTGACAGCTTATTTTGGGTCAATCGGAGTTCGAGAAGGCATCGAAACACGGGTCAACAAAGGCTGTACGAATTTTGTTATTTACTTCATTTTGACTTGTGGACTTCCTATTTGGCTAGGATTCTTTTCCTAAAAGGATGTGGTAGCTTATTTTGGGAATCTCCTAATTCTCCAAAGATCTTTAATGGGCTGCAACATAGTTTCCATGTGTGGCAAGGATTCATAAATGTTCAGAATCCTTTTCTTACAAGGATTCCTTATTCATCTTAGCTACAAAAAGGAAAGAAGACTTCAGAACAAATTCTACCTTCAGATCAGATTTCCTAGTCTATTTGGGACTTCTTAATGGTGACAAATCTGATTCTAGCATATTTAGGATGATAATTTTTGAATTTTTATTATTTTCTTCTTAGTCTTTGGGTTATTATTACTTATTTGGGTCAATTGTAAGTGGGCTTAATATAAGTCCACCTAAAGGGGGTTCATTATGGTTTATTTAAGTCTAGAGTTAGTATAAATAAAAGCATAACCAGACATGTAAGTTAGACAATTCAGATTAATAAAACTTCTTATTTGCCGCACTTTGTGTGTGTGTTGGTGAGATAATCTCCCTTCCATGGTTCTCTAATGAACTGAAAAACGACTTGTCGAAGAACAACTGTCTTCGTGGCGTCATCCTTATACTTCTCGTTCGCGAATCAATATTCGTTGGGTGGGGGTTTCTGTTTCCAATAGTGGTGGTGCCTAGGTACAAGTTATCTTTGTGCCACACTTCTATCAAACCCGATTTACTTGGCTTTCCAAGAATTGGTGTCTTTCCATGTGGGTTGTGTGACCATATGATCATGAGGTTCACATCATTTGGTATCAGAGCTTGGCTCCATTAATCAGGTTATATCTTTCTAAAATTTTCATTTTTTGTTGATTTCGCAAAAATTCCTTAGTATGCAATTTCTTCTTCTCCTTGAATTTGTGGCATATATAAAAAAAATTGTTATTTCATTTTGTTATTGTTCAAAATATATCAGTAGCATAAAAAACAAAAAAAAAACAGAAGAGAGAAAAGCAAAAAAAAATTGTTCAAAAAAACGTTTATTGGATTCTACTGTAGAAAACTAAACAAGAGAAAAGTGGATCAAATCACCATGGAATTAGCTCAAATTTGATACTCTAATTACTGGTGTCCTAATCGCGCCAAATATCAAATTTGGGGTCAATTGGATATCGTTTGCTTGGGGTTTCAAATCCGGGTCTAATCAGGTCTGATTCATAATGTTTTTGCGTCAATATATCAAACCTAGTCATAAATTAGTAAAACTTTATATTCTGTCTATTTAGGTTGATATCGCATTATATCTGAAATTTTAACTCAATTGGACATCATTTACTTTAGGTTCCAGATTCGGACTTAACTCATCTAAATGAGTCTTTTTTGCGTCAACTTTTGAAATTCACTTGTTTTCTGTTGTTTTCATTTCTTGCAGTTGATTTTCATCATATCCAACATATTTGGGTGTTGTTTCATATAAGCATTTTTTTTTCTGTTTTTATTCGAGTCTTCAGTTTCGTTCATATTTCGGATAGACTCGCTTGCTACTAGCGAGACTATCATCGCAGTTTAATTTTGCTTGTTTTCTAGTTTTTATTGCTTCTTGAGTTATATATATATATATATATATATATATATTTGGATTGCGCTTCTAAGTTGCTTCTATTTGGTGTTGGTGTCTGTTTCTCAAGAACCGCAAGAAGGTGAGACGAGAGGTGTGAGCATGTGAGGATATTAAGAGTGTTTGAGCGAAACACGTGTGGCGTGAGGATAATTTTTTACCACTACTAGCGTGAGGATATTAAATTCCAATTGCAAACCATGACGAAGATGATGGAAAGAATGAATTTCGTGATGGGGAACACAGTGACAGACTTGAAAAGGTGGGAAAACATGGAAACATGGCTGGGACATTGATGATATTGGTGATGGTGAGTTTAAGGATGAGACCATAGGCTATCGGGAAGGTTTTCGGCAGCCTAGAAACCAAAAGGATTTCCTGTATTTTGATGAGGTGTTATGGCAAAAGAAATGGAGTATTCAAAAGGAGAGGTGGTATCAAAGCGAGAGAAATAAAGAGATTAATGTTCTAAAAAAAGAATCCAATAGTCTATCCCGTATTCTAGGGGAGATGAAGCAAGAACTTGATGTGTTAACGGCAGCACTCAATGCCCAGCAAGCTTTAGAAAGAAAAGAGAAAAAAGGCTCCAATGATGATACAAAAAAGAATGGCTGCAACTTTCATCCAAAGTTGTTGGCAACGATTGCTGGTAGGAAAAAAACTCCAAAGGCTTCAAAAAGAGGTTAAGGAATTGTCCATTCAACTTGTTGATGATTCGAGGACAAATCATCTTGAAGAGAGAGGGAATGATACGATCCAGGCAAGGTCAAATTCGGATTTTAAAGTAAAAATGTGCACCTATCCAGTTTTACAGCAACAGTCATAATTATCAATCCGACCGTTGGATCCAGCTGAAATTTTATGTGTAGTCTCCTGACATGTTGTCCTACCTTGGTTTAATTTGTACAGCCTCTGTTGACCCGTGTTTCGATGCCTTCCCGAACTCAGTGTGACACAAAGATAACTTGTACCTAGGCTCCAGCACTATTGGAAACGAAAACCTCCACCCAATAAATATTGATTAAACCAAGGTAGGACAACATGTCAGGAGACTCCATGTAAAATTTCAGCTGGATTCAACGGTCGTATTGAGAATTATGACTGTTGCTGTAAAACTGAATAGGTGCACTTTTTTTACGTCAAAATCCGAATTTGACCTTGCATGGATCGTATCAATTAATTAATCCTTCATAGCTTAGAAAATCAGATCTCGCAGCACCTCATAGCATCATTTCTTGATTAGGAAACTTTCTCCTCTATTGATAAATATTATCCTAATTAATAGGGAAAATAATGAACAAAATTTCCTTGAATTTCATTTTAGGAAAAGAATTCTTGCCAAATAAAAAGTCCACAAGTTAAAAGAAAGTAAATAACAAAATTCATCCAGCATGTTCTGACCTATAGCACAAGTCTTTAACGAACTCTGATTCATCTGAATCTTTACCCCAACATATACCAATGCCTCTGGGATCTTCTGGTAAATTGTTAGTTTGATCCAATGGTTGGATTTATAGTTATGCTCAATAGCGTAAAACTAGACAGTAGAAATTTTTTTTTGGCCAAAATCCGAATCTGACCTTGCTTGGGTCACATCATAAGGCTGAACCGTGTCAAATATTTAGAAAAACTTACAGTTTAGTTCGGTTTTGATTTTGTAATGTTGAAACCAATAAACCCGAATCGAACCAAACTGATTCATATTAAAAAAGACACAGACATGCCACCTTTCAGTCTTTATTCTTCAATTTGTATCTCCAGATCTAGCATCTCAGCAACACCCCCATGGCTCAGCACTCAGTAGTAGTCCATCTAAGCGCCCTTTTTCAGTTCTTTACAATAAAATTTCTTTCTCTATATATTTTATAATTGTGGATGGGATTTACCGGTTGTTTTTTGTTTGTTTTGTACCAGTGCAATAAATGTTCCTGGGGTAGGTATGGCTACCACCTCACTGCCCTGTATGCGGGTATAAAAAGGGGAAACCAGATGAGGATCAACCCAACACCAAGCATAATCATGCCAACGACCTATTGAAGGGGCCAATTAGGCCAATTACAAGAGCTAGGGCACAAAAGCATTGAATGGGCTTGTACAAATATATGGAGCAAAATGGACCTAGAGGAGCTTGGGAGATCAAAGGAGCATGAAGGATAACTTGTAATTTATCTAATTCAGGTCCAAGAAGAGCCCAATTCGTGTGGAACAAAGGGCTGATGGTTCGGCCCATAACAACCTTTTTAGGCTTGTTTTTTCCTAATGCTACAAGGATAGAAAGTCAGCAATTTATTCTTCTAATTAGGAAAGTCGGCCAGCTCTTGTTCTTAAAGATGAGAGGATTATTTAGTGTTTTTCCTTACCTAGGAAGGAAAGTAATTAAATGATACGATCCAGGCAAGGTCAAATTTGGATTTTGACGTAAAAAGTGCACCTATCCAGGTTTACGGAAATAGTCATAATTCTCAATCCGATCATTGGATCGGGCTGTAATTTTATGTGATGTCTCCTGACATGTTGTCCTACATTGGGCTAAAATTTCAAGTCAATTGGAGTTTGGAAAGGCATCCCTCCAAAGTTAGGAAAAATTCAACATGGCAGAAGTCAAGCCCAAAAAAAAGACTTTGACAAACTAACCTAGACAAATTAACTAGCACATGTTTTTTGACCTTTCTAACATAAACAGACCAAATTTTAAACAACCATATCTTCTTACACAAAAGTCCAATACAATCATGGTTGGACAATATAGAAAGAACATGTTCTCAACTTGAAATTCACCTACATTAGTCTTGTTTTCACATGCAATGGATGACTTCAAATTCAGGTTCAAATTCATTTGCTGTTCTGACCATAAACAGCATCAATCCCTTCACTTATTTGCATATCAACTCAAATTCAAGTAGCCCAGCATCAAAAGAACCATTAAGGGCTTTTCCCATCTCCAAGTTCCAATTCTAGGCAAATAACATCCTTGAACCAATTTCAAACTGATTGCTAATTTTTAACTCCGACGCAGCTTCAATCATTCCAATTTAACTTGTCAAGGCCCTTTGTAGTTGTTTCGCTCTTGCTCTTGTCATTGGACCATCTGAATCCTCTTGCATATTAGTTTTAGCTTTACAAGATGGATTATAATTCCCTTGATGCACATCATCTCCCTTTCTGGTCCTCTAAAGAACTGAAAAGCTACTTATCGAATAACAATTGACTTCGTGGTGTCATCCTTTATACTCCTCGTTTACAAATCAATCTTCGTGAGTCTAATCAGGTCAATTCATAATGTTTTTGCGTCAGCATATCAAACCTTATCATAAATTTCTTAAATCTCATATTCTGTCTATATGGGTTGAAATCGCACAATATCTCAAATTTTAGCTCAATTGGACATCGATAACCTTAGGTTCCAGATTCAAACTTAAATTATCATAAACCGTTTTGTTCTTTCATCAACTCATGAAACTCTTCTTATTTTTGTTTCTTGTAGTATATTTACAACATATCTAACATATTTGGGCATTGTTAATTTCACATTCAGATCAGATTTCTTAGTCTAATTGAGACTTCTTAGGAGTAACAAATCTGATTCTAGCATATCTAGGATATTAATTTTGGATTTTTTTTGTTTTTATTATTTTCTTCTTAGTCTTTGGTTTATTATTACTTATTTGGATCAATTTTTTAAGTGAGCTCAAATTATATAAATGTTTTGTATGCTGAATGCAGGGAGCCATGGATTTATGAAATAAACTTGTGTTTTGCATGATGTGACATGTTATCTTTGCTGGTATAACTGACTTTGTGTTTTGCCTCTTGGGACAAGTTTCCATTATATGACATTTCTCAAACTTGATTTTCAGCCTTCTTGGGGAAGTATCATTTTTTATGATGTTTCTATGTGTTTTTGCAGATTTCTAATTTGTTTTGGACTCCCTATTATGTAAAGGAACATTAATTATTTCCTTTAAGTATTAGAATTTATTATTTTGATCATTTTCTTGTTAGGTGAGGAAGAAACAACATAGGCTGTACCTTTTCCTTTAGTTTTTAAGATCAATGGGCTGCATGGAACACTATATATAAGCCTTGAATCAATTCTGTAATATTTTATTTCCTTCTCTTCTTCTCATAGCAGAACATGAATTTTATATTTTAGGTTTTATTTTATTTTGTTAGTTACAAGGCTTGTTTAGACTTGATTAATACTTTATTTCAGCTAGGATATCCAATGCTTGTTAGGATCAGGTTATGGGCTTTTTATTTAAGGTTTTTGGATCAATTTTGTAAGAGGGCCAAATCAGTCCACTAGAGTAGATCCATTAGGGTTAATTTTTCAAAAACTATTTAAACTTATATAATTTAAATTTCGTTGTACACACAACAAGTAAGACAAATAGAAAGTTTTATTAATCTGAATTGCGTGACTTACATGTTTTGTTATGCTTTTATTTATACTAACTCTAGACTTAAATAAACCCTAATGGACCCCTCTTAGGTGGACTTATATGAGACCTACTTACAATCGACTCAAATAAGTAATAATAACCAAAAGACTAAGAGGAAAATAATAAAAATCCAAAAAAATTATTATCCTAAATTTGCTAGAATCAGATTTGTCACCATTAAAAAGTCCCAAATAGACTAAGAAATCTGATCTGAAGGTAGAATTAATTCTGAAGTCTTCTTTCCTTATTGTAGCTAGGATGAATAAGGAATTCTTGTAAGAAAAGGATTCTGAAACATTTATGAATCCTTTTTTTTTTGGTAAGTTGACGTATGTATTAAAAGAAGAAAATACAAAGATTATAAGGGGTATACCCCAGATTTACAGTGAGAACAGAAACATAAAACAACAAATGGCTACAAGCTAGCCAGCGATCAGAAAACTGAGACCTCACTAGATTCGATAGGAAACCAATACAACCAGTTAACTATCAAATTAAGAATCTATGTTATTAACCCTCCAAGCTCTTTGGATCCTTTTGTTTTCATTTGTTGGTACAATGTTCCTCATCAAATCAAGCTTATCACGAATGATACATTTGATTTGATTAAAGACCAAATTCAAAGTTCTAGACATTCTAGCAAAGATCCTTGCATTCCGTTCTTGCCATACATGATCACGAACAGTCATTAATTGGATCATAGTTTGTGTTACATCATGTCAATTCTCTATCAACGTCAATGGTGAGCTTGCAGGTTACTTTCAAGGGGGAAGAGGGCTAAGACAAGGGGATCCATTGTCCCCATATTTGTTTGTCCTATGTATGGAAA
>Ga0325411_1002231_pt1 | contig 21815 bp, 16 predicted proteins | sample PopdelMetagenome_13_FD_206181 | JGI IMG/M metagenome (GOLD analysis project Ga0325411, IMG submission 206181) | Populus deltoides microbial communities from Bellville, Georgia, United States - Xylem-PdIQD-R4 | ecosystem: Host-associated > Plants > Phyllosphere > Stem > Wood/Secondary xylem...
TTCAACAAACATAATTCAAATTCAAGATAAATTAATTATAAATTATGCAATACAAACACAATGCCAAACAAATATAATTTTAAAATTTAAAATATTTCTAAATAGTCAAGATTAAATAGATCTTTAAATTAAAGTAATTCAACTTAAACAAAATATCAAAATATTATGAAATTAAAATGTTTTAACATAAATATTTTAAATATAAAGTTAGGTCAATGTTATCAAGGCTAATGGAATCTAAAGTATCCCTTATTTTGCTCAAATTTCTACAAAGTATAAACATGAAAAAAACAACATGAATATAAACCATATATATTAGTGATAAATCTAATTTAAAAAAATTAATGTCATTGTTAATAAAAATAGTAATACTAATTTTTAATATTATTATTAATATCATTGTTATTGAAAATAGTATGAAAAATAGCTTTTTATAATTGGGTGGTTTAATTAATTAAATTGAACAAGGTTCAATTTGATTTAATGACTTTTCAAGAGCGGAACGGAACATGTGGAATGAAACCGGAACGTTCCGGGTGGAATTTAGCTGAAAAATCCAGAATGGACCGAGATTTAAAATGAGATGAAATTTGTTCCGTTTTTTGAATTGGTATGGAATGTTTCGGCCATTCCTGGCAAAACGGAACGGAATTGACAACCTTGGTACATAGATGATATGATCAATAAGTCTAAAGAAGAAGAAAATCATATCTAAACTCTGAAGAAATTGTTCGAAAGGTTAAGGAAATACCAGTTGAAATTAATCCTTATAAAATGCACATTTGGGGTGAAATCGAGGAAGTTACTTGTGTTTGTGGTAAGTAATAATGGCATAGAAGGAGACCCTGATAAAGTAAAGGCCATACAAGTTATTTTAGCTCCTAAGTCTGAAAAGGAAGCTCGAAGCTTTTTGGGGCGCTTAAACTATATTGCTCGATTCATTTCACAACTTATAGCTATTTATGAACCAATCTTTCGATTACACTGAAAAAAAAATCTTAGGGTATAGGATTAAGACTACCAGGATGCCTTTGATAAGATTAAATAGTATTTGCAAAAGCTATATTTATTGGTACAAATTGTGAGTGGAAAGCCTCTCATCTTGTATTTAACAATGACTGAATTAGCTATGGGTTGCCTGTTTGGACAACATGATGAGTTTGGAAGGAAGGAGCAGGCTATATATTACCTTTGTAAGAAATTCACTGAGTGTGAATCTTGCTACAATATGATAGAGAAGTTGTGTTGTAGTTTGGTATAAAGTGCAAAAAGGCTTTAACAATACTTGTTGTACTACACTTTGTTAATCTCAAATATGGATCCTCTAAAAGATATATTTGAAAAGTCTTACATGTAAAGTAGAATAGCCAAATGACAAATGTTGTTAATTGAATATGATATCATCTACATGACAAGAAAATATATAAAAGGAAGTGCAATTGCTAATCATTTAGCTGATAATACCATAGAGGAATATGCATTGAGATTAGGAGCTCTCTAGTATAAGAGGAAATACATGGCAACCCTTGGTATACGGATATAAAGAGATTCATCCAATATCGAGAATATCTCTTAGGAGCATCAAATGTGGATAAGAAAACCTTAAGGAGAATGGCAATAGAGTACTATATAGATAGGGAAATCTTATACAAAAGGTCGTTTGATGAGACTTTACTAAGATGTATGAACGAGTCAAAAGCCAATAAAGCCTTGCGAGAAGTACACAGAGGAATCTACACCATATATATGAATGGACACGTGATGACTAGGCAAATGCAAAGAGCCAGGTATTTTTGGATGACTATAGAGAAAGATTGCATAGAATTTGTCCAAAAATATTATAAATGGCAGGTGTATAGTGACAAGATCAATGCACCTTTAATGCCTTTATTCAACATGGTATCACCCTAGCCATTCACAATGTGAGGAGTAGATGTGATTGGGCCGATTAATCTATAAGTTAGCAACATACATCGGTTTATCCTTGTAGTAATTGATTACTTCACAAAATAGGTAAAGGCCTGCTCCTATGCCTATGTGACTTAAAAAATGGTCAAGCAATTCATTGAGAGAGATCTAATTTGTAGGTATGGTTTACGTGAAAAAATAGTGACCAATAATGCCTAATACTTTAGTGGAAAGATGATCGTAAAATTATGTGCTAAATGAAAAATCAAGCATTCTAATTCATCCCCCCTTATGGACCAAAGATGAATGGCGTTGTTGAAGCTGCTAATAAGAATATCAAGAAGATTGTTTAGAAAATGATGGTTACCTGCAAAGACTAGCATGAATGGCTTCCTTATGCTCTCTATGCATACCGAATAGTTGTAAAGACATCAACTAGGGCTATACCATCACCCGAGGCTACACCTTATTCACTAGTTTATGGGATGGAGGCAATGATGGCTTTAGAAGTGGAGATTCCCTCTCTAAGGGTTCTCATAGAATATAAGCTTAAGAAGGTTGAATAAGCTAAAATATGATATGAGCAACTAAACATCATCAGTAAGAAGGGATTAGCTGCATTTTTCCAAAGAAAGATGGCTAAAGCATATGACAAAAAAGTCTAACCAAAGGAGTTCAAGGAAGGAGATCGCATGTTAAGAAAAATTCTACCACTACCTAATGAAGACCTTAGTAAATGGGCTCTAAATTATGAAGGTCTGTATATAGTGAAGAAGGCATTCTCAAGAGGAGCATTATTAATGACAAAAATGGATGGGGAAGATTTGATCAGGCTTGTAAACTCTGATTTTGTAAAAGAAATATTATTCATCATGTATAAGTTTTCATCAAATCAACAAAACAAAGTTCTAACCAAGAATTCTCTTTCCATATCTTTCATTTCTTTCATGCTTGTCAATACCAAAGAACCTGCAAATACACCTTTGCAGCCTTGCATGATCTTATAGACCCAGCTCATTTCTTTTACTCAAAATATTTTCCCAGTGGAATTTAAAAAATTTAAAATTGCTTTTGACTTTAGAAATATTCAATGTTTGTTTAAAATAACATTTGACATTCTATTTATAAGATGTCAGATGAATCAAAGAACTCTCTTATTGAGGTGACCAAATTCTAAATTAGAATATATGAATTGTAAAATGAACAATCACCTTCACACTATATCTTTTGAGCTATGTTTTAAATGTATGCATAATGATATGTAGTGGATTTGTTGTTCATAGACTTGTGAAACACATATCTTTGCAAAGTTCAAATCATTACACTAAACGAGGTTAAAGTTTATTGGTTTTAACTACTTGTACTTGAAATAAGAAAATACCATCTTTGTTATCATTTTCACATTCTAAAATGAATACATCCCTTGTGGTTTCTTTTTAAAACTGAAGAAATTTTCTTTGATGAAAAATCCTGACTAATATCACACCCCACACTAGGGGAAAGTGAAATTTCAACGATCAATAATTGATGAAAAGCTGTGAGAAAGCCAAAAGGAAAAAGAGCTTAGGAGACTTAAATACTAGGGGGTGCATACCTATATCAAAAGCAAAAGTGATAGTCAAAATAAAATGAAGATGCCCTACCAAAAATAATAAAAAAAGGGATATTAAAGAAAAATGGCAAAAGAACAAAAGATTGAAAGACACAATGAGTTAAGAAAATGATAGTGATCTTGAGCCTTATAAATCCCTAAAATATTGTGAGCCTTATAAATCCCTTTATTTCATAGCCAAGAGCCATAACCTACATTACATGCCTTTAAAAATCCTTTCTAATCAAGTAAGCAAACAACCTAGACCAATAAACGACGCTCTCAAAATGCAAAAGACTTTTTCATAAGAGTCATGACATTGCGAACAAGCTACCCTTTATTATTCCTATTAATAAAATGAGTGCTTAAAAAAGAGATAATTTGCCTCAAACAAAACCTCGAGCTTTTGCTCAAACCTTTTGCTTTGAAAACTATAAAAATACAAGGTCATCTTATCATGTACTTGCACCAATTTCATTCTCGTTGACAAAAGAACAAGTCATTCATTTTCAAAACAATTCTCAGGGAGTTGTAAGATTTCAAAAGCAAATTATTTTAAGCTCACATCGAAACAATTTTCATTTTCAAAATGTAAGATAAAGATTTCTAAATTCATTCTGGATAAATATTTCTTCAATGAAACCAAGCAAAAAAAAAATAGAGAGAAGGGTTAGTCAAAACCATCATTTGTCCGAGTCATTAACAAAATATAATTAGGGGCAATGGTCAAGACAAGGGGGTAATGTTGTATTTAAAAAAAGTGATTTAATATATTCAAAGTAGCGAGGAAGAGAACAATTCCAACAGTGAGACAATAGGGCATTGTTGTTTACAAGAGGCAATTTGAATCATTCAAGACAATAAATGACACTAAATGTTTTTAGCAGTGAGACAAGAAAGTAATGAATGATCCTCTTAAATTGATCAACAAGACAGATAACTTCCTGCAAGTAAATGGGTTGTGATGGGCACCATAAAAGCTGAGTTGTGTAAAATTATAAATATTCTAGAAAAGACCTACATGGTCAACTTGAGGGGGTTAGAAGTCAAACGATCAAGAGGACTCAAATCAGAAATAGCAAGACCTCACCAATCAATCAACAAAAAGATTGAGAAGAAATGGGAGCATATATCTCAAAATTAGGTAAAGATACATGCGTATCATCTAACTCCAAAGCATTGAACAATGTGTTTTGTAAAGTTTACAAAAGAAATTCTTGATAGGATCCATCAAAAGGCAGGTCACCTCGAAATGGCCAAATTTGAAAATACTTCTGAATTTTTTTCACTATTGAGAATTTTTTGTATTTTTCACTTAGGCAAGTCACCCATAAGAATTAAATCAACCTGAAAAATCTTTGTATTTTTCATCTATGGGTAAGTCACCCATAACAATGAGATCAATATTAAAAAACTTTCATGTTTTCACAAACAAGAGGTCACTTGGAAAAATGAGACCAATCATGAACAATATTTGTATTTTTCACCTAGGCAAGTCGTCTACAATAATTAAACCACTTGAAAAATCCTTATTTTTTCATAGTTGGGTAGGTCACCCATTACAACGAGATCAATGTTGAAAAACTTTCATGTTTTTTTCACGAACGAGTAGATCACTTGAAAAATAAGATCATTGTTGAAATCACTTTCATATATTTCATAATGGAGGAGATCACCCATTATAATAAGACCAATGTTCAATGTTGAAATCACTTTCATGTATTTCATAAATGGATAAATCACCTGGAAAATAAGACCATTGTTGAAATCACTTTCATGCAAACACATAGGTCACCTGGAAAATAAGACAATTGTTGAAATCACTTTCATGTATTTCATAATGGGGAAGATCACCCATTATAATAAGACCAATGTTCAATGTTGAAATCACTTTCATGTATTTCATAAACGGGTAAATCACCTGGAAAATAAGACCATTGTTAAAATAACTTTCATGCAAACACGTAGGTCACCTGGAAAATAAGATTATTGTTAAAATCACTTTCATGCATTTCACAATGAGTAGGTTGTGTGGAACAATTCGACAAGTTTTGAAAAATCTTTGTATTTTTCACATAACAGGCAAGTCACTTGGAACAATTAGACCACTTTTAAAAAAGAGATTATTTGTAATTAACAGGGGGAAACTGTCATAACCTAATTTTAATCACTTTTAGAATTAGATTATGATAGTTATCTTCTCTTTACAACAGTTGAAAAAGAAGAAACAAAATTGGCCTAGCCATAGCGAAGAGAATCAGATCTAAAAAGGGGAAAATAAACCGATTGTGTTTAGGGATTTTATTTTATTTGAATGCAATAGGTAACACTCATCGTTTGTATAAGAGTGATGAGGAGAAGGAGAGCAACCCAATCTAGTCAACCATCATCTTCTCTAGTAACTGGAGCATCGGTTCATGCACCCATAGCCATGACGGCACGTGTTCTTCATGCACCACTACTATTTCAATAGTCTCATTGAATTCCAGTAGCTCATCTTGACCATTCAGATCTTTCTTGAAAGTGTTATATGAACTCTGGATGATTTTGTACTTGTTATTGTGTAAATTGTATATAGGTAATTGTAAATGTGTGCGAGTGAATTAGTGAAAAGGATAGTTTGTGTGTGTGTGTGTGTGTGATGCATAGTTTTATTTTTAGCATATGTTAAAATGAAGAACAAAAAAAATTCCAAAAAATTTTAACCATTGAAAATTTTGCATTATAGCCAAGCAAAAAAAAAAAAGAGCCTAAAAACTATGTCTTTTGTATAATTTAATTTTTTTGTTAAATATTATGTTTAGCATAAAAAAATCATTTTGTGTATTTTAACATAAAAAAATATATTTGTATTTTTGGCATTGGAATAAAAAAACAAACTATGTTTTTTATTTGCATGCATTTTTGGGTTTGATAACAAGTTTATCAAGCCCATTAGAAGCTTGGCTCAAATAAAATGGCTCATTGGGCCAACATATATATATAAAAAACCTTTTTAAATAACTTTGATAAGATTTTTAAATAAAAGAGCCAAATCCTTTTCATGTGGGCCTAATGTTTATTGTTGCTATTTCGGGTCCAATACCTATTTTAGAACTCAACCCAAGATTGTTTGATGTAAGCGGATTGATGACGAGTATTGACTTTCAATATTTACTAGCATTAGAGTTAGAAATATTAACCCCGGTATTTACTGACGCCAAGGTAAAAAATATCAATCCTGGTATTTGCTGAAGTCATAGTAAAAAATATCAATTTCAATATTTACTAACATTAGAGTCAGGAATATTAACCTAAAATTTACTAACATCAAAGTTAGAAATACTATAGGCAAACCATGATAGCATAACACAACAAACCATTAGCAAGTTAAGAATATGGATGAAATCTTTAGTACAACAAACCTTAAAGGTTGATTTGGTTTTTTTAAAGTCAACACAAAAATCAAGAGAGAGGGAAGAAGGAAAAAAAAACAAAAGGTCACACGCGCAACCCCGGCCACCATTGGGCTACATATGTCACTTATTTGTGGAGGGGACACTGAGACGTATCAGCTGCTACCTTGGAATCAAGATTTTGGTCGCCGCATGTGCCGTTTAAAAGTGGCAGACATTGTTCACACAGTTCTGATTAATATTGCCCCCAATAACACTTAATAACTACCAAATCACCACATCTAAATGACAAAAGAACCCCTAAGTCAAAGACATTTTTTTTTCTTATTTTCAAGTGCAATAAAGTAACTTGTTTAAAAATTAAGTCAAAAACTAAAAAGCCTATTGACCCAAGTTTTTTTTTAATCTTTCAAGGGCAATTAAGTAATCATGCCATACAAAGAAAATTTAAAAATACCATCTAACCCCTCTCTTTCTAGTAATGACCAATGCGTCTTGTGGAAAAGACTCTTGTCCCTCAACTCAAGCTTGTCAGTTTGCCTACTAAAAGGTAAAATTAGTATTTAACTTTGTGAATCCACAGTGAAATGCTAAAAATTGTGTCCTTTGAAAAATACTCTCCTACCCCTAAATCCAAGCCTTGTTAGTTTGTCCACCAAAGAGTAAAATTACTATTTCACTATATGAATCCATAATGAAATGCTAATCTTTTTTAGTTAGGGTATAATAGGCATGCCTCAATTAATAATATTGTATCCTTCTAAAGAGGTTAATTATGAACATGATTTACATGAGATTTTAGTGTCGATATAGGCAGTAGTATTATAGACTTATGTGGGAATAATAATCGATGCTTCTACAATCTTGTATTCTGTTTTAAATTTTTTTTAAAAAAAACTAAATCCCCTAAAGAAGTTATTGTGTATCAAAACACAAATTATTATTCATTATAATAGTTTAATTATGACTTTGTCCTTGAAAAAAAAAAAGACAAAGCACTAAGCTTTGGGGGTAAGATTATATTTTCACATTAACATAATTGTCTTTTTTAAAATTGTATGGAGTTAGATTGGTAATTTTATTTTATTTTATACAGTAAAATTATTAATTTAACCCTAGAGTAAAATTATCTAATACATACAACTAAGGGACATTTTTGTGTTTTCAATTTGTTTAATAATAGTGTAATTACTTTTATATCCTTAAAGATAAAAACAATTGAACTCTTACCCAAGAGTTTTTTTTTTATTATATTTTTACATTTGTTTTTGTAATTTTCAATGGTGCTTAGGAGCATTGTTGTAAATTATATTTATTAAATATAATTGAAAAATCTTGTTGTCGCATGTGCGGCAAGCACCAGAGTATGGGCAACCCCCACGTTGTTTGGGCAACCCCCACGTTGTTTGGGCAACATGTGAGGGGTTGTTCGGCTATCAAAGTTAATGCCAAATTCTAGGGCGGCATTTGAAAGGTTTCGGTGCCTAGGACTAGATGAGGCAACACATGTGTCAAGATTCACGGCGGTTTGGTATCGACAACCATTTCCTTTCCCCATTCTTCTCTTTCCCCCCACCTAGACTTTCGCACTAATCCCTTAAAAATTCAAGAATAGCCCTTTAATTTGTTGGTTCTTCATATTTGGTTTCTTTTTTTTATTATTATGATTTGTTTATCTTCAATAATATACTGAATTTAGACCCCATTTTTTATTGCTATTTTTTTATTTGAAATTATTTTTCAATTGATTTTGTTTTACAATTTCACCCTCCTTTACTCTATTTTTTCCTATCAAATTTAATCTATTTTCTTCTGATTGTCAATTGTTTTTGCATTGACATGTTTTTATTTTAAATCATAAATGATTTTATTTTATGACTTCACCGTCCTTCTTTTTCCTATCAAATTTAATTTATATTCTTTTGATTGTCATTTTTGTTTTGTTTTGACAAGTTCTTAAAATTTATATTTTTAAATTGGCTCATAAAAACTTCTTTATTGGACCCGAATCTTGGGTTTAACGGGTTGCGAGCTTTTAAAATACACTAAGTTTAGGATATTTGTCCGGGTTTGCTTATTTTTTACAAATGTTTTTCCAGTTCACCCCCTATAATTTTTTTTCCCTTAAAATTTGGTACTCATTCTTTTAATTATTATTTATTTTATTTGGCAACTTTAAAAAAAAAAATTAAAAATTTCATCCTCCTTGGGTTTTTTCTATTTAATTCTATCCTCACTATTTGTTGATTGAGTTGGTTGAAAATTACACTACTTAATTGAATCTGGATGAAAGACTTCATGGGTTGTGACTTTTAAAAATTAAACCAGATTTAAGAGGTTCGTCGGGTTTACTTGGTTTTTTTTTCTTTCTCTAAACTAATGTTTTCACTCTTTTGTTATCCTCTTTTTTTTTTGTCTTTTGTTTTATTAGGTTAGCTCTCAACAATTTCTTTCTATTTCATCCCCTATCATTTTTTAATCTATAAATAATCTATCAAATTACAAATGTTTTTTAATCTCACCCCCTATAATTTTTTAATCTTTCAAATTTGATCTTCATCTTTTTAATTGCAATTTATTTTATTTGGGATCATTTTGAATTATTTGTTTTTCAAATTTCAAACTCCTCGAATGTTTTTCTGTCAAATCTATCCTTATTCTTTTTGTTGCTGTTTTTTTTAAGTTTTTTTATTAATATTTTTTACACGATTTCATCCTTCAAAATTAAATTTGTTGAGAGTTGAGTTTTTTTTTTATTGAATCCAGGTTCAGAATTTCACAAGTTGCATGTTTTAGAGATTAGACCATATTTAGGAGGTTCGGCGGGGTTTACTTGGTTTTTTTTCTCTTTTTTGAACTTATTTTCAAGATTAGACTTGGTTTAAGAGATTTGTCTGGGTTTTCTTAGTTTTTTTTTTTTTTAAACTAATGTTTTCTTTTCTTTTTTCTTGAAGTTTTACTTTTTTATTTTTTTTTATGGTTTTTCATCTATTAGGTTTTTTTTATATTATTTAAAATTACCACTTGAATTAATGAATCAGGATTTGGATTTTTTTTAGTCTTTTTTTTTTTGGGTCAAAAAATTTTTTTCCTACCCCCAGCGAAGCGTGCAAGAAACATATCTAGTATCATAGTATATATATATATGAAGGAAGAAAAAAAGGTAAAAAGTTGGAGTAAATGGTCAACAGTTAGGCACATTTCCTTTTTATATAGCAAAAGGAAAACTAACTCCCATTAATTTCCAACAAAGCTGAAATTAATGAGAAATGAGAATCAGCTTTGGGCCCCCCTCACGTTCCCCCACCACAAAACCATTCCCGAACTATGGAAAAGGACATTATTCTTTTGCATTCACATGAGCATCAATCGCCATCCTTTCAACTCATCAACATTTTAATTATTCCACGACCATTCAACTCCTTTAATTGTTGTTTTAATCTTTTCCCCTCCAAATATAGAAGATCTCTTTCTCGAATTAGCATCGTCCATTGTGCCTTGAATTACATAATTAATATTTAGAGAATAAAAAAAGACTCATGATTGAATTTGAATTTAATTATTTCATTTTGAATGATGCTTGTAAAAGGAGATAAGACTAGTTTTATTCAGTGTTTTTAATCATTCTTTTTAATAAGTGTATTTTCAGGAAATAAAACTTATATTCTCATACTTGTAAAAATATAGCGATGCTTTAATCACTAAATCAGCACTTCATTATTAATTCTTGTTAGAGAGAGAAGGGTATTATCCTCGAATAAAATCTCTAATAAAAATCATAATTTTTAATTTCTGGAGCACTATAAAGTTTAATCTTGGATGGTTTAGGATGATACTAAGAAGTGATTTTTACCATCCATATATAGCATCTTCGTCTCTCTCTATGACAAACTGCAAATTAAAACATTGATTGTCATTAAGTGATTACAATATGATTAACGCAATGAACCTTATCTTAAGAACATTACTTTCAATGTTGAGATTAACATAATATTATACGTCTTTTTTCTTCTTTAAATATACCGCCCGCCCGCCCGCCCGCCCCAGATACTAATACTGAGAATCCTTATCTGTAGTGTACAAGTCTTTTTCTACCAGGCTTCTCAAGAATACATACACCAGCAATCTTTCTTTCTTCTTTTTTTTTTTTTTTTTCCTGTAAAAAACAAAACAAAGATTCCGTAGTGGGAGGATAATTAATGAAAGACTTGGAAAAAGGAAATGCTAAGGATTTTCTCAATCCGATAAAATGTCCACATAAATTGATGCTACTTGTGTCCCAAAATCTTTGTATCTTAACTCTTAAGACCCTTACTACACCTGCATCCAAACACCCCCATATTATATCCATCTATCCCCACGAACTTACCTCTATAAATACCCTACCATCCCGTGACCAACTCCATCTTCAACTTTGCAAAACATTGGCTTTATACATCTGTTTATTCTTGGCCTTCGTTGAAAATGTCTGGTGTCTGGGTTTTCAAGAACGGGGTGGTTCGGCTGGTGGAGAACCCAGGAGCTGAATCACTAGATGGAAGCCGGCAAGGGTCAAGTATGCGGCGAAAAGTGCTAGTTCACTCCCCTAGTAATGAGGTTATAACTTCTTATGCCGTTCTTGAACGCAAGCTATATTCTCTTGGGTGGGAGAGGTACTATGATGATCCGGATCTCCTTCAATTCCACAAAAGATCAACTGTTCATCTCATCTCTCTCCCCAAGGATTTTAACAAGCTCAGGTCCATGCATATGTATGATATTGTCGTCAAAAACCGTAATATGTTTGAAGTAAGGGATATGTAGTACGTTGATTACGTACGTCCTCATATAGAGTCCTTTCTTTCATGTTGGTGTGCATTTTAGTCGTTTTTTTTTTTTGGCTTCTTTCTCATCGTTTTGGTTTGTTGTATCATACAGTCTATTTAATAGTTTCTTCTTTAACTTCGTGATTTGGGTTTTTTATTCTTACATAGTCGTGTGTGCTAATGTAGTCAGGGGCTTGCAATTTGGTCGTGTGTCAACGTCGTCATGTAAATTAATTTCTTCTGTTTCTTTTGGGAATGAAAAGTGGGGTTTTTTTTAATAATTAATTTGTTTTTCTTCTTTATCTATCTATTTTTTCCTCCAAGGCTATTACAAGGACGCAAAACAAACCCCCTCTGATCTATAGGATCTGTCGGGTGACTTGTCATTTTTCTTGATGACATATTGAAGGCCAATACATGCTATATCGTGAACAAGTTCGCTGAGGAGCGAAATCGCAGGCTTGAGGTTACTACATACGTACTATCTTTTAGGAATGAAATGTCAAATATTGTGGCTGCGGTTTTTGCCCCTTTTTTTTTCTTCCATTTGAAGGCCTTTTAGTAGCTAGGATGGCAGAATTAATTAGAGGCCAAGCAATGTTTAAATCACCCTGCGCGCAAGTGCAACACCGCCGTCTCTAGCTTTTGTGAGCAAGTGGCGAGGACCATCAACACATCCAATTTGCATGGAAGTCCCAGTGGAGTACTAAAGAGAATTCACATTTCTCTATATTTAACGAAACTTGTACAGACTCGCTGAAGAGGATCCATTGAATTTGGACAAATTAACTCTATTTCACCTGACAAACATCTTAATTTACTTTTATTACTCTCAAATCTTAATGAGAGACAAAATAACAGAGAAGAAACTCGCGCATATCCTTTTCGAATTCGATTACATCTCTAGGTTAAGAATCATATATATTGCCATGAATGAGACAAACATTAGGTTCGATCGGCTTGAAAGTAGGGGCCAGCTGGAGAACAACTTGCAAACTCTCATCCTATGAAGCATAAGATGCCACGAGCACCATATATATATTCCCAACTGGCAGCCATGGACTTTGCAAAAAGTATAACTTGTAAGAAAAGGAAAAATTGAGGCTCTAACTTGTAAAATCAAACAATGGAAGTATTGTACTTCCTTTCCCTCCCTTCCCTTCTCTTTTACTCCTTTTAAGTTCTACTAAACTTTTCTGTTCATCATGCTTACACGTGAATTTGTTAAAGCCTTCAATTTGAAAGTAGCCGTGAAATTGTTTCTTCTTTTTTTGCTTGAAAAGCTTAGGAGAGATGATGTGTGGAGTAATCTTAGTGAGCACATGGATTATGCATTGGATATAAATCCAAGATTAAAGTTTGTCTAATTAGATAACTAAAGTCACAAGATATATAAACCACCTTTTCTCCCCACTCGTTTGTGCACGTAAATATTCCCAAAGGAATAAGCAGATAGCAAGAATGCATGTATCCAAAGTTTTTGGGTCCTGGCATACCATGCATGAGAATGACTCCAAATTACCGCGTGTGCTCTTAAGCCTTGGAAAGATCTCTGAATGGCTGAACCCTAATTTACTAGAACCTCACATGTCCTGTCAATGAGCTCGCTCGAGATATGCTAGCTAGTAGCTAGTAGAGCTAGCACAACAAATCCGTGTGGATAAGGCTCTTATCAGCACGTTTCTAGCTAAATGCGAAGAAATTGATACCCGCCATGTATAATAAAAGGTCAAAGAATACTTGAGTTGCTACTTGTTTTCATGCCAGTCACGAGGCTACCAGCCGCCCATTCCTTGGTTGAATGGGCTGCAGTGCGCTTCCGAATGAGTAGTCAGTTTCCTGTGCTTGGTTTTTTTCTTCAGAGATCAGATCAAGCAAAGAAGAAACTCATGAAAGGGTGAAGGGGGGGAAGAGAAAGCTGCTAATTCTATCCTGTCTACACCCAGTCCAAAAGAAGAAGGGAAAAACCTATCCACAAAGGATGGGGCTATAGAGATCCTATTTTGGCTTCTAATGAGTTTTGTTTTGATAGACAGAGCCTTTGTCGTGTCAAATGCCATGCACCAGTCAATCTCATTTCTTTGCACCAATCTCCAAAAAATTGGGTCAAATTCTTATGTCCACAATCAAGTTTTTTTCTTCTTTTTTTTTTTAATCTAGAATATTGAGTTATGATGAAGCATAAAATGTGACAATCTAGCCTTCTCTATGAACCATAACATGATTAAAACATGCAACTATGAATAAAATTATTACAGCACAACCAAACCAGCTGTTTCTCTATGAACTTCTTGATTGGTCGAGTAATCCGCTATGTGATTGTAAAATTCAAAAGAAAGGCATACTTCGAGCAGTCCAGGAGTTTGACGAATTTCCAAGGTTCGGTGTCATGGATAGTATAATTATATATCTTAAGTTCAACTACATAATTATTACCCTACATATGCTTTTCCTTAATTTCGTGGAGCGTTTTCAGAAACTAGCTAGGTGTAGCATCATGCATGGAAAAGATTGTCATTATAAAAATTACGAGTACTTCATTTGGTGTGGTAGGCAGGCCGTGACTTTGTGGTTCTTGTATTTATATAAACAACTAACAATTAGGTGCCGGCCTAGCTATACATGAACTACTCTAGCTAGTTGAGGAATATTCTCTTCAATTTCATTAATCTACTCTCTTTTTTTCCTTTTTTGGTATAGAAAAGGCCATTTTAGAGTTCCAAATGGAAAATGACATGGAAAGCGGTGTGTTTCCAACTTGGAAAATGCAGCTTGAAGAAACAGCTTGCTTATCATTCGTAGTTACTTTACAAATCGTCCATAGAATATGTCTTCACCGAATAATTTCTGCCTCTTAGGCTCTTACCTCCCCCTTTTTAGTGGAGTTTTCACTTTAAGAAATCGTCCATGGAAATGTCTTAACCCAATTGTCTTCTTCATTGGGCTCCGTTTTGGGCTAGTTTTGGCTTCATTTTCTTAGCCTTTTTCCCTTTGATTTCGGCTTCAGTTTTAGAGCTAATTTCTAGGGTTTTTGGAGCCCACACAAAGAGAGGAAGAAATGGTGGTTTGGAGAGGGTTTTCCCCCCGATTTACTCGGAGTTCAAATTGATCTTTTTGTAGGCATGATGTATATCTCCTTGGACTCTTTGAGTCTAAGCTTTGGTTAAGGTGGGCTCTACTATAGCCACCACGTTGAAGACTGTTTTACTCGATGTTCAAAAAATTCCTACACAGTTCATAGCTTTTTCTTCAAGTCATGGAAAGTAGCCGGATTTTGGCTTAATAATTTGTGAGACTCTCAACCTCACCTATGTGATAGGTGGTTTCTAATTCATGCTATTGTCTCTTTTTATCTTCTTATATTTATTTTGTACGACATGGCAGCTCATGTAACATCCCTATATTTTAAATCTATGCTTAGCATAATATCATGTCATGATTTCTTGAAAACCAGGTAATTTTTTTCTTTCATATAATCTAAGTTTCATGATTACAAATTCTCATCTTTAGAGTTATTGCTATGATCCAAACAAGTTCAGATTTGAATTTTGATATAAAAGTTTTTATTATTTAATTTTACGCTATCGAGCATAACTTTCAACTTGACCATTGGATCATGCTGAAATTTTCACAATAGTTTTTAGATATATTGTTATATTTTGGTTTAAAATTTTAAATTAACCAGATTGGAAAGGTCTTGTCATATATGTCAAAACATGTTATATAAATTTTGTTATTTACTTTATTTTGACTTGTGAACTTCGTGTTTGGCATTAATCCTTTTCTTGCAAGGGTGTGACAATTTGTTTTAAGAATTTATTAGTTCTACAAGGATCTTTAATGGGCTGCAATATAATTTCCAGGTGTGGCAATGATTTATTAATGTTTGAAAATCCTTTTCTTACAAGGATTTCTTATTTATCCTAGATACACAAGGAAAGAAGGGTTGATGACATTTAATGATAGATTAATTAGCTTATTTTGGGGAATTTCCTAACCCTACAAAGAGAGTTAAAGGAACGCAATAAGAGTTTCAATATTTTGAGATGATTCTTCAAAACTACAATTAATTATCCTAAATAAGCAATGAAACTAGAGGGGAGACAACTTCAACAATTAATTTCCTAGCTTATTTTGGATATCTAAAGGTGGTAACAAAAATCCTAGTATTTTTAAGATGAAAATTTTGTTCATGACATTATTTAAACTAGGAAATATATCTATCTTAGGTTATTTTGTTTAATTAGATACAACAACTTTAGTTTATGTGTTCGATTTGTTGTTTTTTATTATTTTCTTCATATTTGAGCTTAGTTGACATATTTTGGGTTTATTATAAGTGCATAAATATTATCCCACAAGTTTTAGGTTCATTAGGGTTATTAGTTGAACTATTATATAAGGTTTTGTAAGCTGAAATTTTTAGCAGCCATGAATTTATGAAATAAACGTGTGTTTTGCATGATGCAACGTACATGTTTTCTTTGCTAAGACGAAGAAAAAATTTGACTTATCAAAAATTAACTGACTTTATGGCATCTTTCTTATACTTGTCATTCATGAATTGATATTTGTAGGGTAAGGGTTCTTATTCCAATAGTATTGGTGTTTTGGAACAGGTTTTCATTATGTTACACTCTTATTAGAACTATTTCGGCTTTTCAAGATTCGTTGTTAATATTGTTATAGGTTGTGTGACCACGTGATCATGAGTTTCATATTAGTTGGTATCCAAGCTAGGTTTTGAAATTAGGTCATATCTTTCTGAAATTTTTGTTTTCTTTATGTTCTTTAAGTTTAATGTGTATCATCAATTATCTTTTTCTCTTTGTGTTTTCAATAGCATAGTACAAAAAAGTGTTATTTCATTTTGTTATTCTATCTAAACATATCAATAGTAAAAAAAAAAAAAATAGAGAGATTATATGTTATTTAAAGTATGTTATAGATTTGCCATGAAAACACAAATCATAGAGAATACTAAGAAAACCACCTCATAATCAATTGAGATTTCATATACTGTTTATTGGGGGTAAAATATCACTTCATATCAAATTTGGTCATATTTTAATTTTTTTTTCTTGACATTTCAATTTTGGGGTTCAATCTTGTCGTCAACTGATCATTGCACGGGTTTTTGATACCTAGGTATAAGATAACAACCTATAAACTTATATCTATTTTTTTTTTGGTATAAAGGGTATTGCATATAAAATTTGAGGTCATTCTAATATTTTTATGTCTGGGTTTCAATTCTAGTGCTAAAAATAGCGTAACATGTTAGATTTTCATCAGATTACAAAAACATGTTTACTACTATTTTTTTACTTGTTTAGTTTATTTATTTTATATTTGGGCTATTTAGGAGTCAAATAAGTGCTTTAATTAAATTTTTCTTTTGTTTTATTTCGAGTCTTTATATCATCCATATTTTGTACAAATTCGTTTTGCTATTCCCGGAATCATAATTGTAGTTTTGTTTTACTTGTTTTTAGTATCTTATTCATTCTTGAGCCATATTATATATATTTATGTTATGTTACAATAGCCATTTACTCTAGTTTGTTGATTTGCAATTCTAGAAAATCACAAGAAGGTGAGTCGAGAGGTAAAAAGTGTGGTGAGAATAATTGAGTAAAAAGCCTTGAATTATATGAAACACGAGAGTTGTTAGGATATATTTTTCTTACTACTAATAAATTTTTGCAGATTCAATGATGTTTGAAAATAACTACTCCGCGACACTGAAAGCGAATAACACCTTTCAAATTCAAGCTTTTAGCTAACAACTTGAGCTTCTAACTAAGGTGACAAAGGATCTAAATGACAATATGGCTTTGATGAGACAACAAAATAGCAGGACTAATGGATTGAGAATGGGGGCTGATCAGAGAGGAAACACTATTCGAAGGGCTGTATGGAATGTTAAAATAGACTTTATTGATTTTGTAGATGAAAATGTAGATGTGGATGATAATGACTATGGCTTTGTATCCATGGGAAATAGACATGAATTTGGGCAGAATTGAAGCTGAAAGAATGTTAGTTTTGGCCAAGGTGGAACATTCAGCTAGAGGGAGAATCCTCATGATTTTAGGCTTCGTGAAGATTTAGGTAGAGAATTGGGGTTAATTAAGATAAAAATACTATCTTTTAAAGGAAAATATGATCTGAAGGCATTTCAAGAGTGAGAGAAGAAGGTTGAATGGATCTTTGAATGCTATCACTACACAGAATAGAAAAAGGTAAAACTTGTTGTCATTGAGTTTATAAACTATCCATTAATATGATGGGATCAACATGTTTTGAGCATCAGAAGAAATGGTCAAAGGCCTATTGATTCATGGGATGACATGAAAGCAATAATGAGGAAACGATTTGTTCCTAACTTCTATTATATGGAGATATTTTAGAAATTACAAAGTTTACATTAAAGGTCAAAAGGTATGGAAGATCACCATAAACAGATGGAAATTGCAATAATTAGGGCTAATGTGGTTGAAGATGGGGAAGTTATTATGGTTAGGTTTCTTAATGAGCTGAATAGAGAGACAACTAATATAGTTAAACTACAATAGTATGTAGAGCTAGAGGACATGGTTCATATGGCTATAAAAGTGGAGGGGCAACTCAAAAGGAATGGGAATATATGATTAGCTTACAATTCAAGTTTTTCATCATCATAAAATGTAAACCCCGGGGAAAAATAAAGGTTGCTTAGATTGCAAGCTAACTACATGAGAAATAAAAATGAAGAAATTCATGCATATGGTTAACTAAAAATGGGAATTCAAAAATTTTTAGATATAAGTTTCTGGATGAAATATTTCGAGACATTATAAATCAACCCAAAAATGTTGAGGGTTGGATTAAATTAAAGAAAATAAACTAAACTAAAAGTTGTGGGGTGAAATTATAATAAATGAAAAGAGGTATAACTTAATTATAAGAAGAAAAAAAGATGTGGGGGCCTAAATGCAAATAAGAAAATTATAAAGCATGAATACTCATATTCTCACCAAAAATCTGCAGCAATCGTAAGGAAAAAAAAGATGAAGTTTTTATATCCATTCTTGCAAAAGCAAAAGAGAAACAACAAAATTTCAAGAACCCATCCAAGATTAAGGGTTTATAGATGGAATAAACAGTTGTGGGTAAGGGATTAACAAGAAAATTGAACAAGAAGAGAAGATGGAGGGCCGACTGTCATTAGATAAGAAAAGAGGGAGTTGAAAATCTTCAACTGGTTGAAGATCAAAACCTTAATTCGTACCGGGTAAGGTGTTCTAAACAAGATCTTATAAGTTATTTCAAATTTGATAATGAATTGATGCCTTGCTGTGAATTATAGATTAGGGTTCTTAGACTTGAATTGGAGGAAAAGTATTTGTTATTAAAATTAAGTTAATTCATGTGTGATATGTGATTGGGGACGTGAAACCATGATAATTTACCTAGAAAATGTAGTTTATGAAAGTTATGTGTGAAGGGAAGGGGGATGACGAATCTAGACATACTCGTTTCCTGACTGTCACTAAGATTTCAGATAGGAGGATGAGGGAATTAGAACCAGGTTCCTTCATAGAAATTGTAGCTTTGGATGTTAGCTAACTAAGAAAATTGGTATTGCTTAATTTGAAGCTGTAGAACTCCATTTATGGGTTATCAATCGAGACTGGGTCATGACAGACCTTGTAGGGCAGTAAGTCTGATTTGTTGATAAGCAATTTTGACTGCCTTAGAGGCAGAACTGGGTTCTCCTTTCTTCAGAGAATTTGTAGCCTCATGTCTTAGCTTTTCAACGAGACTAATCTTGCTTGAATCGGAGTTCTATAACTCCAGATATAGTTAAAAATATAAGGAGAGGTCAGGCAGTAACAGTTCAAAAACAAGACAGTAACAGTCCAAATGTTTATTGATGAACTATTTTAACTATCTTAGAGGCAAAACCGAGTTCTCCTTTCTTCAGAGAACTTGTAGCCTCATGTCTTAGCTTTCCAACGAAACTAATCTCACTTAAATCGGAGATATATAACTCCAGATATAGTTAAAAATATGAGGAGAGATCAGACAGTAACAGTTCAAAAACGAGACAGTAACAGTCCAAATGTTTGTTGATGAGCAATTTTGACTATTTTAGAGACAGAACTGGGTTCTTCTTTCTTTAGAGAATTTGTAGCCTCATGTCTTAGCTTTCTAACAAGACTAATCTCGCTTGAATCGGAGTTCTATAACTCTAGATATAGTTAAAAATATGAGGAGAGATCAGACAATAACAGTTCAAAAAAGAGACAACAACGGTTGGATAGTAATAGTCTAAATATAAAGAAAGGAATGATAACTGTGGTTGGACAAATAAATGACAATATTAATGGGTGAAATGACAAAAAACGTAAAATATTAAGAAATGACTGAAAGAAAGACTTATTGGTTGTTTATATGGTTATTATAAAAAATATAATATCTGCACTATCTACGTATCAGTATCTGCAACCCGGGTTATTAAGCTCGAAGGGGTGTCTCAACACCTAATGCCCTAAGACCAACTGGTCTGGGAGTCATTAGCCGAAAGCTCGTTACATGGGTTAAAGCAGCATTGTATTTTAAGTTTTATATATATATATATATATATATATATATATATATATATATATATATATATATATATATATATATAAAAGAAGATAATAATCCCAACCCAAGGAAGTTAACCTGAAACATTAGAAAAAAAAAAATCTTGTTTTCTTCCAATAAAAGCCCCATCATCTATGTTTTCATATATTGAGCACATAAAAAGAAAGGTTTATTAATATTTTGTTTAAAAGGTTTTGAGCAGATATATAAATTTAATGAGAGTTTGTTTAATTGGATAGATTAATGCAAGTTAAATGATGAATGCCTTGCTTTGTGGAACTTGCAAATTGTTTTTCTATTTTAACGCTTTGATTACTAGAGACTAGTAATAAGCTGGTTGGGGGTGTGATTAGTACTTAAAAGTGCATTTTTATCAAGGTTTTATATCATCATTTTGCACTTGAAGTATCAATAACTTCTTAACTAGAGCATGTTTTATAATAACAGATCTGATAATATAAGATAGCTTTAATTTATGGTAAATGTTCATTTTAAATGCAGGCATATCTCACAATTCAAAGGATTGATTGATGTGATTAACTATTGAAAGTGAAAGGACAAAGAAACGGCTAAGATTAGAAAGGAGATGCCGATTCAATTCAAATTGGAACATTGTTCAGTTATTGGGTCATATCTGGAGCTGTAGATCTTGGATTTCAGCTTAATTTATATGGATGGAAAGCTAAGAAATAGGCCTACAATGTTCATGAATAGTGTAAGACCCAAATCTACCGTTTTCAAATTCAAAGTTTGGCCACAAAAGAGAAGTCAGAATCTGTCCTGTAATCCAGCCCAAACACTGCTTAGAATTTTACCCATATCTGGAGTTCTAGAAGGCCAAATGACGTGAAATTTGGTGGGTGGAAGGAAAAGACAATTTCCAACAACTTTCATGAAGAAGATTTTCTCAAATTCGGATGGTAACAATGACATTTCATCCAGACAAGAGCTTGAGGTCTATCCACCACGTCCACCAACAGCACTACTCAGTATTTTAGCCATATCTCGAGCTCTAGTGATCCAAATGCTCTGAAATTTTATGGGTGACAAGATAAGATGATTTCCAACAACTTTCATGAGGAACACTTTGCCAAATTCTGAATGGAGCAATGTCATTTCATCCAGCCAAAGTGCTTGAGTGCTGCTGTCCACCAAGTCCACTAAATCAATAGTTGGCCACTACATCAATAATCAATTACCAAATGAATAGTTCTGAATTTTAGCCTATAAAAGGAGACATTTGCCATTCATTTAAAATCTTGGTTCTAAGATCAAGATCATGTTCTTGCTCTCTCTTTATTGTTGTAATGCTTAAGTTTTATTTTCATTAATCTCTTGTTCATGCTTTTCATTTTCTTTACTATACTTAGTTAACTTATATCATGTTTATGTTCTTATATTGTTTATTTATGTTTTTCTTCTTCATAATGTCTAGCTAAGTTAATTATGTCAAGGTGACAAGGTTTCACTAATGGTGTTAGG
>Ga0325411_1002236_pt1 | contig 21809 bp, 15 predicted proteins | sample PopdelMetagenome_13_FD_206181 | JGI IMG/M metagenome (GOLD analysis project Ga0325411, IMG submission 206181) | Populus deltoides microbial communities from Bellville, Georgia, United States - Xylem-PdIQD-R4 | ecosystem: Host-associated > Plants > Phyllosphere > Stem > Wood/Secondary xylem...
TTTTTCAGTTTATTTTTTCATAAAAGTTTTGATTTTTATATGTTTATGATTTTCTATTTTTTATATAAAATTTATCTTTTTTTTTAAATAAGACAAAACTAGCAAGAAAAAATAAACATCCATCACAAATAGATAAATAAATTAAAAAAAAATTTAATTATTTACTTGTTAAAATAAATTAAAAAATTCCTATAGTAATTAAATAGAAATTAGGTAGAACTGTTTTATAAAAAAAAGGCCAACGTAAATAAATAAAAAGGCAACAATTCTTTAATCATTTTTATATATATTTTTACCTTTCAAAATAAAAGTAAAGTGAAAAATTTTTCTGAAGAAAATAAAAAAACTCTAGAGGAAAAAAATTAATAATTAGCAATACTATCTTAATATTTATTTTTATTATTTCAAAATTTTAATAAATTTCACTCTTTGAAATTGAAACCAACAAACTAAAACAAAGCACTCAATTATCAATATTACAAAAAAAAAAAAAATCAATAATAGGTATCACATGAGCCTCTGGTATCTTATTCCAAAAATAACTTTGTGGCAAGGGGGGACTGTAATGAATAAAAAATAAGTACATTGAGAGCTTTCCCATAATTATTATGGTGTTCTTGATCTATTAGGGTTAGGGTTTTGATTTGCAACAAACTTCTTATCCTCCATTTTAGAGTTTTTGACATGTAAAAAAACCCCTTATTCTTTGATCCATCGAGTCACAAAGAAAAAGTTCTCCTATAGGAGACAAGGTAGAAGACATCCCGGATTAAGCAATCAAGTTGTGCAAGCTATGAAATTTTATCACGGATGTCGCTTCTCTCACATAATATATATGAAGTATGATAAAATGAAGCAAAATTATATATCAAATAACGCAACTCACATGGATGGAGAGGTTATACATAAAAAGGTCGACTGGCAGGAAAAGTGTACCTTTCACACCCATACATACGAGGAGGGGCCTTAGCACACCTATGTCGAAGCTGAAGTTTAAGATACCTCCGCAGAAACATTCTACTTTTCTACAAAAGAATGTATTTCACTATGTACCAGTCAAGGGAATAGCACACGTTGCGTTTATGGAGGAAAGATTGGATAATTCTGCCTCAAAGCATTGAATTAATGTTCAATCTTTTGAATACGAGGGCACGAAGTCCTTAATCCTCTGCTTAAGTTGCTGCATTGAGAAAAGATATCCCATTCAATAAAGCTCAAAAAAAAAAAAAGGAACAAAAAGTTGAACGCATGTTTTACGAGTCACCTCTAGTTCTTTATGGAGCACTATGAATATTTTTTTCAGTCGTCTGTGTTTCTGCAAGCCATATCATCACAGGTCAAAATAGAAGAGTCTAGAAAGGAAAAAAGAATCTAAAACGAAAGCTATATCAATGTGCTTGCTGAAAAAAGAAGAGTTATCAATCCCAGCCTAGTGATTAAGTTCAAAGGATAACAGCAAAACTGAATGTTTTCAGCACATTTGCAGCTACCAAACTAACAAATACTGTTCCCTCTATTATCAAAGATATAAAAATTACGACCTCAAACTGTATCATAGACCCAAGGAACCAAGCATGGTAGACAAGGACCAAAAAAAACATGTATAAAAAAAGATAACTTTGGCCTTATCATAACGATCTTCTACTTGCTGTCTAGATAATCATCTCGCTCAAAGTTGCTTCAAGAGAACAACGTGTTGCATTGTTTCAAACTGCATGTATTCATTAATTGGTTTATCTTATTATTCAATGATCCTACCAATAACACTGACAGATTTTCTCACTTCAGTTGAGTCTAGTTTTCTGGGTGTGGTCACAACTCGTTCGTCTCACCTTCCTCAAAATGAGAAAGGTTATGTAGTTACTTCGAACTCCCTCACTTGAATTCGTCAAATCAGTCATTGAACTTATCCTCCTTGTCTTTGTCACTCATCTCACCTTCCTCAAAATAATAAAACATCTACTTATATCACTCAATGCATTTCACCATCTTCATTACTATTAGATACAGCTTATGTAGTCAACAAATTTTGGTTGCTAACATTCTAGTCTAGCAGATGGATGAAAATAACATAACAAGGCTACCTAATTCACTTTCTTACCTAAAATACCCACAGAAGCAATAGTTTTTATTCCTCATTAAAGGGAGGAGTCCTATGTCTATGCTCTTTAAATACTGAGAAACTAACAGAGCAGCTGACAAGGAAACGCCAACCTCAGTTATGGTTTGTACCACTTGAGACGGATAGATGTGTAAAGAATTAATTGGTCACATCTTTTTACCTAATTACTACCGAATTCAAGTGTCTAGACTCTAAGAGTTTGTCTAAATGGACGCAAGTTCCAGCAACTGGTGTCTTCCATTCAGCAACAGAATCCTAATTCCCACACCACTAATAACAACTTCACCCAATCATTTCTACCTTGTCCGTGTATTATTGTAAACTCTTTCTACAATTTTCAGCCATAAAAAAACCCTGGAATCATCAAGATATCAAATTTCATTCCATCATTAGAGTCGGTGGTGCCTGTTGTTTTTCCTAAAGCATATGCAGGTGCAGCCATCCACTAACCCGTAATAATGTTTACAAGTAGAATTTAATTGACCCAGAAAACAAATTAGTAATAACTAAGACACTTTAGTGAATTTAATTTGTATGAATAAATGCAAACTGCCACAGAAAAGGTATCATAAAAAGACTTTATAGCATACCATTCCACATTGACTATAAGACTCCTTCAACTGCACCAAGATGTTATGATATCTATCCATATCCCTGCCTTTTGCAGATTCAAGGTCCTTTCCCAGTTTATGGAACTCATTCCTGCATACAACATCAAGTGTACAAATATAATTAGACAACAAACCTAACAGCACTAGACCAAACCTAGCAAACAGCAAAACAAATGGCTCCTTATAAAAAGAAGATGAAGAAGAATTTTTATGATACCTGAAGCTCTCTAGGATCCTGTTCAAGGAGCAGTAACTATCATATTTATCACGATATTCCTGCACATATTCTTGGTACCTGCATAATAACAGATGGCGCATGATTTAAATTTCATGTCATGGAATTGAGTAATTTTAATCTTACAATGAAAAGAACAATGCAAGCTATGCAACAACAAAGCCTCAATCCAAAACAAATATGATTACTCACTGAGAAAAATCCTTAATTGGTCCTCTGAGCTCTGGTTCATCCTTTTCATACTTGGAATATGAAGAGCTGTCATCCTCTGAAGAAGATTCCCTCTTCTTGGAAACATTATTGCTATCCTCTGTCATAAGTGTATCTTTCCGTCCATTTATCAAGTCAGCCATCAAATTAGATGGTTGTGTTTTACCTTCCTTTATCGAGTGGGGAAGTGTTCCACATTTAGATTCATGAAGCTTCTGTGCACTGAGAGGGGCTTTCTTGTGGCTTTCTCCATAGCCTTCCATACTATTTCCTAGCTTTGCACTAGTTTCATTCTGTGTTAATCTACTACTTGAGTCAGCCAACTTACTGAACCCAGATCCAACATCAAGATTATCTACACTTGAAACATGTTGCGGCTGAGACTGCATAGCTTTATGGTTAGGTCTTGTTAAATCATCGACACGATGTTCTGGGGACCTCTTAACTCCAGCACTCAGGTTAGGTGAGGGCTTTCCTGAGTCCAATGATACCTTTCCAATAGATTTGCCCTTGTTTATATCTGAATTACAGTTATCTGAAGTGCTTGATTTGTTCTCTGAGTGTTTAAAAGAACCTTTCCTTTCAAACCGTTTTTTAACTGGTGTTTCCTCAAGTAATGGCTCACGGAGTTCTCCTAACTCCAAGTCTGAAAGCTCTCTATGGAGACCTCTTCCACTAACAACTGGGTACTTTTCCATGTCAACTCTGTTGGAGTCCTTTGGTGAAAACCCAAAATTTGAGTTTGAAATTTGTCCAGCATCCTTTGGTCTTCCAAATGCTTCCCCTTGTTTCCTGTAATGGGCATCAAAGGGAGCTGAATGTCTGCCTCCAGCACCACCTTCCTTGGAATTTCTTGGCACCTTTTTCTCCTTTGAAAAAGTATCCTCGTTTTGAGCATCTCTTGAAGCCTTTTCTCTATGAATAGAAAACGCTTCATGCACAGCAGAACCCTTTTCTGGAAACTTACAACTAATTCCTGAGCCCTCAGCATGTTTGGATCTGCTTGCAGCTTCCTGAGCTTTCAACCTTGCATTTTGATCAGAAGACCTCCGACCTGATTGTTGAAAATCTGGATTAGATTTTCCAGAAATTGCCTGGTTATACAGCTTTTCTGAGCCAAAATCACTTGCTTGTTTATCAGCTCTATCCATCACTTGAATGGCAGGGCCCTTGTACATGTCTTCATTGTGTTTATCATGAGGACTCCCTGAGAACTGGGCGTCCCTACCCTTAGAAGTGGGCACTCGAGACAAGCTTTCAGCTTTCAATCTTTTGACACGCTCAGATTTACTGTCAAAGGGCTTCACATCGAGGCCCCTTTTTGATTTACTTTTTGATGTTCTCTCTGAGCTGTCTGACTGCTCATGCCTAAAGCTGTCCCTAACCATATTGTCATCATCATCAAATAAGTTTCCAATGAACATTTGGCGCTCTTGAATCATATCATGATCATGAAAAGTGGATTCTGCTCCTTGCACAGGTTTTTCACCTTCTCTGCTGGAAACCAAACTATCATTTTTAGTTATTTTAATGTCCTTTTCATCACCAGCCAAGTCTTTATCGATTTCAACAGCATCAGATTCATGGCCCTCAATTTCAACAGCATCAGATTCATGGCCCTCGATGTCAACTGCGGCAGATCCGTGGCCCTCAATGTCAACTGCAGCAGATTTATTACCATCTAGCTTCTCATCAATCCCATTCGGCACAGACCTCCAAGGATCAGGAGATGCCAATAATCCTGGTTCAGCAGTCTGCAACTTATGTCCGGGTTCTTTGTCATCATCACTTGTCATGATATCAACATCCTCATCAGAACCCTGCTTACTGTTGGAAGAAGCATCACTTTCACTGTCACTGCTACTCCCAGTTCCACTTCCTACTGGGCTCCTGCTCCTGCTGCGGCTTCCACTGTCACTCCCACTATCACTGCTATCACTCTCACTGTCGCTGTCACTTCCACTATCACTAGAGCTACCTGCCTGCCCTTCACTATTGTCAGAAACCTTCTTCTCACCAAACAAATCAGGCGAAGACTGATCTATGTCACGTTTTTCTAATGCATTTGATTCTTCTCCAAGTTTAGAGTTTGACTGAACTAGTTCCTTGGATGCAACAGCAGGATTTTTCTCCGCAAATCTTGGTTCTGGATCAGGTCTCTGGCCACAATTATCTTCAGGAGCATGTGCTTGCTGATGGTTGTCTTCAGGAGAACTGGAAGTGAAAAAAACACATCTAATAACCCATGTGATGCATATACACACACAAATAGACACAAGGCAATGTACTTCAAAGAGTGTTCATAAAGAAAGTTTTTATTCAATTTTCATCAGTTCTCACAAAGGGACAATTCACTAGAGCAGATTAAGGCAAAAATATGACTAGAACCCAATTATAAGAAGGTAGCAGAAGTACCAACCCAATGGAATCCTATGGATTCATTTCAATTTCACATACCCCATAAGAATGATTAACCAACAAAATACAGAGATAAAAAAAAAATTGAAGCGTTGTAAAAAAAACCTCCAAGACTGACTCGTAAATTCCCAAATGTTTAGAGCAAGAGGAGAAATTAAAAGGTTCAAAACCCACAAGCTAAAGACAAGCACAAAAAAGATAACAAAGCATACTAAAAAATCAACACTCATGAATTGAGAGGTTTGGCATAAAGGAATTCTTTGTGCCCTAGCAAGATCAATTTCTCAGCCATGTAACAATGAAAGGAGAACAGAGCAGGATATCATGCCTCAGCCAATTAATTATGATTCAATTAGTATTAGGTAATTCTGCCAAATATCCTCATTTTAATTCATTCTTCCAGGAAATATTGTTAAGATCTAGTAGCAATTGAAAGGAGAACAAAACAGGATATTGTAAGTTGTAACAACCTGGCCACAGAATCAGCCAAATGAAAGAAACTTCTATCACATAAATTAGTATGTACCTTCCACTTTCGGATGAAGGTTTCTTGAATTTTTCTGACTCCATTCCTGGTTTCAAGATATATCTTCCTGGAGCTTGAAAATTTGCTATCTGATACTCAAGATTGAATGAGAAGACATAAGATCACTAGCTATTCTAAAACCAATAAACAAAGGTTTTAACTGATTACCTTTTTTATAATGGGCTCAATCTTCTTAGCAGAGTTTGGAATTGTACCCGAAACAGCTTTCTCCAAAGCCTACAAAACATGGGAGGTAGAGTTTACAAAGACCAAGAAACCAGTAAAGAGCTAGTCACAGAAAATTTACAAAGACCAAGAAACCAGCAAAGAGCTCGTCGCAGAAAAGCATCTAAGCACAAAGGAAGCATGGAACAAACCGAAGAAGCAGCATGTAGCAAATATGGAACCAAATATTTAGTGAAAAGTATTTCAGATAGAAGTATCTGCCCCATACCTTCAAGCTCATCCCTTTAGGGTTCTGGATCAGTAAATTAACCAGCATACTCTGCAAATCCATTGGTTTGGCCCCCATGTTCCCTTTGCGCCCGGTTGTCTCCCATAAAGAACTAGTAGCCTTGGCTGGGATTTCATTCTCTGAGCTAGCAGCATTCTCTTTATTTTTCATCTGGGTAGGAATGTACTCTTCTGTGCTCACATGATGCTTAGTGATGCTTCCAGTTCCAAATGGAGATGCTGGAGCCCCAGATTGTTCTGGTGGGGATGGTAGAGGTGAAGAGGAGAGTCTCCCTTTCACAATAGCAGTTGAAGGCAGTGCAGGTTTATAGGTGGATTTAGGGAAGCCGCCTCCAACTGCAGTTGGTGCATAGTTTAAACAAATTCGAATAGTAGAAATTGAAAATGAGTAGAGCAGCAACAGTAGGAAAGAAAAATGCCATGTTATAAGGATTTTAAGCTTCTTACACTTCTGTGCAGAGACCATATAGAAAAGGTGCATTTTTTAATCACATGAAAATCACTAGTATACCTTGGGGAGGCTCAACTTTCCGCTTTTTAAATGGAGGTTCTTTCTTTTGCTTAAAGGTTCTCCATGGATTAGCTGGAAACAAGAGAAACATTAACAAATAAAGCTCCATTTGTTTGACGGAATGTATTTCCATCAGAAAATAATTTGAATATAGGAACATAGCCTCAATGGACAACAGAATCAACTTCATCCTAACATTTCAATCACATGCCTAAAATGTTTGTTGGATTCTCTTCTCTAAGTGAAAGGAGAAAAACCACACACTGCACAAAACAAAAAAGATCAGAATCTAAGTCAACTTACACTCAACAGCTGCTAATTGCTTTATTTGACTCTTTGCGGCTGGGTTTCCATGGTCTAACACGATAGCTCTATCATCAGGGGAAAAAAATTAAAATTACAATATTAGTTAAACTAGCATTATGGGTGGTGGCATCACTTTCAATGTTATGCCTTCTGCTCAAAACTATTTAATAACTGTCAATAAAAACCAATCAAGCATCACTACAAAGAACAATCCGCCAAAGTCTTTTACAGACATGTTGCTAACAATCTGAACCGAGGGCTTGCTGATCCATTTTTTTTCCTTTTCATACGAAGTTGAACTACAAAGACCATCCACATTTACATATAATAAAGCCCAACTAGTCAGGATAAAATAACCTACTTAATTGAGATCTGAAAACATCTAAGCTGAGCCTTTTATTGAAAATCCACAGTACACATTATTGAATCATCTATACAGACTATAAAATAAAGCATATGCTGGAAGAACTAGCGAAAGAATCTTTACACAACATGCCTAATACAGCAAACAACAAACAGTCAGATTTAGGAACATATGTAAGATCAACATTTCTAGCAATATCAACAAGAGTTAATCTGCAATAAAAGATCAAGATTCAAGTAATATCAACAATAGTCAATCTGCAAGGACACATCCATTTGCTTAACATTCAAGTGAATAATGCTAAGAATAATAAGTAATATAATCCAAAGAGATATTCACGCACAAGTGACAATGATTAAGAAAAAAAAACATGTTAAAGATACCTAGGCTCTAGCAATTAAATAATTTCAAGAAATAAAGTGGGCGTAAAAGCATCATATGACATACTTGCGAGATTTAAATTTGCGTTCAGCTTCCTCTGACAGCATCTTAACATGGTTCTTAGTTGACTCATCCAAGATACGTTGGACATTGACCTTCCGCCAGGCACATCCAGATTCTACAAGCAAACCATTTCCATCTACGCCACCCTGTCGTTCTTCATATATGTCACAGAGGTCACCCAATTCCCTCGACCATGTAAATCTGAATTCTTTACCACCCACATCAATAACCTAATGCAATTATATAAACCCAAATAAAGCTATCAATTTTAGACAAATAATAATAGTAGCAAAGAAAATTAAATTAAACACTAAAAATAATTGCCTAAAGGAAAAAGAAGAGAAATTTATGTAAGTGACTCACATTCCCATCAGGGTTATTAGCCATGGAACCAAACTTAATTCTAGCAGTGCCACCCTGAGCTTCAATTCTTCTGATCTCATCCACCAAGTCAGGTGCCAACCTTATAATCATGGCAAAAGCAAGTGGGTTATTTCCCGGAATTAAAGAGAAGGTCTCTTCGACACCCGGGTTTGAAGACGAAGATGACTTGGCATTGATCGGACCCGGACCCGGACGGTTGTTGCGGGGGTTGTTATTGGAGGAACCAAGGGAGAGGCGGGAGGCTGGTGTAGGGCGGTGGACAGGCGGAGGAGGTGGTAAGGAGGAGCGCCTAGGACCAGAGCCGCCGCCTCCTCGGCCGCCGCGCTTGGAGGATCCTCCGTACATTATTTGTAAATTAGAGGAGGTTGCTAATGATAATTAGCATTAAAATTAAATAAACAGATCAATAAATACAGTACAGTAATCTGTTAAGCGGGAGGGCGGGGGGTGGGGGTTTCCTCGAGGGGGTGATTCGGTCGCGAGAGAGACGCAGCCAGTGATGGAGAATAAAATTATTTTATTTTTATTTTTAATTCATATGAACTTTATAAAATTTTAGCAGCAAAAACATTATATTCTTTTGGATTTTCTTTATTTTGTAGAGTTGTTTTTAGTTTTGTGTGACGATAATGAAAGTATCAAGAAGGATGAATTAAAATTTCAAAATTCTTTTTGTTAAATAATTAAAAAAAATTGTCGGATTTTTTTAATCTTTTCATTTATAGAAGTAAAAAATAAAAAACCTAAAGCAATGATAATATTTCTTAAAAAAACAAGGAAGCCAAAGTTAATCGTTTCATCAATTATTATGTAACTATACTATCTTTTATTTTAATTTTATTGATTTGTTTAAAACATTTTTAAAGTTTTAATCAAACTAAAATGTCAATGTTGTACTAGTTTACATGCCCACGTTAATAAGTCAAATAAAAAAAAAAATTCAAGTCATTTAGAATTATTTTATATTATTATTAAACTTGATTTCAAAAATCAACTTCAAAATCTCTTAATTCAACTCCTTATCTAACTCGGATTTAAAATTAAACATGTAAGATTTACTCTAATATAATATAGTCGACTTGGTTAACCCAAAAAAACCCTAGATGATCAATAAAAAAATTTTAAGAATGAAAATGAGAAAAAATAAAGAAATTAAAAGAGAAAAAATCTATTGACCTAACTCCTTGCCTAACCCTAGATTAAAATTAAACTTGTGGGATTTATCCTGACATGATCTTATCGACTTAGCTGGTTCAAAAATAATCTAGATAACTAATAAAAAAAATTTAAGAATAAATTCGAGAAAAAAAACTCAAGGTAAAAATGGGGGAAATAAAAAAATAAAACAAAAGAAGATGTTTTACTACTAATATTAATAGTGAAGTTGATATGTATGACTCTAAATCTTTTTAGTTTATAAGTATGATAGGTTAAGAACGATTTAAAAAACTTATTTTATATTATTTAATTTTTTATGTGTATTTGGTAATGCGACGCAGATTTTTAAAAATATTTTCAATTGAAAATATATTAAAATATATTTTTATATTTTTTAATATCAGCACATCAAAACAATCAGAAAACACTTTAAAAAGTTAATTTGATGTTTTTTCAGATAAGAAGAAGTTTGCAAAGTACTTTAAAAAGCGAATTGAAATGCATTACTGTACACACCCTTCATGTTGTGCATAAATAGGAAACTAATGGAAGAAAAAACATTAATTTGATTTGGTACGATCTAAGTAAGGTCATATTTAAATTTTTACGTAAAATTTTCTACTATCTAGTTTTACGCTATCGAGCATAACTTTCAACTAAACTATTGGATTGCAATGAGATTCTTATAGGATTTTATAGATATATTTTTCTATATTAGGTTAATATTTCAAGTTAATCGGAGTTTGGGAAGGGATTATTTCAGATGGTCGAAGTTACTAGACGAATTGTGTCAAATCTTTCTATCTAAACCTTTATCTATTGTTCGGAATATATCTAGAGCTAAAAATAGAATTATGCTATGATTCCAATTGGGTTCGAAAAGTAGACATTCATACATTTCTGGCAATATATGGTAGGTATGCAAATTCATAGAGACAGGGGGAGAATAATGTGTTTGAAGTAAGAACTGAAATCTGCCAAAAATATATGAAAATTGAAGAAATATTGTTTCCTTATGTATTATGGATTCCAGTCAATAAAAGGATTGTTTAATGCTTTTGAAAGCATGTATGACAGCTATTGACTTAACTATTCTACAAGGATTTCATGTCAAACAAGAAAATATTTATGAAAGCAATTATTATCCATAGTTTGCAAGAATTCCATATCCATGACAAAATGTACGTGATGGCAATAAAGTTTTGGATTCTTTTGTTATTCTTTTTCTTATTTTACATGGTATCCTTACACAATTTAAGATATTTTTAGGACATACTTTCAGCTAGATAAATAAAAAAAAACCTCAGTATTCAAGACAATTTCTTTCAAGCAAGGAAAGAGGATTAATGAACGACACAAAGGAACATTCTTTCATCTACAAGTTTCAGATTCAGCTACAAGGGATCCGATACAGGGAGATACGATTTTAAAGTTGTTTTGATAACTTATATTAATTTGAATATTCATTAAGGTTTATTTATTGTTTTAATTAATATTTGTGATAATTATATTTTAGTTTTTGGGCTTTTATTTATGTTGGGTTTGTTTTGGCCCCAAAATAAATGTTTAGATTTGTTTTAGGCATTAAGCTTGTGCTTAGTTGAATTTTAGTTAATGCCCATTGGTTTGCAACCCAACATGGGACCATTAAGGTTATTATATTAGAACTATATTATGTTTTGTTTTGTTACAAATTTGGGGTAGCCTTTAGACATTAATGAAATTTAGTTTTGCTTGAACAAACTTCTTTTTCTTTGTTGGGACGAAGAGTAAATTCGACTTATCAAGGTATAATTGTTCTTATGGCGTTAATCGCAATAATCCAATACCTCTGATTCTTAGTTACAAGCTAACTTTGAGTCAAGGTTCAACCAAACCTAATTATTCAGCTTTTTTAAGGAAATTATCATTTTTGTTGTGGGTTACGTAACCATGTGATCACGAGGTTCGCATCATGATTTATAAAAATTAATATTTTTTCACAATTTAATTAATGTTAGTCATTATGTTTTAATTAAATATGACCTAGGAATTATATATTAATATTAACATATGTTATAATATTATTATTAGTATTGTATTGATGGTACAATTGTTAATCCTAAGTTTTTAACTAGTTGGTGCTTATATATAGTTATGGACTAGATCCTTGGGTTGGGCTTCACAATGGATAAGATTGATTTTTTTAACGTAAAAAAAATATATAGACATTACTAATGTTTTTTAGTAGAAAAAAAAACTATGCGAAGATTTACCTAATGTGACCTGATGGTTCTAAAGACAACCCAAATGATCGGTAAAAACATAGTTTGATTATAAAAACTTAAGACAATATCTTCTTATAGATATTGAGAGGGAAACAAATTTGATCGACCTAAATTAACCTACCAAATCCGCAATCCAAGTTATGAAATCATGGTAATCCTATATAAAACAAATCAAAACTAATTATGAAACTCAATTCCTAAATAACCCAATATTAAAGGATTAAATTGAAAAAGAAAAACTAATTTAAAAAATGACATAAATCAACCTGAGCTAATTTACTAAACTCATGACTCATGTTATAAAACCAAGATTACCCTATAAAAAGTAAATAAAAAATTATGAAGCCTATTTTCCTATCAACTTAATGTTAAATGATAAAATTCAAAAAAAAATTCAATGAAAAATAAACACAAAAAAACACAGTCAACCCAGGTTAACTCGCCAAACCCATGAGACCAAGATAATCTCATAGAAAGTAAACTGAGAAAAAGACCCGAGTCAACTCGGGTTAACCTGCCAGATTCACAACCTGGGTCATTAGACTAGGATAGCTCATTGAAAGTAAATCAAAACAAATTATGAAGCTCAATTTTCAAACAACACAATATTAAAGAATGAAATTGAGAATTGTTTTTGAAAAAACAACCAAGTTAATCTGTCAAACCCATGATTTAGGTCGTGAGATTAGGATAACCACACAAAAAATAAATTGAAACAAATTATGAAGCTAATTTCCATTGAACCCAATGTTAAATAATAAAATTAAAAAATCAATTAAATAAGGACAAAAAATAACCCGAATAAACTCAGGTTAATTCACCGAACTCATGACTTAGGTCATAGACTAGAATAATCTCATAGAATATTAACTAAAAAATAATTAAATTCAACCTATGTTAACTTGTTAAACCGTGACTCGAGTCATTAGATTATGATAACTCTATAGAAAACAAATAGAAATAAATTATAAAGTTTAATCTCAATGAACCCAATACTAAATGATCAAATTGAAAAAAAATAAATCTAAAAAAGAACATAATAAAACTACCCGAGTTTACCTGAGTTAACTGGCGAAACTAGTGACCTAAGTCATGAGATCAGGATAATCTCTTAGAAACTAAGTTAAAACAAATCATGAAGCATAATTTCTAATCAACTAATGTTGAAAGATGAAATTGAAAAAACTCCCAATTAAAAAAAAACTCGAGTTAATCGGGTTAAGCCACTATACCAAAAACATAGGTCAGAGATTGAGATATCTATAGAGAAAGTAAACCGCAACAAATCATGAAGCACAATTTTCAATAAAACAAATATTAAAGGATGAAATTGGAAAAAAAATATAAATTTAAGAAAAAAAACCAAAAAATAATCATTATTGTAATGAATAATATTTTATGAGGTAGTACAGAGTAAAAACACCACTTTTTTTTTTTGTTAATAAGTCACACACCCTAATCATCATCCTACAAAATAAAGTGCTTAGGACATTTATCATTTTGAAGAATTATTTGCTTTATAATTGTATTCAATCAGTTAGTTATAAGTGACAGTAATTTTGTTTATATAAAATTATTTTTGTTATTAATAAAAATTTATTTATCTTTATTAAAATTAGCATAAAGTAGAGATAAACTCATTATAAAAATGTTTTGCAAAGAAAATTATAAAGTAGTTATAATTATGAATTTTTATTGCATCAAAACATTATTTTTAAAAATATTTAGTGGATGTTTTATTAAGACTATACATTAATAAGAATTGTTGAGACCGGTATATGCCCTTTCTATTATTAAAAGAAGTCATTGTTCTCATAAACTAATGTATGAAAGATACCTAAAACTAATATATAAGTGATTGTTGTATGACATGTACAATGAACTGACCCGCATGAGGATGTTATATGAAGAGATTATTTGTGTCTATAGAAAGACTCATGTGACAGTTGTTTAACTAATCCAAACTTGAGATCACTAAGTTATCTTATATAAGGAATGTTATGTTTTGATCCTAACTATAATTTGCCTTAATCAAAAGTAACAAACAAACAGATATTGAGTATAACATGAACTATATGAAAGTTTTTAAATGATCAAAAGATGATTCACCATCCTAGATAAATTAGAAAAAAAGTGTTTCATCTATTCTTAAATAGTATTGATTGTGAAATCCTTGCACAAGGTAGAAAGAGATTTGAAAATAGTTTTAAATCTCATTCAAAGAATAAATGATTATGATATTGAGAACAAATATAATTTGACATAGTAAACATACTACATGCTTAAATATCCAATTCAAAACATTATTGATAAAAGGATAATAGTTACACTAAGAAACTAATGAGTCAAAGTGATACAAACCTAGAGGGTAAGAACTTTATAACTCACAAACAAGATAGAAACAACCTAAGAAAACTAAAATTAGATTGATAAAAACTCGATCCAATGATTACTTGAACCAAGAAACTAGAGTTATTGGATGAAAGACCTCTACCATTGGATTATAAAGAATCAAGAACTGAAGGTATAAGGAATAATGATATAAAGACAATTAATTTTTTATAAGTTCTAAAGAGTTCATTGAAGAATTAAGAGTATAGGTAACCTCTTACACACACAATATTATTCTAAAATAAAACAAAGTCTAAAAAAAATTAAATATAAGAACTCTATTTATATTAGGTAAAAGATCCTAAACAAGACTGGAAAAATAACAAAAGAGTTCTAAATAGAATAAGAAAAATAATCATAAACCAATTAGGAAAATAATGCAACTCTTGTATAGTAGCTTCTAAGCTTTACCTTAAGACCTTTTCGGTTTCTAATTGCTATGGAATTCTAACCCAATAACAAAAAAAGCCTTTAGAATTTGTGGACAAAATTTTAGCTTAACTCAATGGTCAAATAAAAACTTTTACTTGTTAGTGTAAGATTGTACATTTGAAAAATAAGCTCAAAACAACCTTTAATGTCATTGAATAATAAGAAAACCTTGCCAAAAAGAAAATCTTCAAAATAAAAGGAAACATAAGTTATTGTCGCTTCTCCCTATGCTGCCAAAGCTACTAAATGCTTTAAGCCCAATAAGGATCTCCTTTTCTTTACATGGATCACATTAATTAAAGCTTTATCCATTCTTTGTTGAAAGTCTTGGAACTTTTATTGGCCCAAATATACTGAATAAGCCAATTGAATGTCTCTTTACTATTTTTAGCCCTTAACCTTATAATTGGTCCCATTAGCACCTCTAATGTAGTGTTTAGTTATTATCTTAGGATAGAAGGGACAGAGACAATGAAGGCAAAAATCTAGTTGGTTAAGAGATAGAGACAAAGACATAAAAATAAATATATTGCTAGGATAGTTTTGGAGTGAATTTCTATATTTATAAAATAAGAGGTATAGAGGAGACATGTTTCCAGAGACAATATGATGTAAATCTCGTAATCACACGGTCATGTAACCCACACACAAACGATAGAACTCTCGGAACACTAAGAAATCAGGTTTCGTAGTGTGACACATATATTATCTTAGACCTAAGCACCAGTACTATTGGAATCTAAAATTAGAGAACCAAAGTAAAAGAATACTCTCTCTCTCTCTCTCTCCCCCACACACACACACATACATATAATTTCATTCATCAAAGTCTGGAACCCTTACACTTCCTTTCAAAAGAGTATTTATAGTGCCAAAGACCTAAAACTTAATGGTCTGAACATAAGTCCATAAATACAATAAATTAAGTTTTATAACAATTAAAATAACGAAGCCCAAACTCAATGCAAGCATGCAACCAAAAGCATCCTTGAAAAAAAAGGCTATCACCCTTGTGTTTTGCTCAATAAAGACTCCATAACTCAAGAAAATATAGCATTTATTACCTCGCTTGTTTTATTCCAAATATTATTTAAATCTCATTACCATTTCCTTCATTGCTTACATTAATTAAAGTATGTTCATCCTTTTTTGAAATATGAACACCTGCCTTGGCCCAAATATCTCGAATCAGCCCAATCAACGCCTCTTTAATCTTCTTAGCCAGTGACCTTGTAATTGGCCTAATTGGTAACTCTAAAGGATTATGTGGTAATGCTTGTTGATTTTCACCATCTTTTGTGTTAGTGAATTAGTATGTATCATCTCTTTTATCCTCAAAAGGATTCAACATTGAATTGTCACCTACAAGAGATATTAGAAATATTGAAAGTAGCGCTAACACCATACCCACCTATTAGATCTATTTTGTACGCATTGTCATTAATCTTCTCAAGTATTTGGAAATGCATCTCTCCTCATGGTTGCAATTTTGATTTTCTATAGGTCGGAAACCTCTCCTTATGCATATGCACCAAAACTCAATCACCTAGTTGGGAAAAAACGTGTTTATACCCCTTATTTATCTTAGATGCATATTGGTCATTCTTTTTTTTTTTTTCAATATGCTTTCTTACATTTTCATAGAGTGCTATCACCATTTGTGTATTTTTATTACCATCAAGATTAACCTTTTTATCACTAGGTAAATGAATCAAATCTAATGGAATTAATGAGTTAAATCCATAAATGACCTTAAATGGTGAAAAATCAGTAGTCGAATACATACTATGATTATAAGCAAACTCAATGAATGGTAAACAATCTTCCCAATTCTTAAGGTTCTTTTGAATGACAATACATAAGTGTAGTTAAAATCCTATTAATTACTTTTGTTTGACCATCAGTTTATGAATGATAAGTAGTAAAAAACAATAACTTAGTTCCTAATTTTTTTCACAAAACCTTCCAAAAATAGCTAAGAAAATTTACATCACGATCTGAAATTATGCTCCCAGGAATCCTATGAAGTCCTACTATCTCTATAAGGAATAAATCAATAATGTTGTTTACATCATAAATTTTATGACATGCTATAAGACGTGACATCTTAGAAAACCTATTAACAACTACAAAGATAGAGTCCCTTCCTCTTTTCGACCTAGGTAAACCTAAAAACAATCCATAGAAATATTCACCCAAGGTTTTTTAGGTAGAGGTAAAGGCATATATAAACCATGTGGTAAAACCTTAGACTCTTTTCTACATGTAATGCATCTATCACACACTTTTTGCACATCGGGTTTCATTTTAGGCTAGTAAAAGTGTTTATACAATATATCTAAAGTCTTCGCGACACCAAAATGACCTATTAAATTGCCCCAATAAGCTTCACGAACAAGTAATTAACGCATAAACCTATTAGACACACGAGGTCTATTTTTTTAAAAAAACAAGTATCCATCAAGTCTATAAACCTTTCCAGAAGCTGAATTTTCACATGCATGAAATACATTAGTAAAATTACTATCATTCATATGCTCAAATCCTAACAACTTAGCATCCAAGGTAGGTAAAAGAGCATACCTTCACGATAGCGCATCAATCACTATATATTCCTTACCTTGCTTGTATATGATCACATATGAGAATGTTTTAATGAATTCCATCCATTTTGCATGCTGCTGATTCAACTTACTTTGTCCTTTCAAATGCTTTGATGATTCATGATTCGAATGAATATGATTTTTTTTTGCCACAAGTAATGTTGCCATGTCTCCAAAATTCTCACCAAAGCATAAAGTTTCTTGTTATAAGTAGGGTAGTTCAACACCACACTATTGAGCTTTTTGTTAAAATAAGCAATAGGTCATTTATCATGTATTAAACCAGCTCCAATACCTATTTTTAAGGCATCACATTCAATCTTAAAAGCTTTTGTAAAGTCAAGTAAAGCTAATAAAGGTGTTAAACAAAGTTTTTCTTTTAACAAGTTAAATGCATTATCTTGTTCAATACCCCATTTAAAACCAATTGACTTTTTGACGATCTCAATGAGTGGTGATGCAGCTAGTGTGCTAAAATCCTTAACAAACCTCTTATAGAAACTAGCCAAACCATGGAAACTTCGTACCTTAATCATAAATTTAGGTGTAGGCCAATCTTGGATGACCTTAATCTTGTTTTCATCCATCTTGATACTATGTGCAGTTACAACATATCCAATAAACACAATTTTCTCCATGTAAAAGGTACACTTCTTAAGATTAGCATACAATTTCTCATCACGCAATGCACTAAATACTTTACACAAATGATCAAGATGCTCATTCAAGTTTTTGTTATAGATTAGGGTGTTATCAAAATACACTACCATAAATTTATCTATAAATGCATGTAACACATGATTCATTAGCCTCATAAATGTACGAGGTGAATTTGTAAGTCCAAATGACATAACTAACCATTTATACAAACCATGCTTATTCTTAAATGCAATTTTCCATTCATCTTCTTTTTTCATCCTAATCTAATGGTACACACTTTCAAATCAATTTAATAGAAAATACATAATCCATGTAACTCATCTAGCATGTCATCAAGCATAGGGATATGATGTATTTACTTTACCGTTATGTTGTTGATGACTTGAAAATCAACACACATCTTTCATGTTCCATCCTTTTTAGGCACAAGTAATACTAGCACAACACAATGACTTATCCTCTTATAAATGCACTCCTTCATTATCAGCTTATCAACTTGCATTTGAAGCTCCTTCGTCTTCTTGAGATTAATTATATAGGCTGGTTAGTTAGGAATCATAGCTCCGGGTATAAGATCAATCTGATGTTCTATTCCTTTTAATGGTGGTAATATGCAAAGAATGTCTTTAAGAAATACATCATCAAACTCATGCAATAAAAAAACAGCCACACTAGGAACAACATGATTTGATCTCACCCTTTCTTGCATAGAAATTTAGTTGTTTCCTTAATTTTCTCACCAATTATCATCACTCACACTTACTTTTTTCACTTCTCGGGTTTTATTTCTACTCTCAACTGGTTTAATTATTGATTTTGAATTAGTTGAATCTGATGATATTCTCTCACTATTGTTCGTACATGAATTTTCTCTCATCAACCTCACATTCCCTTTTCAACTTCAATTAATCATCATACACTTGTTTTGAAGATAGAGGTACAAGAGTAATGACTTTACCATCTTTTACCATTTTTTATAATAATATATCTATTTCTAAATCCATCATGAATAACCCTTATATCAAACTGTCATGGATGCCCCAAAGGTAAGTGACTAACATGCATTGGAACCACATCACACATAATATCATTAGAATATCTACTAATAGCAAAGGATATCATCATCTATTTAGAGACTTTCACCTTACCATATTCATTCAACAACTGCAATTTATAAGGCTCAGGATGCTTCACAGTATTCAAATTTAATTTCCTAAAAAGAGTAATACTAGCTACATTGGTACAACTACTTTAACCAATTATCATACTACATACTTATGTTTTGGATATGACATCTAGTATGAAAGATGTTCTTTCTTTGTTGATCTACATCATCCTCTTTGACTTATACATTCAGAACACGCCTTAAAACCAAGGCCTCCCCCTTAATTGGATATACAATCTCCACATCACTATAATCCTCCAAATATGGCATCTCATCAACATCAAATTTGTCATTTTAGATTCAATGTTACCATGATAAATGATCATTGTTCTCTTATCTGGGCACTAAGAAGCAATGTATCCACTTCCCAAACACATGAACATTTTATATCACGATTACACATAGGTTATGAATCAATTTTACATTTCCTATTAGTAGGCGTCTCCTTCTTAGTTAGGTGGTTGGCTTTAACATGCACAAAACATTTTGGTTGGGTATCCTCCTTTCTTTTTGGATTTGGCGTCCAAACCGATGAAGAAGATGCTAAACTAATTTATGGTCTTACGCTACCCTTTCTTTTGATTTGTCTCTCCACCTTTATTATACCATATGTATCATGTCCTCTAACTCCATATAATGTTGCAACTTCACAACATTAGCAATCTCCATTTTCAGCACATTAAAAAATCTAGCCATGGTGGCTTCTCTATCCTCAACAACATTGGCCTTAATCATTGTTATCTTTGTCTCCTTGTGATATTCATCTACTATCTTAGAACCTTAAGTTAGACTTTGTAGCTTCAAATATAAATCACTATAATAGTGGTTAGGAACAAAACACCTCTTCATCATAACTTTCATCTCGTCTCATATCTTTACAGGTCGCTCCCTATTCCTTCTTCTACTAATCATAATCTAATCCCACCAAATTAATGCATAATCTATAAATTCAATGACCACCGATTTCATCTTTTTTTGTTCAGAATACTTATGGCAATAAAAAATCTAATCAACCTTTTTCTCCCGCTCTAAATAAGCCTTGAGATCATTTTTAAATTGTAAATTAGGAATTTTTAGTTTAGTAGAGTCCAGATTCCCATCCACATCATAATGGTTCCCCACATTATGAAAATTTCCCCTCTGGTTAAATTAGCCTCTTTGTCTAAACCTAAAATCCCTTCGGTTTCTAAGCTACCGAGGAATTTCCCTCTGTCCTAAAGTATCAGCCTAAAAAACTCTATCACTAAAGTCATCATCATCCACCCAAAAATCACCATAGTTAGCCTCCACATGCCTTTCAGCTTTACTATCATGGTTCACTCTCTTTTTAGCCTTACTATCATGGTGCATTCTTCTTTCCCTACTCCATGTACATCATGATTATTAGAATTAGAGCCATCCTCATGTTTTTCAATCTTCTCAAGCTTGTCACTCATGTATCCTAACACCATTTGCACATTTGCCAACATCTGTGTTATATGCCTTTAATTTGATGCTTTACGTCACCTTTATGAGGGGTTAGTAGGTGTTCTAATCCGACATGTTTGTACCTGTAAAAATTGGTTAGTGGTGATAAAATATCCCTACGCCTCGTGTTTCACTCAAATATACGTTTGCCACGCCTTTTTCCTCTCGTTTCATCTTCTTATGGCTCTTACATAACACCAAACAGAACCACTTAGCAACGTAATTTAAATGAATAAATATGACTCCAAAAGCAAGCAAATTATGAAAAAAAGCAAAAATAAAAATATGATTACAGTTTTACAAGTAGAAATCGAATCTATATGAAATATAGACGACTTGAAGACATGAACAAAAAAATATACACGAAATATATGAAAATGATGTAAATAGCACCCAAATATGATGATAGTGCAAAAAATGATGTAAATAGCACCTAATAGATATGAAATCAATAGAAACAAAACAAGATTTAAAAGCTGACACAAAATAGACCCGTTACGACAAGCTCGAACTCGAATCTGGACCTCAAAACAAACGATGTCCAAATGACCTCAAAATTAATATATAGTGCAATTAAGAACCTAGTAAATAGAATATCAAGTTTACTTTATTTCCAAGTCATTTAAAAGATAGATGCAAAACTAACAAGAAATAGCCCCTTTAATACCTAAATTCGGAACCTAAAGCAAACGATGTCTAAATGAGTCCAAATTTAATATATAGTGCGATGAAACTCCAATAACTAGAATATCAAGTTTAAGCTAATTACAAGTTGATTTGATCCAATTTCCCCTTGTTTTGTTTTTTTGCAGCTGAATCTGAAACTCATCTTTTTGAACGACCTTTTTTTTTTTTTTTTTACTTTTATGCTACTAATATGTAAAGAGATAGTAAAAAATTAAAATAATACTTTTTTTTGTACCAAGAAGATGCTGTTACTGAATTAAAGAGAAAAAGATTGGAACAAATAGTTTGATGTGGAACAAAAGAAAAAACAAAATTAACAGAAGGATATAACCTAATTAATGGAGCCAAACTCTGATACCAAATGATACGAACCC
>Ga0325411_1002242_pt1 | contig 21791 bp, 17 predicted proteins | sample PopdelMetagenome_13_FD_206181 | JGI IMG/M metagenome (GOLD analysis project Ga0325411, IMG submission 206181) | Populus deltoides microbial communities from Bellville, Georgia, United States - Xylem-PdIQD-R4 | ecosystem: Host-associated > Plants > Phyllosphere > Stem > Wood/Secondary xylem...
CAGACTTATGCCAACTCGGGTTTAAAAAAAAATTTAAATAAAGCATAAAAAACATTTGATGCTTGTATTTAATTTAGATGCAAAAATCCTAAGAAAAAAAAAGTGAATTGAACAAAGCCTACAAAAAAAACCTCCAAGTAATACGTGTTTCTTTTTTTCTTTCAAAACAAATGGAAAATCTCATAAGAAATGGAAAAAAAATAAAAAAAAACATCTGAGCCTGTATATAACACACACAACAAGTATATGTAATTTGTTTGTAAATAAATTATTTTACTTGGTGGTTATAAACTTATAATTAATATAATATGCAGGTGTTTATAGACATAATTATTTATATAAAAGAAATTATTTAAGAATTCATATATCAAATATAGAAAATCACATTCATATAAATTACATTTGCACCAATTATATTAGAGCAAAACGTCTAAAAATCGTATACCAAACTCAAAAAAATCATTTTTTAGAAATTGAGTTTTCATTATCTAAAAAATCAAATACCGACGCCTGTAGAATGATTTTAGATTCCAAAAGTATTCATAGCATGGACACCTAATTAATTAAAGGAGTAATTGGTTGGAATTAATATCAGGATACCCATCAAAAGATAATAATTGTCATGATATTTAAAAATATTTGAAAGTGTAGTAACTGTTATTTTTTAAATGTTTTTATTTTAAAGCAATAAAATAAATTCAAAGATTTTTAAAATTATTTTTTGAATATAAAAACAAATGCACTCCAAATGAGCTGGCGAATGGTGATTGATGACATTGCCACCGTAATCAAGGGCTGCCTACCAGCTTGCGTAATCATCCTCCACAATATTTATTTACACTCGTATTTTCAAGCGCCTCATACAGTTCGCGACAGAAAATGGCAACCAGCACCACCAATCCTGCTCTGGATCCGGATCTAGACCAGCCAGACAATCCGAATCACGAGTTCGCTCAATTCGGAGCTGGATGTTTCTGGGGGGTTGAGCTTGCCTTTCAGAGACTGCCTGGTGTGGTCAAAAATGAAGTGGGCTACTCTCAGGGTCACGTCCCTGATCCAACTTACAAGCTGGTATGCACCAACACCACCAACCACGTTGAAGTTGTTCGTGTCCAATTTGACCCGGAAGTTTGCCCATATACCAACCTCCTCTCTCTTTTCTGGTCTCGACATGATCCTACCACCCTCAATCGCCAGGTATTCGTCTTGCTTGACTTTGCTGGCAAATTTCCGACGGATTGATGTTTTGGTTTGATTTTACAGGGTGGCGATGTTGGTACACAGTATAGATCAGGGATTTACTACTACAATGAGGCCCAAGCTAAGTTAGCCCATGAATCAAAGGAAGCTAAGCAGTTGGAATTGAAGGATAACAAGGTTGTGACAGAAATTCTGCCAGCAAAGAGATTTTACAGAGCTGAAGAGTACCATCAGCAGTATCTGGAGAAAGGTGGAGGTCGAGGTGTTAAACAGTCTGCTGAAAAAGGTTGCATTGACCCTATTAGATGCTATGGTTAAACCTTTTTCTTTTATATATAAAAAAAACATCCTTTTGATGAATAATATAGGAATTACATTACTGGGGCTATTTTAAAAGTGAAAAATTCATTTGGTTTCAAATTGGATTCCACATTTTAAACTGGTCTTGATAGTTTGGTTTCACTTTACTAGGTTGTCCTGTCCACTTGCACCAAGTATCAATAAGCTTATTGTGTATTGTATTCTAAAGACATCCTAGTATCAATGAACTTCCTTCTTTTTTTGTTTCATTTACACAGACAAGGTATTTTGGAAATATTTATTAATCCCTGACCAGTAAATGGATTTGAAGCAGGTACATCGTTAACAAAAGTTTGTATTTGTTCAAGAGACCTGAAAGTTTCAAACTTTGATACAGTAAAAGCAATATGAAATGACAGCAAACTGAAGTCAATGGTATATGTGTAGTTTAGAGTTCGTCCTTGGGAGAATCTGTGGGTCCTATAGGATTAGTTGAGGATTTCTTGATGGGATAAGAAGCCTCCATTGCGATACCACAGAGTCCCCTTCTGTCAGAGATGCCACGCTGCATCCTGATGTAGCCTTTCTCTCCCCATTCAGGTCCCCAGGAATTCCTCACAATCCAGTACTTAGTGCCATCAACTGTTGTTCCATAGCCTACAATTGCAACTCCATGATCCAGCTCTTTTCCACACTCTCCAGTAAATACACCCTGCGTTGATATCGATATTCAATTTGTAAATGTTTAATCACAAATGTCTAGGCATTTTGAATTTCTCATTGTCTTGTCTGGTGGCAATTCCTTCTTTAAATTGATAAGTTTTCAGGAACTTTTCCGAAGTTAATTTACCTCTGAGTAGAACTGGAAATCTGAACCTCCAGCGTCTATGGCTACAGATACGGGTTGGTTTGCAACAGCTTTTAGTAATGCATTCTCATTATTATGAGGCACATCCTCATGTCCATCAATAGACACTGCTGGCTGGTTTGCCTGCAAAAAACATAAAAAGAAGGACACTTTGTGCTGATCATGCTCGGGCAATTTACTACTTCCATCAACCAAATTAGTTGAATGTGAAAAAACACCTTTATAGCATCACAGTGTCCATCTTGAGCACGGTAAGGATAATTAGCTTCTGTTGTTATGCCTTTCTGTTTCGTAATGAACTCAAAAGCATAATCCATTAGCCCTCCATTACAGCCATGGTTTTCCCTAGTGTTACAGTCCACCAACTCCTGCTCAGACAAAGATATCAACTTATTTGTCTTAATAAAGTTAATACCTTCAACAGCTACAATTGTCGAAAATGCCCAGCAACTTCCTGTACCACATTGAAAACATTTTACAATTAAACAGCGATCAATTGTTCTACCCCGCTTTTCTGACAGTGCTATGTTCAGAAGGGAGGTAACCTTTATTTTTGCTTAATCAAAGTACGAGTATATTCCCTCGTACATGTTTGTTGCATGACTGAACGAGCTATAGAAGGGAAATACCAAGGTGAATCTATATCCATGTGAGAAATGAAAATTAAGCCTTACCGCATTTTCCCTGGTCCTTAACAGGAGTGACGGCGCCTTTCTTCCTCCAATCAATAGAGGCTGGTACTTTGTCTATGTTCCCATACATGAAGCTTCCATTTCCCAGCGGTGCTCCCCGAAACATAGTATGATGCTTAACTTTAGAGCTAGCATAAGCGGTCCTGAATTCATGGTTAGTCATGTCTGCAAACTTATTCAACTTCAACTTATAAGGCTTATCCATCTTGTTAGTATTATGAACATGCAAGACATTAGCCCTGAACACATTGAAACGCATGCGTTTCTCGTCAAGACTCGTAGAAACAGTGTGGTGGCTCCTCCACTTCTCATACAAATCCCACAAACTTTCCTCGGATTCTAAATCCTTTTCATGGAAATCAAAACTCTCGGTGAATCCTAAAACCAAAGCTAAATAAAGAGCAACAAATAAGAGTTTCTTCATTTTCTTTGATTTGCTAGACTAGAACTCAACACAAGATGGGAAATAATTAGGAACTAATGATTGCTTTATATAGAGAAACGAAAGGAGAGGAATGGTGGAAGATGAGTAGAACAAACCAGAATACAAAAAATAAAAATGAAGAAGTTACAAGTTCCTTAAGGGCATCAATTATCTGTATATAATAATCGGTCAATGTACAAGAATCACCATATATAGTTTCAGTTCTTTCCATTGATATTGAAGGAATTTTATCAGGTTTTTGTCATCATATTGAAAGTGTTATCTCTAGCTACGTCATTCCCTCTCCATTTCTTTATCAGGGTTCTTTAGAGAAGTTGAAGTGTTGAAAAGATATGAAATTGAGTGAAGTATTCTTTAAATGAGGGAAGCGGTAGCTGATAGGAGTACTGGTTGCTTGTAACTCTTAATTTCTTCATTTCAAGAACCAACTTGTCCTCTTGTATCTTGCCTAGGAGTCTTTCAGCTTTCATTTCTTATCTAACAAGTTATCAAGTCAAATTAACATTTGAAAGCACGTAGAAATTTTCAAAACTTGAAGAATTAACAAGGATGCCATTTCATTGTCCCAGCCATCTGGTAAATGAATTGTGAGTGAACTTAGCTCGGCCCAATTCCTGTACATGTGAGAAGTTGCAGCAGATTAGATAAAGGGATGCTGGATCTCCAAATAGAAATTACAGAAAATTCCTGTCCTTCGCTTACTGTCTGGAGAACATATGATTAGGAATTAAGAAATTCAATCATGGAGCACTACTCTTCCTCTAAAGGCTTTAACTCGCATTTCTGTTTGTTTTAGAGTGAATTCATTCGTTGACTCACCAGGGAAACATACAATCATGAAACTAAGCCTGCTAAACTCTTTTGAATGAACATTGTTAGATTGAAATTTAAAAGTGGTAACTTTAGGCTCCAGTCATTTCTATGTGCATCAGAATTCAGATTTCTCTTTTTCTCCGCCATAGAGAGTACATGCTATAAACATCCTCCTACAGCTACCCAACTAACATCATCAATAAGCCGATTCAGAACACTGTATTTATCTGTCATTTAATTAAATCATTCTCGTAAACTGAAATGATGCCCTTTTTTTAGCATAAATGTGAAATTTCAACTTTTTAGGTGAAAAGAATTAGTCTGAAATTTCAATTTTTCATCTCAGATTCCATGTCCTTATGCAATGCTGATAAATAATGATGGCCGGTCAACGTGTCCTGAAGCAACTTGCCGATAGAGAAATCATAAATCATGATTCTTTGCCTGGTAAAGCGGGCAGCTGTTATTTGGGAGAAAGCAAATGCAATGGTTGACAGCTTTGTTGGGTTCTGTAAAGACAAGGCAAATAGCCCTGACATTGCCTTGGATGGTTTAGGACATGATTGACTTGCTTTCCTTGTTTTGTTTCAAGTTTCTTAAGTTCTGCAACTGTGAAGTTTTTCAAAAATTTATTCTTCAATATATAGTATAATATTTTAAGAAATTACATCATGATCAAATTAGGGATACGTTATTTTTGAGAGGCAAATCTGATACAGCAGGAAAAACAACTGAAATGGATAGCAATTCTGAAACCAATGATATTGCTTATGTAGTTTAGAGTTCATCCTTGGGGGAAGATTTGGTTCCTGAAGGATTAGTTGAGGAGTTTTTGATAGGATATGAAGCCTCCATTGCAATACCACAGAGTCCTTCCTTGTCAGAGATGCTTCGCTGCATCCTGATGTAACCTTTCTCTCCCCATTCAGGTCCCCAGGAATTTCTAACAATCCAGTACTTAGTTCCATCAAGAGTTGTTCCATAGCCCACAACTGCCACTCCATGATCCAGCTCGTTTCCGCACTCTCCAATAAAGACACCCTGCATTTCCCATTAAGCTTGTAAATATTTTGTTTCAAATGCTAGTCGTTTGACAGACTACTCAAATGAACATTCTATTCATCATCTTTGCAATGTGGGAATTCTCGGATTGAGGCTAAATTCACAAAGTATTTCAGTAACTTTCTGAAATTTACCTCGGAGTAGAACTGGAAATCTGAACCCCCAGCATCTATGGCTACAGATATTGGTTGGTTTGCAGCAGCTTTCAGTAATGCATCCTCATCATTTTCAGGAACTTTCTCATACCCATCAATAGACACTGCCGGGTTGTTTTCCTGTAAAAAAAGGAGTTTTACTTCTATGTTATGCTGATCGTAATTTAGCATTGATTAGTTAATAAATCAAATTTAGTTTAATGTAAATGGAATAAGAAATGAAACCTTTGCAGCATCACAATGTCCATCTTCAGCTTTGTAAGGATAAGTAGACTCTGTTGTTATGCCTCCTTTTTTCTTAATGAACTCAAAAGCATATTCCATTAGCCCTCCATTACATCCTTGATTTTCTGTAGTGTCACAATCCACCAACTCTTGCTCAGACAAAGATACTAGCTCATTCGTCTTAATATAGTTAATACCCTCAACTGCAACTATGGTTGAAAACGCCCAGCAACTTCCTGTACCACATTGAAAAGGATATAAGAATTAAACTGCAAGCAATCCAAGCAAGCAAGGAAGGATGAAAATTTGCAGTGCTGTTTTTTGATAGTTCTATGCTCAAATGGGATGCAGCCTTCTTTCTTCTTGATCAAATGTCATGCATGTGCTTTCTGATGAATGAACGAATTATAGAATTAAAAAATAAGGTAAACCTTCATTGTAAGAAATGAAAAGTGAGCCTTACCACATTGACCTTGGTCCTTAACAGCAGTCACAGCACCCTTCTTCCTCCAGTCAACAGATGTGGGGACCTTCTCTACCTTCCCATACATGAAGCTCCCATTTCCTCGTGGTGTCCCACGAAACATCCTATGATGTTTAACCTTTGATCCAGCATATACAGACCTGAATTCATGGTTAGTCATGTCTGCAAACTTGTTCAATTTCAACTTATAGGGCTTGCCCATCTTGTTAGTTTTGTGAACATGCATAACATTTTCCTTGAACACATTGAAACGTTTGTGTTTCTCATCAAGACTTGTTGAAACGGTATGATGGCTCCTCCATCTCTCATACAAATCCCACAAACTTTCCTCGGATTCCAAATCTTTTTCATGAAAATCCAAACTTTCAGTGATTCCCAAAACCAAGGCTAAAGAAAGAGCAACAAGTAAGAATTTCTTCATTTCCATTTGATAAACTAGAACTCAACACAAGATGGGGAATAAGGAACTACTATTGGTTGCTTTATATAGAGAAATGAAACAATAGTGGAAGATATGTAGATCAAGTTGTAGAGTAGAACAAAGGATCATTAATTAATGAGGTTACAAGTTCCTTATGGGCATCAACTATTCATGTATAATAATGGAGGAGGATATGGAGATAGTGTTTGAGAAATATGGAAAACAAACTGTGTGTGTACAAATGGAGTGATTTCAACTAAACAAGAAAGTCCAAATATAAGTGAGTTTGGTTCACATGTATATATCAGAAGGAAGGATACAAGTAGTTCCTGAGCAGTTAATAACATAAAAAACTTGTGGGCTTAGGGCATTTTACAGGATGATCCTTACATGCAGAACACGCTATCGCACCATGTTATGATATAAGAAAGAGAGGGGAAGAGAAAAGGGGCGGTGACCACTGATTTACTAAAATGGTTGCGTCCATAGAAGCTTTTGAGCCACGATAGTTTTGCAAGTTCGGAAATAAAGTTGCTCGCAACTGCTTCGGCTTTAACTGAATCCACTGATCATAAAGTCTTTGAAATGGTTTGGTAGAAAAAACTGTGAAGGGATTGAGTGAATTCTGCAAGAAAAATCTATTTTCAGACCCAACGAAACATGAGGACGGAGAACTCTCTCCAGATTATGGCACTGAGCCACGTTTTTTGCACATGTGTGCCCACCGGCTACTGCCAAACTTTCCCACAAATTGAGGTTAAAAGTGGATGAAATGTTCTTCAATTACCACCAACGTGACCATTCAGTATCTACCCTTTTGCGTTTTTTGTTTTTGTGGGATTATTTATTGAAGGGTCAATTATCCTCAGGTAGTTTGCTGATGTCGTAGCAAGACAATGAATTAATGGAAAAATCCAATTTCTTTAAACTGAAAATGACTGGATTTTTTGTCAAGGCATTGCTTGTAGGACTACACTAGCGTAGGGTGCGGGGTACTTATCCCTTCCACGGTTACATTATCACTTCCGCGGTCACGAAAACATCCATGAAGCTTAGCTGTCGTTCGATTTTCAGCATTTTTCAAAAGCTAGTCATCCCTTCTTGAAATGACAAAAGATTTTGATATACTATCACTTATGAGCTACAAGACGGACGTGATTTTCTGCTTGAACTAAAGGGGTTGCGTGCCTTGTTCATCTTATAAGAAATTATGGTAGGCATGAACCCCATTTCAAATGATTAATGATCCTAAAGTACGGCTCAATTCTTGAGGACATGTAAATAATTAAGGAAATCCAAAATACCAAGGCTAGGCTGTTCCTTCGTCATCTATCAGCAATATATCCAAGCTCGGCAGTTTCTCTGCCATCTATTAACATGGCAAGCCGGGATTAGGCCAGGTAATACAAGTAGAACCATAGCAAGAAACCTAAGTTTCTTGTATGTTTGATTGATTGATCCAGTACACCCCGAACAAGTATAGAAGCGTTGGTAAAGCAAACTGGAAGAAGAAATTGGTTAACGAACAATCTCTAGAAGCTGGCCGGAGAGAAATACCAGTTCACAAACATATTTATAACTTGGCCAGGAGTTGAAAAAGAAAAAAGAGAGCATGCAAATGCTTGTGGTCATCTTATCAACTTCATTAGATAACAGGATTGGGCATTTTCAATCTACAAGGTAGGCAAGGGAGGTCTGTTTCCAGGAAGAACATTATGGTTTTGTGACTGCAAACGGGTAAAGGACGAGAATTACAGAATACAGGACCACCAACAGATCAGCATGTTAACTCCTTTAATTTATCGTGGGACTTCAATTATCAACCATATAAATGCTTTACAAGAAGATAATTAACAACGGTTCACTGAAACTATTGACTTTTGCAGAATCATCTAAGACAAGGTCATGCTGTTTTTAGCATACCATATCTACGAAACCTCAACTCTTATATCTCCAACTCCCAATTAAGTCCATATAGCACGGGCAATCTGTGATTTACAGTAATTGCAATTGCAGGTTCAAAAGAATTGAAGACATGATGAAGCTGAAATCACATCAAGCAGTCTAGCAAATGCAAAGGCTACATTCCTCTTTTCTCTTTAGTGCCAAAGAATACTGAAAAGGCCTTATTAATTATTATATCTTATGGTATGATTAATTAAGGCATGTAACTCTTTCAATAATAGCAGTTATTACTTCAACAAACAATTAAACAATTTTGATACGCCGTCCATCAAAAAAGAAGAATAAGCAACAAGAGATAAGAAAAGATGGCACGAGCAAACTAATTTGCCAATTCATTTATTTTCAGTGACAACATTTGTAAAACGAAGTACCAGCCAATTATGGTACTTTGGGGAAATGTGGGAAATTGAAATTTGACCATACAAGTAACTCATGCGAGAGCATCCTTATCTTTAGCTTGTCGCAATAACTCTTCTCTGACCCTCTTGATCTCCATCTCCTTTTCAAATCTTTCTTGCTGAAATGATGATAGACAAACCCAATTAATGGCAAGTATTTATACACAAAAACTGAAAATTCAAGTAAGAATTGATAAAACAGTGGGTATAAAAGACACCTCCAATAGTATGATGAAGAAGATGAATAAAAAATGTTTTTAAACAGCAACACAGTTTATTTTTCTGACTATGTATATTGCTCTGCATACTTTTCATAAATACTTCCAATTAAAATTTGGTCTCCGTGTCTGCAATGCTATCTGCAATGCTCAAACTTGTAATTCCTTCTCCAAGCAAATAAATCAACTCAATAATTTTAAAACCACTAAATGACAGCTTTGGCACATCCATGTGCCACCTTTTTGCCTTGACAAAATCAGCTACAGGACATGAGTTGTCTGTAATGTCTACAACAAGAATAGTTAACTATACCCATTGTTGTAATGAATTCCCATGTCTACTAAAAGCAGCGATACTGATACAAGAAAAAGTTTCAAGCTTTGCATCCAGAAACTTGCCCCTCCATAATGACATACTATAATTAGCATTCATGCTAATGTATAACAATCAGAAACTTTTAACTTATCATTAAGAAGCATATCAAACTCTGGAACATCCTCCATGAGACTAACTCATCCTCCAAATAGTTCATGGCCAGATTTATTACAATCTACATTGTCCAAAGCCCAAGCAAGATCACCTTACAGGTTTCCATTTATTTAAAGATATTTCCTATTTAAGAACCAGATGGCACAAATAAAATCTCATATAAATGCTTTCAAAGCTGGCTAATCAGTAAGGAAAAAAAAATTGAATTGACAATGATGTCCGGTAATCAACCTAATCCAAGGCCAGATATGCTTTCTTTGGTGAAGGATAAAAATAAAGAGCACCGAAGGAGTGAAACAAAAGAATGTAGAGCAATCCTTCCCTCTAGTTGTTTAGTTATTGAGAGGAGCAATGAAACAAGAAAAAAAAATACAGATAAAAACACAGAAGCTCATGCCTTCCTCATACTATCCCAACAGTTTAGATGGATTGGAAAAATGTGAACCTAGGAGGAGAGAATAGAACTTCTCCCATTTCTTGGGTGTATATCCACTTAACCTGATTGAATGGGTTCTTCATCCTTCTAATCATTTCCCTCCCTCCCTACCCATCCATCCCGTTTCCTCTCAAGCAAACATTGCGTGAATACATATCCATCAAAATTCATGCAACAGGATGTGGTACACAAGAATGCATAATTGCAGCTTAAAAAATGAATGAAAAGCTAGTCTTTGCCAATGAAAATTAAAGTAGAACCTTTGCAATAGAAAGACACGAAGGATCAAAAGGAGAAACTTCACCTACAATCAAAACATTTCCAGGTACCTTATATATCAAAACCATAACATGCTATTCATCTTTTAAAACTTCTATAACTAAAGTAGCACTATCCTGCTCTGTAAAACAATAAAGGGGAGAAAGAGGGTGCAATTTGGGACAGAAACCAAGTCCAGAATCATTTCCGACAATTTAGAGTTACCCTATCACCACAACAAATTAACAGATGCTTCAGTGATTGATAGAGCCACTTTTTTCATAGAATATGTTTTACTTATGGAGATTAATCAGATCAATGGTACAAAAGTAGCTGGTAACAGAAAACTAATTAAACCAAGCAGCTGTCTTGCGGGGAGTGCAGCACCAAAACTTACAGAACGCCCATAACACATTTTTCATTATTAGTCACTAATCTCAATAACGAGATGTGCAAGCAATAACATCACAATCTATTAGAAAGGAGTTGCAGAAATGCCAAAAAAGAATTACGCAAGAACATATCTTTAGTATATTTCATCAAGCCTATCATTAGAAATCTTTCAAAAACTCAAGTATAGGCATGCATTGTGAAAGGAAAGGATACCCCATTGTCAACCAAATACAAAGACCCAACAATCAATAAATTTCTACTTATCACTTAACCTAGCAGGTCAAGATTTCATCTAGGAACCCAAACTTAATAATATGCTTTCTGTTAAGCTAGCGAGTAAGGATTTCAATTATCTTTCTCACTCTCCCCTTTCATTAAATAAATCAATCAATTTCTAAGGGCATATTCAACTGTACCATCAAATTACAAAAAAAAAAATCCACATCAAATTCCAACCACATTTTAACCAAGTAAACTATTTTCATAGTAAGAAATAAAGATTATCCAAGAACAAAGAAACTAATTTATAACATCATTAGACAAGTTGGTGAAGACCCATATTAAGAAATGAATTGGGAAGCTCCAGTTCACACTTAGTTTTTGTTTTTGAAAAAGAAAAGGAACGAAGGAAGTGATCAGAAACAATATTCAATTCAAACTTGAAAAAACAAGAAGTGAAGAAGAGATGAGAGACGAACCTTCTCATCCTGGCGAAGAGCATTCCAGACATGGATTTTGTCCATAGTTTGCCAAAATATAAAGGCTCCCACTGACATGGCGAAAAAGCCGGCTACTTTCACCATCTTCGCTTAGCTTAGCTTCTCTTCGCTTCCTCCAAAGCGTCTCTGATTTGGGAATCAGATCTAATGATGGATGGATAGACGCGGCATGGATTCAATGGCCTATATCTTAATGATGGACTGTACAAGATTAAGGCCCACGTGATTAACTAATACTCTAACTCTGGCCCAATCTCACAATACCTTCTCTTTTCTTTTTCTTTTTTCCAGACAAATTTAACTTCTTCTTTTTTTCTTTTTACAGAAAATAATAAAATGGAACTTCTAGCCTCTGGTCGAAATAAAAAATAGTTTTTATTTGGACCTTCAAAAATGAAAAATCAAACCGTTCTTTTTCATTAGTTTTTTTTTTATATAATTTTTTTTTAAATCATAGTTATAAAACTTAATTTGAAGTCTTAATTTTTAAAAATAATTCAAGATTGTGATTCAAGACCTGATTGTAGATTAGATGAGTTAATGAGTAAATTAGAGGATTAACTTAAATTTTGAGTTTTTTTATGAAAACAAAATCCCTAAACAATGTTCAAAGCTAGCTTAAGCTCAGGTTTACTTGGACAATAACCCTAGATCCCAACTTAATAAAAAATCACAAGAATAAATAAAATATATTTTCCAATTATACTTTATAAAATTTAACAAAAAAAAAACCCAAATACAAAATGAAGATTATCAGATATGTCTGACATACATTAAAAAAAATCTTAAATATTTCTTAAATTTCACATAAAATGAATAAAATTTTATGATCCTAAACGCAAACGCATCTTTGTCCTGTAGACATTATTCAGAAGAGGAAATAACCTAATGCATGTCACCTCCTGAACATCCTCATAGAGCCCGTTTGGCTACGAGGTATAGGTTACGTTTCTTTAAAAATACATTGAGCAAGTGTTTGGTTAAGAAAAAAAACTGTTTACTGTGCATGGATCCCTCAGTTTATTGCGTGCGAGATGCAGGGAAATGAAAAGCAGCAATTTGCTGCTTTCTGCGCGGCTAAACTGAGTTCACTGTTCACTAAACAGTTTTTGTTTTTTTTTTTAACAGTGGAGGCATGCCTCCACTGTTCAGCCTCCACTGTTCAGTGAACAGTGGAGCATGCCTCCACTGTTCGCTGAATAGGTTTTTTTTTTTTAAATCAGTGTAGTTAATTAATTTCACTCGTACTGTTCACGTGAACGTGAACAACAATTTTTTTTAAAATTAGTTTAAGGTGAATTAAATTTACTCGTACTGTAATATTAATTTTATTCTTGATAATATTTTATCTAATTTTGTAGTTCTTGTCGGATAAATTTTATACGTAATGAAATTGTAGATAGTTTTTTGTTAAAGTAAATTTTTTTATATAAAGTAATTTATTTCATGATGTAATAGCAATATTAAATTCACAATATTTAAATTAAAAACCATCAATATTAATATATATTTTTTAAAATTATTTTATAACCTCAATTTCAAAAACATTCTTAACTAAACACATTAAAACTACTTTTTCTTCAACCTCAATTTCGACCACAGTTTTAACCAAACACCTATTTTTTCAAACCAACCTCAACTAAAAATACTTTTTATAAAATAACTTTTTTCAAACCAAAACCACAACCGCAATACCAAACACACTCTTACTTTCAAAGTCTGCACAAATCAATTTCCAACAGGTTCCTTCGTGGAAATTATTAAATGTCCTTGCACTGTAATCTTAGAAACTTGAAACACTAAGGACAAGTAAATTAAACAGTACGAAGCACAAAACCAGTAAATCAAGAACGTTATTAAAAAAAAAAAACCTGTCGTGCTCTTTCAGCAATTGAATTCAACCAACCGAATCATTCAGTAAGAATAAACTAATCAACTGTGTCTGTACAGAAGAAGAATTTTTTGCCATATTGCTAACTTTGGGTTCCTTTGTGGAAATTATTCAACTTAAATGGCTTACAGTGTCCCACACACTAGTTTGAAGAAATTCTCCGTGTAGACAACCTATCATATTTACAAGTGAAGACGCAAACCATCATGTCCAGGTGTAGATAATTCCATTCTTGTCAGAAGAGGCTAGTGGTTTGCCAAGACCACTCCATGAACAACAAAGAACTGGAGCTGTGTGTTCCTTCAGGGTGCTTACTATATCACCTTGAGATATTGACCAAATATGTACAGATCCATCAGCTGAACCAGCAGCAACATAGTTGTCATCAGGACTGATACAGGAACGACTCCAATTAGAAGCGACCCTGTTTCCAGTTGCTCTTAGAGTGCCACAAACTTCCAAGGATCGCATATCAAATAAGTTATGCAAGTTGTCTCTCCCACTTGTCAGCACAACACCTCCATTTCGAGACACAGATATAGATGTAACAGCAAGCGAATGTGCAGCAACTTCACTAAGTAGCTTTCCTGTCTGAATATCCCACAAACGAAGATTCCCATCAACATGGCCCGAACAAATAGTCTGTCCATCCATGCTGAAGCAAAGAGAATTGCAGTTGCTGTGGAAAATGATCGTGTTGGTGCAGAAACCTTTTTGCAGATCCCACACTTTTATGGTACGATCATAAGCAGCACTGACAACATGACGAGTTGAAATTTTGCTGACATCAACAGCACACACTTTATCAGTGTGACCTGTGAGAGTGTGACGTACTCGCCCTGTGGTAACATCCCATACATACAAGTTGTTTGAGCTGCTAGCTGCAATGATGGATCTATTGTCATGAGTAATGGAAAGATCAAGAACAGAGCCAAGACAACCATAAAGAGTGTGACTTAATGATCCTGTATTTGTATCCCACATCTTGATTGACCGGTCTTGTCCCCCACTAATCAATTTTCCAGAATTGTACTCAAACAATATAGAAGCACAGCCACCCTCATGAGCAGTGATCTTGTGCTTGCATGTAGAAGGGATCGTTGATTCAACAAAGTACTCAGCACCATCTTCATTTCGCCGGACAACTCCATCCACTTGTTGCCTAGCAAGGCTCTCTAAACCACTTGCCTTGAGCCGATCAATCATTTCTTCATAAAGTGCATTAGCCTAAGTTAATAAGGACATCTTTAGTTAACTGCATTTATACCAGCAATAAAGCAGGAAGAAATAATTCCCACATGCATCTCTTCAGAAGCAAAAGCAAGAACTTAAAGACACTGTATGCAAACTCCACAATTTCACAACAGATTAGATGAAGGTTGGTTCTGCAGATTGGTTTCAGCATCTTTTGCAATGCATGTTCACTCTGAATCACGCAACTTTCAAAAGAGTACAACCTCTCAAGTGTCACATTGCATATTCAACTTTCTCTATCATGAAAATACACAAGAAGTCCAGAGAAATGGGGAGACTTCTGTATGAAAACTTTTATACAACATCTGGAATTTCATACACAAAAAAGAAGCCAACAACCTTCTGCAAACTCAATACCAGATCCAATCACAAACAAAACATATATTTTCTAGAATTTCTTAACCATCCATGGGCTTTATGAAGGAAATGACATGGAAATAAAACAATATATATACTCCCAAATGTCTGCCAAAAAGGATCTTCCAGAGGAAACTACTTCAAGAAGTGTTGGTCAATTCTAAAAACATCAAGAAGAATTTCTTCTTCAGATTGATTTTTTTTTGTAAAATACAAAAAACCCACAAAAATTCATATATAAAAAGGAGGTCAACATATATTTCAGAAGCCACTAATGTTCTTCTAAAACAGCAAAACACTGATTGCCTAGCAAAATCTCACCCAACAGTTGATACCCATTCAATACATACACTGTGCATTATCAAACTATAGCAACACTAATAAGCAGCCAAGAAGATCTCAAAGTGTGCCTATCAAGAATCCTAAGTTCATGTAGAGCTATTGAGCATTTAACTGACGTGATGAATAAGCCGTGTTCTGTTAAGCTGCACATGCAAATAATCACACAAGAGGAGGCAAGCAGAGGAATGAGTCGAGTATGTTATTAGTCAAGTCGGTTAGCTAGTGTTTTGTTATTAGAATAAGTGCCAGCTATTTAGTTGGAATCAGTTGTAGAGTCTTGATTTCATGTAGTTGTGCTATTAAATTTAGGAAGAGTCTGTTATTTCCTTATGTATTTAAACTCTAGTAATATGCAGTATAGGAACAAGTTGATTCAATAACAAATTGTTGTGGTTTATTCTCACCCTAAGTAGAATCCTATTTGCATATAATTACAACAGCCTTGACAGGGACCTATCAAACATTACAAAGTACCTCATTAAGGCGTTCGGCATCCTGCATCTTTTGTAGCATCCATCGATCAATCAACATCTTATTTTCAGCCTCAGCATTCTTAGCTTTAAGAGTCATCTCTTCCAATTGTGTTCTAAGTGCCTGGTTCTCACTCATAACCAATTCTAATGCTTTAATCTTTTCCTCAAAATCCTCCTTCAACTGACCATGCTCATCCCTGACGAAAAAACACAAGTCTAAATAACCCCACAATGCCTAAAACATTAAAATCATCTATCTTCCTAACATGATAAAAAAAACATAAGTAACAGGATAAAGAAGACAACCTTATTTGAGTAGCCTCATTTTGCAAATCAGTGATAGCTGCTTCCTTCTCCTGCAGTGAAGTCTTCGCTGCTCTCGATTCGGCCACCTCCACCACAAGTTGGTTGGATAAAAGAGATTGAGCTTTGTAACATTGCTGAAGTTCTACTTCTAGATTTTCTGCTTTCTCTTTCCACTCTGATCCCTTCAATTATATACAAAAAACCAACTTGAACACGGCACTAATACTAATTAACTGCAATCTCATCATCATCATTATTAGTTTCATGAAAGAACAATACAATCATAAAGCCCAGAAAGAAAATTACTCCCCAAAAGAAAGCATGATTCGCGGTGAATAGCAAGTAAGAAATTAACAAAAAGAAAAAGGAAGAAGAAAGAAGACCTGAGAAATAATGGGCCTGGAAAGAGCAATAAAGGCAGGAGCATGAGCTCCTTCTTCCAGTAAATGCCGCTTCTTCAAAGCTTTCAACGCCTGCTTTATTGCTTCTCGACCAATCTCTTCTTGCGACCTTAAAAACAAAAATATTGGAAACCAAAATTAAGCGAAACAGTCGAGTTTTTGCTTCTCTTCTTTTTTTTTTTTTTTTAAGTAAGAGGATCCGGAAACGTAGGAGTTGCTTCTCCTTTTTTTAAAAAAAATAAAAATCAAAGAGAATATTAATAAAGGAATCTGTTTTGATTTACTTACATATCGATCGATAAATTGATCGATTGGTGTTTCGTGGAATCAATTTCTTTTGGATTATGGAGTTTGCGATGAGAGGAGAGGAGGAGCACCGCTGCTTCTTGCTTCAACTCTCAAGCAAAGAGAGATTGAAAATTCGAAAGGGTATTTCTGGAAATATAAAACTTAGAAGATGAAGAAACCAAAGGGAAGGAAAGATTTAGTTCATTTTTTTCAAATGTTTTAAGGATATACTTAAAATAATTTAATAAATATTTTTAATTATTGGTTTGAAGCTTATAACCTACTAATTTAAGAAAAAGACTCATAACTATATTTTCTCAATTTTATTTTAATTTTTTTTATTAATAGACCAGTTGCTTATAAAATAGTCAACTCAAGTTAACTATATCATGTTAAATTAATTTATATATTATTTAATTTTAATTTTAAATTAAATTAAAAATAATAATTTTATTTTATGAAAAAACTTAATCGACCTGAGCATACATTAAACCGTGATAAAAGATTAAAGGTCAAAGACAATTATTCACATTATGACCACTCTCTACATCAACACGTTATATCATACAATCATTTAGTAGGTGATTTAGTGATAAAAGTTTGAGATTAAGAAATTTACTTTCTCTGTGATCTCAAGTTCAAGCCCTGTGGTTGCTAATATGATAACCACCGGAGGTTTATATGATTATTAACTTCAAGACTCGTAAGATTAATTAAGATACGCGCAAACTAACCCAAACACTTACGTTAATAAATAAAAAAACATTATACCATACAAAAAATAATTCTTGAACATTTGTTTTTGCAAAGAATTGATGTTTTTAAAAGAAGTGATTTTTTATATTAATTTTTTTATTTTTATCCAGCATTAAAAATAAATTTTAAAAAATAAAAAATATATATTATTTTAATATATCTCCAAATAAAAAATACTTTAAAAAACAATTATTATACCATTACCGACCAAACTTAATATCACAAAGAAACTCTACAATTACATGACAGTCATTATGCAACCGTAACAAGAAGGCACACACTGAAATCCATGAAGTTTAAAGAAAAGGAACACACAAATAATTTCCCCATCTTTATCCTCTTTCCTTTCTACTTTCTTATCTCCTCCCCTCCTACAACACATTTAAACAACTTTTACAGATGATTTTGGTATTGTTATCGAATTCTATCCACCCAGTCCACACTCTTCCGTGCTTTCTCTAGCTGTAAATCCATGCTTTTTCTCGATTTATCGCAGTATTCCACGCTTCTCCGTGACCTCTCCATGTGCTCAAACGAGACCTTTAACTTTTCTGCCTTGTCCGTGTGCGTGAACTTGAATTCGTGAAATCTCAGTCTTTCTGGCCTATCTGTGCTCTTTCTTGGTTTCTCCCTCCTATCTGTGCTCTTCCTTGGACCCTCTAAACAATCACAACTTCGTCTGGCCTGTTCAAACCCATCTACACTTCTCCTCCCGGCATTTCTTCGGTATGCTGATCTCTCAACTGTTGATATAAACTTCCTCAGATGCCTCAGATACTCCGGATACATCTCCAAATTACAATGATTACCCCCTTTGAGCCACAGAGGTTCATATTTCTCTTGGCACAGCTCCCAAAGTTGTTTGCCATGAGAACAGTCAACTACTTCATCAGCAGTTCCCTGCAAGAAATACTTGAGATTTCTTCAAAGGGTCCAACAAGAAATGGCCGTGTGGGAACAAGAAAGCTGAGATAATTATAATATGTTGAAAATAAAGTTCATTGCATTCTTCGAGTTTGCAATGATGTACGGAGTTGGCTGATAAGGAGCATGCGTCGCCTTTAATCACCCCTCTATCATCGGTTAGTGAAAACGACAAGGAACACAGGATGTAATCTAACCAAGGAACTAGGGAGACATGAAGGTGGGGGCGGCGCTATTTGTTTGATCTTCCAATACTTGATATTAGCTGTCCTCGATTTTCAGATGTTTTATTTACCATATGTACTTTCACAGATGCATTTGCCTAAGCTCCCTATAATTAAACTTCAATGTAACCACACATTCAATTTCACAACTCACTGCATCTAGATCCAACAAAAACCCGTCCTCTCAGTGCTTTAAATTGCAATGAATTTATACAGTTTTGTTCTGATTGCTAGAAAGTACCACGTCTGACTTGATTTCAACCAACCTTCTCTTTCACAAGAACATTTCATTTACCACTAGTTTCTCAAATGTATTTTCATGTTCTGTGTTATCCAAATACTGCGCATTCATATGCTATACAAGACTTACTGCAGGACTTGCACAGAGGTTTTTACTATCCCCAACAGTTTATTTGCATGGAGAATTATAATTGCATGATATTACATCGGGTGACCAAACACTATTCAGAAAGTTTCATGAATGGAGAAAATACTGGAAATAAGTTTTCGTAATTTAAAAACACTAGATATAGAACTATGATACTTACATGGATTACCAGCGTGGGACACTTCACCAGAGGAATTTTGTCTACGTTCTGGACAAATTTAAGCGAAGCCATGTTCAGAGGCTTAGCAGATGCATGAATACTCTTTAAAACATATGACATGATATTTAAGAAGACCAAGAAACAAAATATTAACCTTGTAGATGTCAAACCAGTATGAGCGTTTCACAGGATACATCACTCTTAACCCTGATAGTATAGGACTATGCAGTACAACAGCTCTTAGTCGAGGTAAACGTGCAGCAAGATCCACGGTTGGGCCACTTCCCACAGATTGGCCATAAAGGATGATATTTTCCTGCTTGGCACCATAGCTCTCCTCGAGACACTTATAAGCAGCTTCAATATCTGCATATGTATTGTGTTCACTGGGCTGCAGAAAGTAATTGAACGACCTTCAGAGGATCGGTTGCCAAAATAATTTTAGTCGAAAATAAAATTAATGAAGATTCTATACAGCATACCTTTCCTGATGATTGTCCATAGCCAGAGTAGTCATACCTAGACAAATTGAAAAAAAGATGCTTAAATTCCCTTTCTATATCTGATGCTTGAGTGCTGGATAAACTACATAAAAAACTTAAACAAACACAGAATTGGACTGGTCATCTATGAACTCTGTAAAAGGCAACCACCTATAAGAAAAAAATGCTGTCTTTGACCACTTAATATTTAAGCAAGGCACAGGACGCCTCCCAGTATGAGGCGGTGTCAGTGTCTATATGATTGCTGTGACAACATAACCAAACCAACTCCTCTATAAAAAGTTCTCTGGCGTGAAATTTTTTTTTCCATTTCACACCAGAGTTTTCCCAAGTTTGTTGCATGCTTGGCCACCTATATAAGTTGCATAACAACAACTTGATGCAGTAAAGAACTCTATTTGATGGATCCAATCAACCTAAGATCCAAATTGGCACTTGCAAGTCTAGATTTATGCCAGTAAGGTAGATCCGTACCATTTTTTTCCAAATAAGCAGCCACATGGAGTTCTGTCAAAATCTAGACAGAAAACTAGCTTGCAAAAGCATGCTTCTGGATTTCTGAAACAACCCTCATGCATAAATGCTTGTTCTTCTTCAATTTTCAGGCCCCCGTTTTTGCTTGCCAAATTTTTTATTCATTTAAGTCACCCCATACAAAGACTTGGACTTTCTTGATAAAATTGCAGAAAATAGAAAACAGTAGACTAGTGTTAAGACCTTGCAAGACAAAGAAGATGAAAACATGAGTAGTATACACAGAACATCAGAAAGTTAAAAGCAGCAAAGCTAGTCTCAATTTTCTCCCTTAACAACTATTAGCCCTAAATCGCCTAATTGATCCACTATGCTAATTGCCTAGATCAAAACTCATAGGAGATTCCATTCTTTCACTGAAACTATCATAATTCCTGGCTAAATCCAAGAATCTTAACTAATCTAAGAATAACATCACACAATCATGATATCAGAGGAAGGGATCTGCATAAAACAACTCTGTTTAGCTAATCTGTGAATCAGACACAAATAAATTACTTGATCTCAAATTCTTCCACCCACTTTAACCAAATAAACAATCAAGCTTTATGAAAAATACCTCATAGCCCCACCAAAAAAACAACACCTTTCACCTGCTTGTAACCTTTTCCCAATAACCCCAAAAAAATCCCTTCCTTCTACACAAAGCAAACTAAAACTCACTCAGAAATCCCAACTGGGTATCACTAATTCACCTGATTTTCACCAAAAACACACACTATCTCCAATGCAAACTCTCATAAACCATAAAAAAAAACCACACAAATGAACAAGATCTTTAAACTTGAAAAAAAGGGTAAATGAGAAAACAGTGAAAAAGAAATTACCCCATGAGATTAACACGCAAGTGAATACTCAATTCGATGAAGAGCTCATACATCTGACCAATATCAGCTGCATTTCCATGAGAGTAAAGCAAAGTAGAAGTTGCCATTGGATATCTAACGTAAACAGCAACAATCTCAGTCCCTCGCCGAGTTGGGAGACGCAAAACATCAACATTTTCACGGTGAGAAAAGTGTTCAAGAAGTAAGAGACCAGTGGCATCATCTGTAATTAGCTTGTATGATGGTGGGTTTGGTGGGAAAAATGCTAATTTTGCTGCCATTGATGAAGTCACCCCTCCCATCTCAAAAAAAAAAAAGACAAAACACTTGTTTTTTCTTTTATTTTCTTTCGCAGTAATAACAACCTTAGCAGCAGCAACAGCAGAAGTAGTAGTAGAAGAAGAAGAAGAACACTCCTTTCCTTTTCTTTTATTTTCTTTTGCTGGTTTGTGAAGTGATATGAGAGTGTTCTTCAATGGAGAAATGTGCTTAGAGGGCATGATATGATTACAGGTTGGCTCATGCAAATATCTATGATACCATCCATACTCACGTGCGAAACTGTTGTCCTGATATTATTTTAACAAGTCTTTTGCTCTCTATTGCACAAGTGTCACTTTT
>Ga0325411_1002243_pt1 | contig 21786 bp, 18 predicted proteins | sample PopdelMetagenome_13_FD_206181 | JGI IMG/M metagenome (GOLD analysis project Ga0325411, IMG submission 206181) | Populus deltoides microbial communities from Bellville, Georgia, United States - Xylem-PdIQD-R4 | ecosystem: Host-associated > Plants > Phyllosphere > Stem > Wood/Secondary xylem...
AATCGAGTCTCCAACCCATGCACAATGTTAAACACATTTGTTAATGCGAGGATCAAACGAAGGATTTCTAGATACTTTAGGAACCCAAGTGGTAAAGAAAATATAGGCTGGGGGCTCAATTAGGAAAAAAAGTCATTGATCAGGGACTAATTTGAAGTTATCCCTAATTCTTTTCCTTCTCTTTTTTCATAAACCAAGAGATGCTTATGTAGAATACAAAAATTTCTGCTAATTAAAATTTTCCATGTGTTATATATATAGTAAAATTGAAATAAATAACATGAAAAATAAATGTTATGAAAAATAAATGAGTCTTTATATATTTTTTGGCTAATGGAAGGATGGCACATAGGATGAGATATTTAAGATATCTTATCATAAATATAAGATTTCATAAATAAAAATAAAAAAATAAAATAATATTATGTGGTATTGAGAAAGAACTTGAGAATTTCTACAAATCTTTATAAATAGAAGGTCTTATCCCAAAAAAAAGAAAGAAGAATTCTTGGAGATATAATTTTTTTTCAAGACAAGGTCTTTAAACAAGGAAGTTTTCTCAAAAGCTTCGAAGTCTCTTTCATCTACACTTGAAATCTATAAGGAACGAAGCTTTGTTGCATCAAACCTAAAAACCTCATAAGAGTTCTTCAACAACACTTTAAAGACAAATCAAATGTACTCTTCCAATGATCAAATCACTAAAGTTTGCTCCGCAATACACATTAAACTCATGTTCTTGCAAAATATAAATCTTGGTTTGATAAATAAAATCACCATAAATCAAATTCAAGAGAAGAACCAGATGATTGTTTATTATTTTATAATAATATTTTCAATAAAGATTGTACTCAGTTATATATTTTTAAGAAAATCAAATATTTTCTCGTGTGCTTGTTTAATTTCAGTATTCAAAATTATATCTACAAATTTTTGGCGACTTCACTGGGAAATCATTACCTCTCATCTCTTCCATTCAAGAATGAATTTTAGTAATCTCTTATGGCCAAACTTCAGCTACTACAACTTCATAAAAAGATCACTTGGATGTTGTTGAGGATTCTATAGCTGAATCTATAAGGAATATTCACGGTATTACTAACGACATCTTCACCGTGACTTAACTAAAAGAGCTTATTAAAAAGGCCGTCATGGGCCAAGTAAAGAGTTTAGTTTAACCTTTGTATTCTTATGCGAAGCCATATGCTTAAAGGATTGACCTACTAAAGGTGCCTCTGAATTATTAACCACCAAGTTTCTAGTAATTTGATGACAAAGAGAATCCAAGGAAACATGTAGTTCACTTTATGAAGATTGAAACAATGCTGGAACTAATGGTGGTCTCATGTTAAAATAGTTTGTCCATTCCTTAAAGAGCAATGCTTTCAACTAGTACACTGACTTGGAGTTTGACTTAATTGATAGTTGAGAGCAATTAAAAAATGAATTTCTTAATCGCTTTTACATCACTTATCATGTGGTCAGCATGATTACACCCATCAATATGTGTTATAGGCAAAGCAGCCTGTCATCAACTGTATTAATTGGTGGAGAAACTTTAGCCTTAATTGTAAGAACTGACTCACCAAAACTTCAGCTTTAGATATGTATATTCAAGGGATGCATTGGAAACTGACTCATCGAAATATCATAGTCAACAATAAAATAATAAACATCTCTTGATTTCAGAATAACAAAGAGAAAAAAGAGAGGCATATTTCATTAAAAAGATGAGATGTGATCCAATTACAAGGAAAACATAAAAAAAATAGCAAAGTCATATAACAACATGGTTGGCGATGCAACACCCTTCTTAGATCAGTTTCTCCGATAATATTTGTGTCTCGTCATTGTTTATCAACCCTTTTTATGCTTATGATGATCTAATAACAATATGGTAGATGACATTGTCCTCCATAACCTCAATTTGCCTTTTGCTCACCAACTTTCAAACTTGATACTTGAAATTCTTACAACTATTTACATCTCTTATTTGGATTATACCACATAGAGAATGGTGGTTTAAGGTAATTGTTCTTGATAACATGATAATTTCAATGTTATGTCCAATTATACTCCTTTTTTCACAATAAAATTGGATCGAAATAGGAAGCATACATGGAGTAAACTCTTCCTTATGGTATTGAAGTTGAAAAATATCATGTTAGGAAAATATTTTCCCATTAATACAATCTCGACATTGCAGAAGGCCAAATGACTTCCATGAGGTTCTTTCCTTGTTAAAACCTCTATGTTTATTGAATGCCTTATGTTCCATTATTTTCCGTTATAATTATCTATGACCCATACTATCATGAAATCGTTTTCCCTATCAGTGCAGGGTATGGCAAGTTTTCCTTTGTATTTGACGAGCCTAATATCTTTGTTATCAATGCCTTTAAAGACTGGTGGAGGAAATGAAAACAAGTAATAACTCTCTATTTTTACATAAAATTCAAATATGTTTCTATTTCAAGTAAACCAATGAAGTGAACTATTCATAAATACTTTTGTTACACGATAAAGGGACTCTTCTTGTGGCAACTTCACTTCATCTAACAACTTTCATCTCCAAGCCTTTGAGTCAAACAACTCAGCTCTAATAAAGTGATATAAATAGAATTCTTTATCATACAGGAGGAATTTAGGCTTTGAGAATCTCACGATTTTGTTGTGTACAGGCTTTGATTTTTCAACCATTATGTTAAATTCCATATTATCATATTGTGCTTTTATATTCATGATCTTCTACCATTGTTTAGTAGTAGGGTTGCACACATAATAACATATTCTATGATATGCATGGTAGAGTAACACTTCTTGATTTGTTGATGCCACAATCTCCACATAGTCAGGAAGGAAATCAAATGACATTTCAGGATGGGGCTTTATAGTGTTAATTGAAATAAAGGAAACTTGATATTCGTTTCTGATCATGTTTTGTATAAAGAACCCGAATACAATATTGATTCTTTGGTTGTGTAGCTTTGTGAAAGTGGATTCATAAGTAAGTTTGTTGCACTCCTTGGAAAGAAGCCTACATTTTCACACAGTCTCCATTAAAGAATGCATTAAAACTTCATATATGGTATCCAAACATAGGTCACGAGTTAAGTTTATGATGATGTAAAGGTTCTTGTTGTTGGCTTGAGGAAAACCAAAGTGATGCTTCTAGATTAGAAGTTGAATAAATCCTGTTTAACACTGTCAAATTTTTGGCAACTCTTGAATCATCAAGGGAAAACCTATATTTTAACCTGTGAACATGCATGCTAAATGTATGGGCATGTTTTCATATGACGAACTCGCCCTTAAAAGGTGACACATAGTCATTACTCTTGCATGATGGACAAGAATTTTAATTTTTGCTCAAACTCTCTAACAAAAATTTCCTGAGTGATGACCATTGTGTCACCCGTATGTCCTGAACTCAAGATGCTATATGAAGGGCTTGCCTTGATGCAAAACATGTGTATGAAGCATACATCTTAAATATAGGTTCTAGTTCTTTTATGTAAAATAATAGGTAGGTTTACTACTTGGTCTCTAAAAAAGGTTTCTTGTTGTCCCAATGATCACCCTCGTGAAGGTAATATAAGAGGTTTAGTAGGTAATGGGATGACACATATACCAATTATTACCAGTCTAAGCACTTGGCGAAGAGCTGAGGTATACATAAACTTAAACCTTGACTCAAGTCTTGAGGTAAGCTACTAGTCCCTCACTTAACCTAAAGCTTTTTCAGTGTGTGCTCTCACAAATAATATCAGTGATACATAAATGCCTTTCATCCATATCCAATACACTATTCATGACATGAAGTAAAAAGAATGCATGTTGAAGCTCTTAAATAGAGTAAACCAATCATAATAGAAAAATAAACAAACATCAATCTTCATAAAGCATAAAAAAACAATACAAAGCTCAGTCCAAGGGTCCCTAGTGAAGTCTCCATCCTGTTGTATCCCTTTCATGAGAGCATCATGTCGCGGAAACCCTTTGCGGGTATATTTAGGTGGTCTTTGGTTGGTTTAGAAATCGCCCCTAGTATTATAATTACTAAAAACCTTAACTAGTCTTTTAAAGATTCTAGGCAAGAGACTTATTGTGTAAATGGAAGGTATTAACACCCCTAGTACGTCTTACTTGTGGTAAGCTGCATTGTTTTTCTTTATTTGCTATGGTCTAATAGTTTTTTTTTTTATATTTCTATTAGCCTACTAGGACCGATTTGCTACGATGAACATACCTTGGTTTCCTAGGTCAAGAACCTAGTCTAGAATGGTGAAAAGTGCTTAATTATCAGTGAGGCATTTTTTGGGATAAGCTTGGAATTTTTGGCTATTACGTCATTTCAAATAATATTTTAGATAAAATTCTTTGCAACTTTTTTTTATCCTTATATTATAAGTGAATGAGTTGTACTACTCCCAATAATATTTATGATATTAACCTCATATTGGTTTTCATCCTTATATTAAATGTGAGTAATTATAAATCATTATCCCTGATAATATTTTGGATATTAAACATTTTGTAAGTTTTTTATCCTTATATTAAAAATGAATAATATATTCTCTTGCCAAAAATAATTTTTTAATATTTTTGAAATATAGACCAAAATCCTTTGAAATTTTACAGATTTGTTATAAAATCCATGCAATATTTTTTAAAACATGCCAAAATATTTTAGATTTTTTAAAAAATACTAAGATAATTTTTAGGATTGTTGACCATTTGCAAAAAAAAAAAAACTTTTTATATATTTCTTTTTATAAAAAAAAATATTGTTTTTTTAAGGTCTTGTTTGGCAAACTTCCATTTTCCTTTAGAATGAAACTACCAAAATAGGGCTAAGTGTGTGTTTGCTAAACACGCTTTTAAGTCAAAATTTCTTTTTATCAAAACAATGGTAAACCAAACAGGGCTTTAACCATTGATCCAATTTTAACCCAACCGGGTTGACTTGAAACCTTTGGTTTGATCATAAACTGAAGTACACTGGTTTGACCCAAAAAATAAACCAAAACCTAAACCAGAATCTAAAATGAATCAAACTTAAAAACAAAAACACAAAAACTAAAAAAAGTCTTTATCAAAATGGATCAAAACCCAAAAAGATAAAGAACACGAATAATACCGAAGAACATTGAAACCAATTCCAGCAACACGAACTCGAATCTGAACCAGATTTCATGAAATAAAAAAAGCATAAAAAGGTTGTAAATCATTCAATGATCAAGAATTAAGAGCTCATTCACTTCGATTATCAATGAATCATCACTATTTGATCAGAGAAAGTTTTAGTTCAAAACCGAAACTCTAAGATTAAAACACTAAAATACAAGTTATTGATGCGGAAGAATGCTAGGTTATTGATTAAAGATGTCATACGAAGATGCATATACAGATAAATGAAATAAAACGGTCAAAGCCACATAGCTAAAGCAATATTCTTGGGAAGAACATGAAGAACACTAACCTAGATTTTGCCTAGAAAATCCAGCATACTATTAAACCTAAAATTAGCCTTCTCGGCCTCTAAACAAATAACTTTTGGTCCTCGCAAACCACATTACCAATACCAAGCATGGTTGAATCCAAAGAGCTAACAAATAATATCAAATCATCAATTACATGCATGAAGTTTCAATTTTTAAAATTGTCAAAACTAATGACATCCATATTTGACAATTTTAGAGCTCAACATTAACATCTTGACACTCAAAAGAACTTAACCAAAACCTAGAAACTTATAACATGTATTAATATCTATGTAGAATGAGTGTTTCTCAATCAAAAGGTAGTAGTTACAACCCCTGAGGTTGTTGGAGATGCCATATTCATTTGCTTAAAAATGCTTACTCGACAAGTTAAAATTGTCAAAGGAAGAAGTTGAACAGTAGCCAAACAACATGTCATTTAATCTCTTCATTAAATCTGAATGACAAGTTTTCTAGGTTAAACCCTAAAAATTAGGGTTTTTAATTTAGGATTTGACAAATTTCAACTTAGTCCATGTTTTTTTTAATTTCTTTTAATTGCACTCATAATTGCCTCCTAACTTTTAATTTCATGCAATTTCACCCCTGTCAAACTCAATTGTCAACCCTATAATTCAATGCCTTTTCCAATCTAATTCTTGGTTCCAAATATATTGCAATTTGACCATTAATTGACCATCAAACTTTCATTTGTCTTCAATTTGGCCCCTGATTTTGTCGATTTAAGTTCTTGAAGTCTCGCGCCTTTTATAATTTGATCCAAAATTCTGAATTTCTTCAATCAAGTCCCCTAATTGCCTATCAAAGTTCAATATTTATGCAATTAAGCTCCTGATTTGACCAATTAGCTTTTAAAAAATACAATTCAATCTTCAGACTTTAATTCCTTTCAATTATAGCCTAAATTGAACTTAAAGACCAATTTTCCTTGCAATTAAGCCTTCAATAAATTCAATTAAACCTTGAAAAATTTCAATTGAGATATTAAACATTAAATTTTGAATTTTTCTTCCTAGATTGAATTTTTACTGCTAATAGGGCCTACATCAATCAAAATTGAATCGCTAATTTTTCAACTTAGAATATTTTAATCCTCCATAACCTATCTTTGTCAAATTTTTGAACATTCTTCATGTTTTTCCCACTTTTGTATTTATATTTTTCGAACTTTTTTTTATTTTTTTATTTTTTTTATTTTTTTATATTTTTTTATATTTATATTAGGTCGCAAAATAGATAACAACAACAACAATTTGTCATTTGAAAAATATTTTGAATTGGATTTTCTGTTGATGTTTATATTGGATATCAATTGTAAGTTTACAATCAATTTTGAATTAATTTGGTATCAATCGTGTAAATATACATGCATATAATCTTGCTAAAGTAGTTCACAATACAAATGATAATTGGTGACAAAGAAGATGCTTATAATCTTGTTTTTTTTTTTTTTATAATTTTTTAATAGTAGTATTATAAGAAGGATTTGTGACATTAAAAAAATAATTTTTTGTTTTTATAATAATTGATATATCATTATAGGCGCCAAACTACATCATACATAAATAATCATTCCAAATTGTATATTAATAATGGACAAAAGTAATAATATGTACTTATTGTACAATACTATTGAACAAGACATTAAGCATTCTTAGTGCAGAACTATAATAAGCAGGAAATACAAGGGTTTTCACTTATAATATTTAATGCAAATCATTAAGAGTTAAGAAACGTTATAACTTAGTTTTCATCCCCATTTATCTCTTAAAATATTAAAAATATTTCTAAAATTAGAAAAATAAAAAAGAAATTCAAAAATATTTTTGAGTCGACTAGACAACATTTTCTTAGCTTTCAATTGGATAAAATGAGTTTTTTAAGGGCGTGATTGAACTAATCGATTGCAATTGAAAGAATGAAAAAATAAAACACCAAAATTGTCAAGTTGACATGATTTGGGTGGTTCAATGAATTCAATTCAGGGCATAAGTGAACATTTTTTTTTTACTCTTATAACTAATTTTCAATTTCAATTTAAAGTTAATTTTTCAAGTTGATTTCGAGGCTGTATTGCAAAATAAAAACTTATGAGGGATTAGATTTGAAAAGGTGTTCACATTCGAGTACCAACTTAACTTTGTCAACGGTAATCGACATCATTTTGGGTGGTCACACACACCAAGTACAACTGATTTGTCTGCTTTTCTAAGAGTTACGTAGAGATAGAAAACCTTAGTCGTTCTCTTTGTCTTTTCCTCTCGACTTAATCATTATCACCATTATCATTGGGATTGATTTAGGCGTTGTTTTGTTGATTCCTATATCATTTGGTGAAATTTATGCATTATTTTGGTTTGTTTTTGATGGTTATCTTTGAGTTGAGAAGAGCTCTTATTGTCCTTTATTGTGCCTCAGCTCCCTTTTCACTTGCAAATAGCATTTTGATGGTCTCATATCATAGCTTGGTTGTCTTATTTGTTGTAGATCTCAACGATCAAGATTTGCATGTTTAGATCCTAAGGTTGTGGTTGTTTAAGTATGTGGTTCCAATCAATTCCTTTTCTCTCTATATAAGACCAGTTTATAAGGTTAAGAAAGAATGAGGATAGTGATACGATCAAAGAATTGATGTCTTATCCCAAGTGCAGGAGTGTCAAAGTAATAAATAACCCGGCAAGACCGGGGTCGAACCACAAGGAGGTGAATTATATAAATTACAAACAATAAAATGATATTGATGTTGAAGAGAAGTTTGAGATGTAATAATGATGAAAAGATTAAATAAGGATAAAACAGATGTTAAGGTTAGAGGATCCACTAATGATATTTCAAATAAATATAATATAAACTCTTTTTATTACTCAATTGGAAACCACACACAAAGAAGGTTCCAATCGGATGATATATCGTTAATGATTCATTATAAAGTATTAACATGATCATATTAATTATCTTATTCAAGTAACACCATACTTATAAATATCATCAGGCATTCATGTTGCTAGCTTATGTTAACAACAAATCAAGTTCCTATCATAATAACGATGTCGGCCGAAAACTATGAAGGATCAAGCATTTGATGTACCAAGTGTTATACAACACAAATCTAGTTAACCATTTAACAAGCAAGGTATTAAGAATTAGTAAGATAAAAAGATAAAATATGTTAATAACAAGCATGATTTTGATCTGAAAAATAATATATGACTAAATACATGGCAAATGCCTTCTTTTATAGGCTAAGATTCAGAACTATTGATTGGTAGGCTACCATTGATTTGGTGGCTGGTTTTTGACATTGTTTGCTGCTGGTTCTTGATATTGTTGGTAGATTTTTGATATTGTTGGTTGCTGGTTCTTGATATTGTTGGCAGATGTTTGATATTGTTGGCTGGCCAAACCATCATTTCTAACATCATAATTTGAGGCCTTTGTTCTATGAAAGCTATGGCCAATTGTTTCAGCTTTCCAACAAAAAAAAACCAGAGCTCATTTGGACTTCTAGAACTCAAGATATGAGCTGAAAACCGAACAGTGTTTGAGCTGTAGAACAGGTTCCGACTTCTCCGTTGTTGCTAAGATTTGAACTTTTCAATCCATATAAAGTGGACCTAAATCCGAGTTTTACAACTCCTGTTATGATCAAATAACCGAATGGTGTTCCAGTTTGGAGTTGAACCAGCATCTCTTCTCTTAGTCTAGTCCTCTTTTTGTCTCTTCACTTTCAATAGTTAATCACATTAATCAATCCTTTGAATTGTGAGATATACTTGCATTCAAAACAAGCATTTACCATAAATTAAAGATATATTATATTATCATACTTGTTATTATAAAACATGCTTTAATTAGGGAATTTAACGATACTTTAGTGCAATACAATGATATAATGCCTTAATGAGAATGCACTTTTAAGTACTAATCAGATATATATTTTGGAGAAAGGGATTTGCAAATAGTGAGTGGTTTACTAGAGAGAAATTAAAGCTTGAAAATGAAAGTTTTTATAGGTTTTAGGTGAGTGATCTTTGAGGGTTTTTGTTTTGTTCAAACTCGAGGATAGGGTTCGAAAACCCTAGGAGTTCAGTCTATCATTCAGTCAGTTCAAAACATCATTAAACTGGCATTGGTATAAAACCTCCACTGTTATATTTCTATTCTTTATACTTTCAAATGTGTATCATTGATTTGATGTGTTTTAAAGGTTTTTTAATGCATGCTAAATATGAGAAATGTTGGTGTGTTCATTATTAGTTCTTTACTATTATGTGTTTTAGAAAGTCATAGGTATTCAAAATGTTGGTGTGTGCTTTGTAAGCAAGGTTGTGTGATTGTGTTACTAAGTTCTAATATGAGATACTACATTATATAGACATGTTCACTTTGATGTGAACCAAACCAAATCCATGAGTTAGTTAGATGCTAACATTGAGGTTTTTTGTGAATCAATTTTTGAATGATTGGAAACTGTTTCAATTAAGATTTAAGGTTTCATATGTCACACTATTTGAAATATTTTTGTATGCTACCTTATCCGTAGGATTGTTTTTATATGTACTAGACAATATGTAGTCGTAGATAAACCTGTGCATTGTTTATGGTATTTTTTTCTTACATCTTGTATTTGTAGACATCATGTCTAGTTTCTTCCTTTAAGTTATTTAGCCTTAAAAACCAACCAAATTTGGTCCTTTAAAATACCTATATTTCCCCTTGTTGTCCCTTCAAAACTACCTCATTAACTGTTTTCTTTCCTCTTATTTCAAAAAATTGCATTCTTGGCCGAAACCCATTGAATCATCGCATCTTACACCTAACTTATTCTTGATAATTTGTATCCTGTTTTATTCAACTATCTTGGTTCGCAAACCTTTTCGAACAATGTTTTCTTGTCCAGATCATTATCCCTTAAGTTTTTATATCTTGGAAATTTCAAAATCATCTCATTAAGCGTGTTGGGTCTCGGCTCACATTGAAAAGCCCATTAGACCGACATACCATTTGAAATAAAAACCCACTCTTGTTTTATATAAAAAATTTCTAAAATAATTTTGCTATTCACTCTAATTGTCCAAGGTAAATGGACTCCATGTAGGCCATTGCTTTGGACATTATAAAAAAGAAAAAGTAACCTTTCCTTTGCTTTTTAATTTTTTAAAAAGAGCGGTTGAGTTCAATATGGTTTTTAGGTTATTCAATTTTAGAGCTGAAGGCAAATGGATTATACATGGACCTTGAACTTTAGCCCAAAAAAGAGTAACCCTTTTCCTCTCCATTTTAAAAGAATGCTAAAAACCCAATATTCACCAAAATAAAGTATTGGTCCATTAAAATAAAATGAATAAAAAATAACAATATTGCATTTAAACATGCAAAAATAGATATCCAATTCCAATATTCATTAAAATAGAAATGATGGCCCTTTTCAAATATAAAGGGTAATAAAATGGCATGAGGTGGTTTACTCATCAAAATAAAAGGCCATCAAAATCAAAGCTCAATCACAGGGTAGTGTTAAAATAAAATATATATAATTATAAATGAACCTTTAAAAATGAAATTGGCCAAACCAAAGTCCAAAAGGGCTATCATGTCAATAAATTTAATTCGAAGTAGATGAACCTTTATAGGTCACTATTTGAGTAAGACTAGGACAAACCATCTTCATTTAACAAAATACTATGAGTGAAATCAAGGTGTTATGGGATAGGTGAACTTTATTACGACACCATTTATATACCCTTCATAGGATTTGAGTTCGGCTCAATAGACCTAATATAGGTTCAAAGATCATTCACTAACATGTCTTGAAAGACAGTTAGTCACAAGTTGATATTAAGAGTGACCAACCTTGGAATTGTTAATTCACTAAGTGTTATCCAAAGATAATAACTAGAAGTGAAAAAAAGCGTCATAGAATGGTTAGGTTTAAACTTTAACCAAGGGTTTAACTTGCAGAAGTAGACCCACTATCACCTTGTATATATAACACCGGTAAATTAGGCATAATAATTGTTAGGAATAGCAGACAAGTTAGCAATGTAGCTTATCTCATATAAGATGTCTTAAGGTGATAATACTTCTATTTAGTAGTATTGTTACCCACTTTTGACCTCATAAAAAAAAATCCAAAATAGAAGAGGATATATAAGAAGAAAGCCTAGAAGATTGCCTAAGTTGGAAGTGAAAGACTAAAATGACTAGTGGAAAAGTTGGAGGACCAAAAGTATAAGATTGCAAAATTGGCAACCCAATTCTAATTGAGAAAGGGGCCTATAAGTGAAAATATTTTTATTTTAGGTAAAGAAATATAAATTTGGATAAGTAAGAACTTAATAAGGATTTTGGAAGACTTAATTAATTTTATTGAGGACTTAATTGAAAGAAATATTGATTTTTGAAGTCAATTTAGGCTTTAATTGGAAGAAATTAAAGTCTGAGGAACGAATTGAAATTTTAAAGAGTTAATTTGGTCAAATCAGCGGATTAATTGCATAAATATTGAAGTTTGATGAGCAATTAGGAATGTGATTGAAGAAATCCAAAATCAAGGACTAAATTGAAATTGATCAAATTAGCAAAATTGAAGAAAATTAAAAGTTTGATGGTCAATTAAGGGTTATAGTGCACAAATCAGAAACCAATGACCAAGATAAAAATGGTGCTAAACTTTGGGGTTGATGATTGAGTTTGGCAGGGGTGAAATTGAATGAAATTAAAAGTTTGGAGGCAATTACAAGTGCAATTAAAAGCAATTAGAAGAATAGGGACTTAAGTGAAAACTTTCAAATCCCAAATTAAAAACCCTAATCTCTAGTGTTTAGCCTAAACGACGTGTCGTTCAGCCATTATTTAGTTTCTTCTTCGGTAGTTTTGGCTGATCGATTATGCACTTTCAGGAAAATAAATGTGGTGTTTCCTACCACTTTTAGGGCTATAACCACCACCATTCAATTGAGAAACACACCATTTACAAAGATTAGTCACTCCTATTAAACATTTACATCCTATTTTCTCCAATGACCTCAATAACATCTTTTCCCCAATTAGCCTCAACATTGACATATTTTAGGCTGATCGAGTTGACACCTTGATGCAAATGAATATGAAGCTACATACCTCTAAATCAAGTAAGGTTGGATCCAAATAAGAGGTGTGTACCCCCTCTACCAACTTCAAGTGCTCTTCAATAATGATGACATCGGAGTTGCTTCGACAAAGCCTTGAAAGTGAGTAACTCAGTCATTAATGACTGTGATACCCATTTCGCAAAACCACCAATATTTTTTTATGTGTTCACACTTCAAGCCTTCTCAGTGGGTTCTTCTCAAAGGTTGGTCACGTTTCTCTCAAGATTAAAAGGCCATAAACAAGCTCCTTAGTATCCAAGTTTGGAAAACCACCAAAACCTCCAAAAACCAGGTTTGTTACAAAACTACCATTATAAAAATAGCATAAGTATATAACTCATAATTGTAAACACATACTTCAGAACTGATGCAATCCAAGCACTAAAGGATCCATTGTCCCGGTTAGTCAAGTTACAAGGTTTAGAGCTAAGATGTTCAAAGAGGCTTTCAATGGACTTCTTCAAGATACGTGGGCTAAGGTGGGCTTTAAGAGGATATTAAATAATGAGGAGCAAGCCATGATTAATCTGATTCATGTTCAAAAAGGGCTTGTTGGTGGAACCAAGACCATTACACAAGGATTGGAGAAGAAGACTAGATTCAGTCAGCTTAACCTTTAGCTAATTTTTTATATATATCATATCTATAGCTACAAGTCTAATTTTGAGGTTATTTTATTTGGGTTGGAAACTAGACTTTCATATCTTTCCAACGGTATATGGCATGTTTTCTAATTTTTTAATATCAGAGAGAACCATCCGTTTGAAGTTGGGTTTTGTTGCTGCCAGAAAGAATGTGGAAATAACCGAACTTGTCTTATTAAATTAGTTGGGCTATTAAACTTTCTTTATTTTGTGAGGAAACATTTGTTTGGGTTTCAGACTTGTTTATTTTATTTATTTTAATTAGTTTTGGCTAGTTTTAACTTGGTTTGATTATTATTTAAATTGGGTTTATATGTGACCCATTAGAAAAACTAAGGTTTTTAGCTTGGGGTACAAATACTCTTGAGAATAATTTTCAGATCAGTTTTGTTTTGGCTAATAATATTCTAATTTTTATCGACCTTTCGTTGTCAATCTTGGTTCTTGATTGAACATTCAACTCTTCAAAGAATTGACCAATCTTTGTTGTGAATTTATACTCCTTTTGCTCATCTCCAAGTGCAGGCGTTGTGATTGGGTTGGTTTATAGTCTTGTCGCCTTGGAGCAGGTCTTCCATTGTGATAAACTCATCCTATTTTCAGCAAACTTGGATTAGATAGATCTAGGGTTTTTGAATTCCATTCAATTTCGCTAGGGTTCACGTCAATTGGTTTAGAGCAAATGTAATCATAATTTATATCCTTCAATTTGTGTCTTTTATATCTTAATTTTTTCTTGATTAGTTTCGGCCACATATATTAAAAACAAATTAGGGTTCTTGAATCCTCTTGAATTGTTTAACGCAAAATCATAAGGTAATGTTCCTATTGAATTCTTGATCTTGCCGCAATATATACATAAAAAAGTTGTCTGTTCTTGAATTTTTTCCTTGATTGCCGAATTGGTATACAAAAAGAAAGGGGTTTGATCTTGAAAATTTTGATTGTTTCCACAAAAGAATAAGAAGAAAATCAACATTCTGGAGTTTGGCCTAAAGCTAGGGTTAGAAAATTGGTCATTGGGAATTTGTGTTGCTCTTTATCTTTTTTTTCGAGGTTCTATCATTGTTTGATTTAATTTTCAATTTGGATAGTAAATCTTTTTAGTATTATTGCTTTCAATTAGTTTATTTTGCATCTTCAAATTGTCATATTACTCGCACAAATTTGCATTACTACTAGTGAATTTATCATCGTAGTTTCGTTTCGTTAGTTACATAAATTTCATACTTATTGAGTCTATACCAAATTTAAAAATTCATTGCATTATTGGTTGTTTTTTTTTTTTTTTCTGAATTGTTGCTAAGTGATTTCAAGAACTAAGGAAAGGTAATTTGAGTGGAAAAAGGCATAGGGAGCATATTAGAGTGAAAAACCTATAAATTTGTGTGAAACATGAGTGTGTGAGGTGTTATTTTTATTGCTAATGATTTTTGTGTAGGTTTTTTTTAAAAAGAAATAATGTCTTTTAACAATGTGCCACAGAAGAAAGGTGAAATTTCAGAAGATAGGCTTTTAAGAATACAACAACAGGTGGAATTTATGTTTGGTAAACTGATGACTAGTATTGAAAAATTAGAGAATAGGTCTGATGGGGGACGTTATTAAAAAGGTAGAAAAGCTAAGAAGGAGGAGAGTGTTGCTGGAAACTCTACAGATAAAGCCGAGGATGATCTTAACCGTGGTAGGGGGCCATACACATAGGGGTGAGAGGTATGAGAATCAGCTAAGGAGGGGATATATTCGGCCACATAAATATTTTGAGTATAGAGGTGATTTTGATCATTTGGGTGATGTAGACTGAAATTTAGGTAGTGTTAAGTTAAAAATCTCAGCCTTTAAAGGAAAAACTAATCCAGAAGCTTACTTAGATTGGAAAAAAAGGTGGAGATGATTTTTGACATCCATATGTACTCTGAAAAAAAAAAAAGGTTAAGTTAGCTGTAGTGGAGTTTACTGATTATGCCATGGTTTGGTGGGAGAGATTGGTGGTAGAAAGAAGAAGGAATAGAGAAAGACCAGTTAGCACGTGGGAGGAGTTGAAGACAATAATGAAAAAGAGGTATGTTCCTAAACATTATTATAAATAGTTATTTAATCGTTTACAAATGATTGCACACGGTAGTAAGAGTGTGAAGGGGTATCAGAAAGAATTAGAGGTGGCTATGATTAGAGCTAATGTTATTGAAGATGAGGAAGTTACTATGTCTAGGTTTTTGAATGGCTTGAATAGAGACATAACTAATGTTGTAGAGTTACAATCTTATGTAGATTGGAAGAGTTAATGCATTTGGCCAATAAGGTTAAATGACAATTGAAAAGGAAGGGTAGTACACGATTTGAAGCTTATTCGGGGACTTTTTCGGGTTGGAAGTTGAATTATACGAGAGAGGGTAGTATGCCATCGAAGCCCTTGGTGACTTTTAAAGTTGCTGAACCTACCTCTATAAAGAAGTAGGTTTCGACCATTGATAAAAAACTTAAAGAATAAGTCCAACCGAAGCGTAATCATGATTGTTATAAGTGTCAGGGATTTGGACACTATACATCAGAGTGTGCAAATCTTCGATTTATAATTCTAAGGGATGATGAAGAGATTGTGTCCATTAGTGAGGAGTTTGATTGTGATGACATGCCACCACTTAAGGATGCTAGTGATTTAGAGTATACTATTAGTGATAAAATTTTGGTGATTAGAAGGTTATTCAGTTTTTAGACTAAGAATGATGATGTGGATCAACAAAGGGAGAACATCTTCCATACTAGATGCTTAATCAACGATAAGGTATGTAGTATAATCATTGATAGTGGTAGTTGTACTAATGTTGCTAGTATTACTTTGATTAGAAAGTTGAGATTAAATACCATAAAGCATGAGAGACCTTATCAGCTTCAATGGTTTAATGAATGTGGTGTTGTTAAGGTGGATAGACAGGTGATGATTTCTTTTTCAGTAGGCAAGTATAAGAATGAAGTGTTATATGATGTTGTGCCTATACATGTTACTCATCTGTTACTAGGGAGGCCTTGATAATTTGATAGAAGAGCCAAGCATAATGGGTTTAAGACAAGTATTCATTGGAGAAGGATAGTAGAATTTATACGCTCAACCCACTAACACCAAAGAAATTGTATGAAGATCAAATTTAGTTGAAGAAAAGTTATAAGAAGGAGCACTCAAATTTGGCCAAAGTGGAAGAACAAACCGAACAACATGGTAAGAATGTGAAGAAGAGTGAAAATAAAGTGAGCCATTAGTTTAAAATAAAAGGGGAAAAAGTTTCAGCCCTTAGGAAATTAGGGGAGAGTCACGGCCAAAAAGAAAAAAAAAATAGAAGGGAGGCCGAGAGTAGAGAGAAGAAGGAAATGGTAAGAAAAGAAGAATGTATAGAAGAAGTGGGGAAAACCTTAATTTCTTTACAAAATCTAGTGATCTTAAACATGCTTATCTTTTTGAATTGCCTATGATTTTACTTTTGTATAAGGAGATATACTTTAACTCTAATAATTTGGATTCCTGTGTTCTTAGTGTTGTTAAAGTTCTTTTACATGAATTTTAAGATGTCTTTCCTGAAGAGATTCCTAGTGGCTTGCCGCCAATTAGAAAAATTGACCATCAAATTGACTTTGTTCTAGGAGCATCTATACCAAATAGGCTGGTATATAGGAACAACCTCGAAGAGTCTAAGGAACTCCAACGACAAGTGGAGGAGTTGATGTCGAAATGATACATCCATGAGAGCATGAGTCCTTGTGTAGTTCTCGTGCTTATTGTCCTAAAGAAAGACAAAATTTGGCGAATGTGTGTCGATTGCAGGGCTATCAATAACATCACTGTAAAGTAGCGACATCTTATTTCTAGATTAGATGATATGTTGGATGAATTGCATGGTTCTAAAATGTTTTTGAAAATTGTTTTAAAAAGTGGTTATCATCAAATTAGGATGAAAAAAAGGGATAAATGGAAAACTATTTTTAAAACTAAATATGATTTGTGTGAGTGATTGGTTATGCCTTTTGGACTTACTAATGCACCTAGTACCTTTATGAGATTGATGAATCATGTTTTGTGTGCTTTCATTGGTAAGTTTGTAGTTGTCTACTTTGATGATAAATTGATTTATAATAAAGAGTTTGATGAGCATATGGATCATTTGAGACAAGTTCTTGATGTGTTTAGAAAAGAGTTCTTATATGTTAATTTGAAAAAGTGTGACTTTTGCATGGATATAATTATTTTTCTTAGATATAATGTTAATACAAAGGGTATAGAGATGGATAAGGCTAAAGTTAAGACTATTCAAGAATGGCCTACACCAAAATCAATAACAGAAGTTAAAAGTTTTCACAGTTTAGCTAGTTTCTATAGGAGGTTTGTTAAAGGCTTTAATTCGATAACCTCTCTATTGATCGAAATCATCAAGAAATCCATAGGGTTCAAGTAGGGTGAAGAACAAGAAAGTGCATTTAGCTTGTTAAAATCAAAGTTAATTTCGGCACCATTATTATCTTTACCTGATTTTAATAAAGCTTTTGAGATTGAATGTGTTGCTTCAGGAATAGGTATTAGAGTTGTTCTAATACAAGAAAAATAACCCATTACTTATTTTAGTGAGAAACTTAATGGTGCAACTCTTAACTATCACACTTATAACAAAGAGTTGTATGTCGTAGTGAGAGTATTGGAGACTTGACAACATTATCTATTGCTCTGAGAGTTTGTTATACATACTGATCACGAGTCATTAAAACATTTGAAGGGTCAAGGTAAGCTAAATAGGCGACATGCCAAGTGGATTCCGTTTATTGATACCTTTTCATATGTGATTAAGTACAAGCAAGGTCAAGAAAATATGGTTGCAGATGCTTTGTCGTGAAGATATGTTCTTCTTAATACTTTAAATACTAAATCATTAGGATTTGAGTATATTAAAGAATTGTATCTTAATGATAATGATTTTAGTTCTATATAAGATGAGTGCAAAGTTTCGAGCAAGGATCGGTTTTTTAGGCGTGATGGATTTTTGTTTAAGGAAAATAAATTATGTGTGCCTAATTGTTCTATGCGTGAATTGCTTGTAAGGAATTGATTTATACGTGAATTGCTTGTAAGGGAAGCTCATGGGGTGGTTTAATGGGGCATTTTGGAATTGCTAAGACTTTTGATATTTTACATGAACACTTTTATTGGATAATAGAGAATGAAAATTGGTGAGGTTCCCTGAACAAAGGAGATTAAAGTTGATGCCTCGAGGAGATGATCATTTTCAAATCATAGAAAAGATTAATGATGATACCTACAAAGTGGATCTACCAAGTGAGTATGGTGTTAGTGCTTCATTCAATGTTGCCAATCTTTCTTTGTTTGATGTAGGTGATGATTCGAGATCAAATCCTTTTGAAGAGAGAGGGGATTATGCGATCCAAACACCAAATGATCAATTGGAGTTTCGGTTGGTCTAGTTATAAGGCTTAGAGCTCAGAGGTTCAAAGAGGTTTTAATGGACTTCTTCAAGATACGTGGGCTAAGGTGGACTTCAAGATGATATTAAATAATGAGGAGCAAGCCGTGATTAATTTGATTCATGATCAAGAAGAGCTTGTTGGTGGAACCAAAACCATTACACAAGGATTGAGAGAAGAAGACCAGATTCTTTCAGCTTGACCTTTCGCTACCTTTTTTTTTTTTTTTTATCATATCTAGAGCTACAAGTTGAATTTTGAGGTGATTCTATTTGGGCCAAAAACTAGACTTTCATACCTTTCTAATGGTATATAGCACGCCTTCTAATTCTTTAAGATGAGAGAGAACTATCTGTTTGAAATAGAGCTTGCTGCTGCCAGACAAAATACGAAAATAACCGAACTTTCTTACTAAATTAGTTAGGCTATTAAAATTTCTTTATTTTGTGAGGAAACACTTGTTTGGGTTTCAGACGTGTTTATTTTATTTACTTTAATGAGTTTGGGCTAGTATTAGCTTGGGTTGTTTATTATTTAAATTGGATTTTTATGTGACCTATTAGGAAAACTAGGGTTTTCGGCTTAGGGTATAAGTATTCTTGAGAATAATTTTGAGATCAGTTTTGTGTTGGCTAATAATATTCTGATTTTTTGCTGACTTTTAGTTGTCAATCTTGGTTCTTGATTGAACTTTCAACTCTTCAAAAAATTGACCAGTTTTTATTGTGAATTTATACTCATTTTGCTCGTCTTCAGGTGGAGGAGTTGTGATTGGGTTGGTTTATAGTCTTGTTGGCTTCGAGCAGGTCTTTCATTGTGATAAACTCATCCTATTTTCAGCAAATTTGGATTAGATAGATCTTGGATTTGCGAATTCCATTCAATTCCGCTAGGATTTGCATTAAGAACCCTCTTATTTTGATCAAAGGGTTAAGTTTTTTTAACAATCTATTTTTGAATCCATAAAAATCCTAACAAAACCCTATATATACCCCTGGAAAATCAGAGCATAAAGGAGAAAAAAAGAGAGAAAATATTGATAAAGGAACTTAAGTGTCAAGATTTAAGAGACTAGTACAAGGATTTCTTAAGTTTTAAAAAGGGCAGCATGCTTGTGGAAGCAAGACTTGACAAATGAAAGCAAAGAGGGTAGTAGCTACTCTAGAAGCTTGAAGTATTACTTTCTAATCTAAAATTGAAGTCCATGTGGCCTGCTTGAGTTATTTTTTTTTTTAATCTTTGGCTTGTATTATGTTTACAAACAAGGATATAGAGTTTGGAATGCTTAACAAGTAGTGTTGTGGTTGCCCATTTTGTTACTATGATAGTTTAATTATGTTTTCTAAAATTCTTTTGGATATTTTTCATGTTTTAGATATAGTAAAAGTCTTCTATTTAAGTTGTTTCTTCTTGATAAAATAGAGTTGTTTTAGTTTAACGTAAGTAATACATGTTGAAGCGATGATGTTTATCTTGGATTTGCTAAGTCTAGTCATATTACCAAATGAGTTTAGAAAACCAGTTTTGAATCTATATCGCATGGACATGTAGGTTGTTTTAAGTTGATAGTTTTTGGATTGGGTAGCTCTTGCAAGATTTTGATGATTTGATGTTGTTTCTTAGTTCTTTTTTATTCAAATATGCTTGGTTATGGTAATGTGGTTTATTGGAACTAAGGAATCACGTTTTAGAGGATTAAAAGGCCATTTTTTGGGTTTGGCAACTTGATCTTTATTTTTGGGTTTATTGGGCAGTGTTGTTCGTGTTTTTGGGAAGAACATTGTCTTATCCCTATAATTTGGACTAGTTTTGTTCAATTTTTTGCACAGAACCTTTTGAGGAACTTGATAAGTCAATAATCTAGAGTGTATTTATATCAATAATATGTTTTTAGTAGGTTTTAATCCTATGGTTTTGGATTTGAACCGAAACTTATTTTTGGACAAAATTATGGTTTATGAGCAATAATCAAAGTGCATGAATGCTAAATTATTTATTTTTAGCACGCGATTGATGTTTTGTTTCATAAAATAAAATTCAATTTTTATGATTTAAAGAAATTAAGGATTGAGGGTACAAATTTGAAACTAGAACAAAAATGGGGACAAAATTAAATGGGTAAGTGGAAATGTCTGGCGTGTGCAAAGCACACACTAGCATGTGAGGAGAGTCATCACACTTTGATGGCACTCGTAACCTCTTCGAAATTCCGAAGGAGGTCATTTGCCTTGTGTCTAAATCGTCAGAACTAGCTTTTCAATTTATGGTGGCATGTGTTGCAGTGAAGGTTATGGTATGTATCCAACGACCCATTTTTCTTTTCTTTCTCCTCCTGTTTGTTTTATATCTTATAACCTCGGTTTCGATTCCTTGCTTTGTCAATTTTCTCTTATATCAATTTTAGTTTTTATTCTTTTAATTGTTGTTTGTAATTTTTTTTCTGGATTTTTTTTTCAATTTCATCATTCAACAATGAGTTGGTTGAGATTGGCCTTCAATTTGTTTTTAATTTGCTTTCTATTGAGTAATTACCTATCTTATAACTCAGATTGTGAATTTAAAAGGTTAGCCCGGGTTTACTCAAGATCCTTTTACTGTATATTAACATTTAGTTTGATGGTAATTAGGTTTCATAATTATTTTTAATTGCTTTCTATAAAGTTATCCAGTTCTCATGACAATGGTTGTGAATAATATGGGTGGACATGATTTTACTCCGTTGTTTTTTATTTCTGATTTTGTCTTTCAATAATATGTTGGTTGAGAATTGAGGATCGTAATTGTTTTTTAATTTTCTTTGTATAGGGTAATCTTGTTCTTATGACTCGGTTCACAGATTTACACGGGTTAACTCAAGTATTTTTTTTTTAATTTTTGTTCTTCAACATTTAGTTGATTGAGAATCTAGCGTTTTGATTTATTTTTTGCTTTTTTGAAAAAGAATTATCATGATTTCATGACCCGAGTCGCGAGTTTTACATATTAGTCAAGGTTAGCCCAAATCTATTTGATATATCATCACCTCGATATATATATATATAT
>Ga0325411_1002245_pt1 | contig 21781 bp, 10 predicted proteins | sample PopdelMetagenome_13_FD_206181 | JGI IMG/M metagenome (GOLD analysis project Ga0325411, IMG submission 206181) | Populus deltoides microbial communities from Bellville, Georgia, United States - Xylem-PdIQD-R4 | ecosystem: Host-associated > Plants > Phyllosphere > Stem > Wood/Secondary xylem...
TGCGGCCGATTGGGACGAGTTTTCTATATATTCATATCTAACCTGGTACGCCTATAATTAATATCATTCGGCAAGCCTTGACTTGGCCATTTTTTTATATTAAAAAACAATTCTCTCCTGTTTTTTTATATATATATATATATATATATATATATATATGTATATATATATATATATAAAATTGTAGCCCCTCACAAGATTACATCCTAAAAAAGCATGGAAATAATCTCATTCTCAATAATATTATTTTTATAGTTTATATTGAAAATAAATGTGATTTAAAAATATAAAATTATCTCATTGAACAGTATCAATAACATGTATTAATCAATAAACTGTAGTGATTAGTACAATTATACGTATAAAACATTCAAGATCTATTTTATGTTTATAGATCATACACACAGTGTTAAATTACGTGCTTGTTACTTATTAAGTCTATTTATACTACGCACCTAAAAAGGAATACATCAACTACATAACTTATATCATTTAATTACTACTATAGTAATTATTTATTAGCACAGTAAAAATAAAAATAGTTAAAATTCTAGGTCAAAAAAATCTTTCACTCGCCTCCACGTCGATCTAATTGAAAAGAGTTTGAGTAAAAGCCTGATGTTGGATATGGTGACATTATCATTCCTAATGGTTTGGTAACCAATACCTTTTATAAGCAAACTTATTTGCACCAAACCATATACTTAAGTGCGAAGCTAAAATTCATAGTCTATGGAAGTGGAAATAACAATAATATATATTTTTTTTAAACTTCATAGCACCGAATAATATTACTCTAAGAAATAAAATTCATCATTTCAACGCAAATAATCCACACATAGTTGTTGTGTTAACATGGAAATTGAAGGAAAAATAATATGCTTGGTACAATAATGTATATGATTTGAGGTTAAAAATTTATTGATTAAGAATCTGTTTGTTTTTATGGTAATTAAATATTTTTGAAAATTTTTAAATATTTTTTTATTTTAATTTTTTTGGATTTTTTAATGTTAAAAATAAATTTTATAAAATAAAAAAATTATTATTTTAATATAATTAAAATATTACCCCAGTTAAAAAATGAGCTCCTTTCTTCTAGCTCTCATAAAAATTGGATTCTCTAGTTTTGAGCTTTAACAAAAATCGGATTTGTGCACGAGAAAATAGGCTCTCCACATCCTCGCGAACGACGCTTGCCGTTGAAAAAAGAAGTGCTACGTGGCGTAAAAGGAGCGTGCCATTCACCGGACAAGAGGAAAACCCCTGTCGTCCGACTTTGCAGGACTTGTCTCTCCACCATGATATCAGCTAGTACGTGGAATCCTAAACTCTACCAAGTATCTTATGTTATCTAGGCCGTAATTAAATCTTTCAAAGTTTTCGGATCATATTATAAAAATATATGGGATTTACAACAGAATTTAATAAAACCTTACAATTAATCGAATCAATTATACATCAGGGTTTAATTGAAAATTGCAAACAAGATATTTAAATAAGTTTTTATATAAAAAAGAATGAATAATCGAAACAATTATTAGGATTTCAAATCAAATTAAGAAAATGGCTCCCCATATTCTTTATTTTTTTAAAAAATATTTCCAAATAAATACATCTAATTTATTTTAAAAATATTTCCAAATAAATACACAACTACGTGCCTCTAAACAAACAATTCTTTTTTACAGCGATAGTTAAAAAAAAAAATTAAAGGTTCAAAGGAAAAGGAATTTCCATGGCAAGAAAGCCTGACGACATTAAAAAAAAAAAAAAAACTGACTCAGGTGAGTTAGATTAACATGGGGGAGGGTAAGATTGTAATTAGAGCGAAAATCAATAGACCACGGACTCTTATGCATATCAATATCCATTATTATGCAAGAGGCGGAACGGTGAACGAATATTAATAGCACCAATTTCGTCAAAGAAAAATAGACACTCTCGTTCAGCTCTCTTACTTTACTCCAAGCGTAGGGTTTTACGCGCACACAAAACCCTAACCACACCAGCATATCGTAGCTACAGGTAAACCTTTTTTTTTTTTTTTTCATGCTATGTTGTCTCTCATGTTTTGACAATCATTTATTTCATAAATTGCCTCTATTTTTTTTATGTAGTTATTTTTTTTTGGTTTTTGTTTCTGTTATGATTATTGAATTAGTATAAGTGCAATAGAATGGCGGGTGCTCGAGAAATTACAGCAGCAACAGAATTCTTGCGAGTGAGTTCTTTTTCTATATGATCACTTTTTTTTTTGTTATGAAGAATAAAATTTTCATTTTTTTCTTTCTCATTCCTGTTCTTATAGGATTCAGTTTCTTGTTAATTCTGCTAGAAACCCTCTTCTTCTTCTTTCTTGTGCTATGTGATTGGTTTTGTGATTCGTGCTCTCTCTGTAATTCTATTACAGGGCACTCATAGGCAGTCTCTGTTTGTACACGGAGACTTGCCTATTAATCGACGAAACCAGTTGCTGTGGGGGACGCTTCGTAATCATAAGACTGCATTTGGTGTATCTAATAAAAGGGGTGTTTCGTTGAGATGTCGTGCTCAATCAAAGCCTAGAGCTTTTGTTTCCGGGGCTGGGACGAGTTCTGTTGATGAGCAATCAAGTTTTATTGAAAAGCCTGTGCAAGAACTAATTCATTTCTATCGCATTCCATTGATTCAAGAGAGTGCAACTCTTGAATTACTTAAGTCTGCTCAAACAAAAGTTTCGAACAAGATTGTTGGTTTACAAACTGAGCAGTGTTTTAATATCGGTATTCAGTCTGGGGTCTCAAGCCAGAAGCTTGAGTGTCTTAGGTGGCTTCTCCAAGAAACTTACGAGCCAGAGAATTTGGGGATTGAAAGCTTTCTCGAGAAGAAGACAAAGGAAGGAGTGAATGCTGTGATAGTTGAGGTTGGGCCTAGATTGTCTTTTACCACAGCTTGGTCTGCTAATGCTGTATCAATTTGCCGTGCTTGTGGGTTGACAGAGGTGACTAGACTGGAACGGTCGAGAAGGTACTTGTTGTACAGTAAAGGCGTGTTGCCAGATTATCAAATCAATGAGTTTGCTGCAATGGTTCATGACCGGATGACTGAGTGTGTTTATACTCAGAAGCTTATGTCTTTTGATGCCAGTGTAGTTCCAGAGGAAGTTCGACATGTTCCTGTTATGGAGAGGGGGAGAAAAGCGTTGGAGCAGATCAATCAGGAGATGGGGCTTGCTTTTGATGAGCAAGATTTACAATATTATACCAGGTTGTTCAGGGAGGACATCAAGCGGAATCCGACAACTGTGGAATTGTTTGACATTGCACAATCTAATAGCGAGCACAGCAGGCACTGGTTTTTCACTGGGAAGATTGTTATAGATGGACAGCACATGGATAGAACTCTTATGCAGATCGTAAAGAGCACTTTGCAGGCGAATCCAAATAATTCTGTCATTGGTTTCAAGGACAACTCGAGTGCAATCGAAGGCTTCCCTGTAAAGCAATTGCGGCCAGTTCATCCTGGCTTGACATGCCCCTTAAATGTAACTGACCGTGACCTTGATATTTTATTTACAGCTGAAACTCATAATTTCCCATGTGCAGTGGCACCTTACCCTGGGGCAGAGACCGGTGCAGGGGGTCGAATCAGGGATACTCATGCAACAGGTAGGGGGTCATTTGTTGTTGCATCTACAGCTGGTTACTGTGTTGGGAATCTGAACATTGAGGGGTCTTATGCCCCATGGGAAGATAATTCTTTTGCATACCCATCAAACCTGGCATCACCTTTGCAGATTCTTATTGATGCTAGCAATGGCGCATCGGATTATGGAAACAAATTTGGGGAGCCCTTGATTCAGGGCTACACTAGAACTTTTGGGATGCGACTTCCTAGCGGGGAGAGGCGGGAATGGTTGAAGCCAATTATGTTCAGTGGAGGCATTGGGCAAATTGATCACACCCACATAACGAAAGGGGAACCTGATATTGGCATGCTGGTTGTAAAGATTGGAGGCCCTGCTTATCGAATTGGAATGGGAGGCGGGGCTGCATCAAGCATGGTGAGTGGCCAGAATGATGCAGATCTTGACTTTAATGCTGTACAGCGTGGAGATGCTGAGATGGCACAGAAACTGTATCGTGTTGTTCGTTCCTGCATCGAGATGGGTGAGGATAATCCAATCATCAGTATCCATGATCAGGGAGCTGGTGGTAACTGTAATGTTGTTAAGGAAATTATATATCCAAAGGGTGCTCAAATTGACATCAGGGCAATTGTTATTGGTGATCACACAATGTCTGTTTTGGAGATTTGGGGCGCAGAGTATCAGGAGCAAGATGCAATTTTGGTGAAGGCTGAAAGCCGTGATCTCTTACAATCAATCTGCAAAAGGGAAAGGGTGTCGATGGCTGTTATTGGAACAATTAGTGGTGAGGGACGTGTTGTTTTGGTTGATAGTTCAGCTATTGAGAAATGTCATGCAAATGGACTCCCTCCTCCTCCTCCTGCTGTGGATCTTGAGCTTGAGAAAGTTCTTGGGGACATGCCTCAGAAAAGTTTTGAGTTTCATCGGGTGGTTCCAGCACGAGAGCCACTTGATATTGCTCCAGGGATCACTGTGATGGATGCTTTAAAGAGAGTATTAAGGCTTCCATCTGTATGTTCGAAACGTTTCCTGACAACGAAAGTGGATAGGTGTGTCACAGGTCTTGTAGCACAACAGCAAACTGTTGGTCCTTTGCAAATTACACTTGCTGATGTTGCTGTCATTGCTCAGACTTACACTGACTTGACTGGAGGTGCCTGTGCCATCGGGGAACAACCTATCAAAGGTCTGGTTAATCCGAAGGCAATGGCCAGACTGGCTGTTGGAGAAGCTCTCACTAATCTGGTTTGGGCAAAGGTTACTTCTCTTTCTGATGTCAAGGCAAGTGGGAATTGGATGTACGCTGCCAAGCTGGACGGGGAAGGAGCTGACATGTATGATGCTGCCACAGCTCTTTCAGAAGCTATGATTGAACTTGGCATTGCTATTGATGGGGGCAAGGACAGTCTTTCCATGGCAGCCCATGCAGGTGGTGAGGTTGTTAAGGCCCCGGGAAATCTTGTCATCAGTGCATATGTCACTTGCCCTGACATAACAAAAACAGTAACCCCTGATCTGAAGCTAGGAGATGAGGGTGTACTGCTTCACATTGATTTGGCCAAGGGAAAGAGGCGGCTGGGTGGATCTGCACTTGCTCAGGCTTTTGGCCAAGTTGGTGATGACTGCCCAGACCTTGACGATGTTTCTTACCTGAAAAAAACTTTTGAGAGTGTCCAGGATCTTATTTCAGACGAAATAATCTCTTCTGGCCATGATATTAGTGATGGTGGGCTACTTGTCTGTGCCCTGGAGATGGCATTTGCTGGGAATTGTGGTATTCTTTTGGACTTGACTTCGAAAAGGGAGAGCCACTTTGAAACACTCTTTGCAGAAGAGCTTGGTCTTGTTCTTGAAGTTAGCAGAAAGAACTTGGATATTGTAATGCAAAAGCTCTACAGTGCTGGGGTTTCTGGCGAGATCATTGGACAAGTGACTGCCTCGCCCTCGATAGAATTGAAAGTTGATGGGGTCACTTGTTTGAAGGAGGAAACCTCTTTCCTTAGAGACACTTGGGAGGAAACCAGTTTCCATCTGGAGAAGTTTCAAAGATTAGCTTCTTGTGTGGACTTAGAGAAGGAAGGTTTGAAGTCTAGGCATGAACCTACCTGGAGAATGTCCTTCACTCCTTCCTTTACAGATGAGAAATATATGATTGCAACTTCGAAACCAAAAGTAGCTGTCATTCGAGAGGAAGGTAGCAATGGAGATAGAGAGATGTCTGCAGCTTTTTATGCTGCTGGTTTTGAACCCTGGGATATTACAATGTCAGACCTTCTGGATGGAGTTATCTCTCTACGTGATTTCTGTGGTATTGTGTTTGTGGGTGGCTTTAGCTATGCCGATGTGCTTGATTCTGCAAAAGGCTGGTCTGCTTCCATACGATTTAACCAGCCTCTTTTGAATCAATTTCAAGAGTTTTATAGGCGGCCAGATACTTTTAGTCTTGGTGTTTGCAATGGGTGTCAGCTCATGGCTCTATTGGGTTGGGTCCCAGGCCCCCAAGTTGGGGGTGTGTTTGGTGCTGGAGGGGACCCAGCACAACCAAGGTTTGTTCACAATGAATCTGGTCGGTTTGAATGCCGCTTTACAAGTGTGACAATAGAGGACTCGCCTGCTATCATGTTCAAAGGAATGGAGGGCAGCACATTGGGTGTATGGGCTGCTCATGGTGAGGGAAGAGCATATTTTCCTGACGATGGCGTTCTTGATCGAGTGATTCATTCAAACTTGGCCCCAGTAAGATATTGTGATGATGATGGGAATCCAACAGAAGTTTACCCTTTCAATGTCAATGGCTCTCCTTTAGGAGTCGCAGCAATTTGTTCTCCTGATGGGAGGCATCTTGCAATGATGCCTCATCCTGAGCGTTGCTTCTTGATGTGGCAATTCCCTTGGTACCCCACACAGTGGAATGTGGACAAGAAAGGCCCTAGCCCATGGTTAAAGATGTTCCAGAATGCCAGAGAATGGTGCTCTTGAGACAGGTTATTGTCTTTCACAAACATTCTTGTCATGGTTTTGCTTTAATTGCATACTGATACTCTATTTTTCTGTTTCAGACCTCTAGTGAGGATGGGTTCATGGCTAATTAAGGCTCGTAGAACATTTTGAAGTCAGGTGTTGGATTTGCTTCTCTGATCAAATCTAAGTATCTCCAAGGTTTCGAACTTTTTCTTCAATTTTATCTGCCGACTTTGTTCAAATCTAAGTATCTCCGAGGTTTCAAACTTTTTCTTCAGTTTTATCTGCCAAAACTACACAGAAGTTTGAGTGGATGTGGGGTTCACAAGTTTTTTTGAGTTTCATATTGTTCCCTTAACTATGTTCTGACTTCCATCCCTTTGTATTGTTGTTACAGTACTAAATGAGCAATGCATGAAGAATTTTTACTATTAATGGAATTTTTTTTTGGCCATCCTTTGTGATGGATGAGTGGCATAAAGAACCGAGGTCATCTCCTTACAATGACTGTTCCATTCATTATGCTGATGTCCAGATGAAGAGGTTCCTATTTAGCCAGCATGGAATGAACTATTTCAGTCGTGCAATCCATGAATCATTTTTATTGAAAACCAAGTCGTTAATCTAAGTAACTGTATTGCAGAGTAGACAGGATAATGTGGCATGTGAAATTGAATGAATTTTATGTTCAGTGAATCAGTCAATTCAGGATAACCTCCCTAGTTAATTACTGTCTTGAAGGATTATGTGGTTTTCCATGTCATGGGCAAACATTATCTCTGTTGCAATGCATTGGCCCTGTGTATTTTTGGTAAATATTTTATGTTATCTTTAGAAATGACATCAATGTTTCAGTAGACAACTGTATAGTAGAACACAGTAACGAGATGGTGGCTATTGTGAGCATTGTCAATCTTTGAACCAGTAAATTTGATGAGCCAACCAAGTTAGGTTTACTTTGTGTATTTGTTTATACTTTGCTGTTTGCTCCACACATTTAATGCCCCCGTTCAGGTTTTGTTTATTCACCCACATGCATAACCAAAAAAATAAAATAAAGCTTTACCGAGTTATTAGCTGAAACCTAATGGTCGTTTAAAATTTTAGGCCACAGTTTCCCCAGAGAGAAGATATATATTTAGAGCTGAATGACTTATCTTCATATTTAAATTGGCTGTATTTTTGTCAAAACAAGAGTGCTTCCAGTAACTGCACATAGTGTTGTTAAATAACTTGCTGTTGTTGTATCCAATATCAGTATCACTTTTTGGAGGCTTAGTTGTTGTTGAATCACAGCATCACTTTTGCATGTCGTTGCAGTGAAGATTTATATCCAGATGACCTTGTGCCAAAGCATTTTACTCAAGCTGTCTTGAGCCTGCTGAGAATTTGCTATGATAACATGGTATCATATAAAACTATGTAGCTCTGCATCTGCCTGCCTGTCTATCTGTATGTTGTCTTTCTGTCTGTCGGTGCTATCGCATGCATATTATATGCTTAGGTGCTTTATCTGGTTCTGCACTAGTTTCATCAACCAACTTTTTACAGATGTAATTAATCTGATAGTAAAGGGTGCCGATGTGTGGGAACTCGCTTTGGAATACAAAGATGCGCTGCTGAATGATGAAAGTAGAATACAGCTATGCTTTTATCTTTAAAATCACAATTGTGATAAAATTACAAAATGGGAGTCGAAAATTTGTTCCCAGATGCAGCCAGAAAAGTTCTTTATGTTATTAAAGCTCACATTTGTTAAGGAAGCCTTATTCAATTCTAGCTTGGACCTCTTGTGGTGTTGCTGTCATTGACAAATCACGGGCAATGTGCAGAGGCCCCTCCATTTGTTCCTCCCACAACTCTCTAGAATAATTTGGGTTCAGACCTGCTAAATAGTGGACTTCCGAAATCTCCCACTGTAAAATGCACTGTTTTCTTTTCGGCTGTATATTGGAGTGGAAGATTCTGCCAAACTTGAGCGTTTTAGAAAATCAAAATTTGCAGTTTATGCTGTGGGACGATGCTTGAGGCTCAATGCCTCTCTGTGCAAGGAGTTCCAGCACTTCTAGGTTTGAAAATGAAGGCAGTCATCCTTGCAGAAAGTGGATTGAGAAGTATTCATCTTAAAGTTATGTTGTCATTCTAGCATGGGCGTTTCCCCTGTTAATTTTAACAATGAAGTTATAATACTCTTGGAATTCGATCATCTATATGTACATATAAATAACTTATAAATGGTTATGATCTTTTTTATATGCAGTTATTAATCTTGCAATTTGTTAATGAGATAGTGAGGTGATGTTTAATGGTGTCAGCTTGATCTGCATTTGTACACTTGCATATGAGAAGGAGCCCAATAATTCTGTGCAACGGCATGCGTGGAGCACAAGGGGTATTCCTAACATAAGATGATAGATAAACCGGTCCTAAACAGCAAACTGTGGTTGTTGCTACAAGTCGGAAGCTATTCGTAGTTGCACCAGTTCAATCTTATGCTTGGAAAGGCACTGCATATGTGAAGCCTCCTCTCTAGATGGTAATTCTGTGTGTTCAATGTGGATGCATTTTCATTGGATTGAGCACACCATGTTATATATTCCTAGCATAATCGTGTTTAGTACATTTTAAAAGGCACATGCTTTTCTTGGCAACTTACTGAATGATGTATTTTGACACGCAGAATGTAAATAATTTTCCAGAAGGATTGGGTTTTCTTTTAGCCTGAAATATATTTTCATGACCATGAGACCTGATTGCAAACTGCCTAATCAGTCTGGTTTGGGTTCTGAGGAATTCATTTGAAGTTCCTCACATTTGTGGCATTGAAAAAAGTTATCTATTGAATACTTTGAATCACTTGATGTTTCTATGATTCATGACTGGTGGTGTTGCCAACTGCAAGGGATATTGTCATTGCTACTGTTGAGAGAATTTTCTGGATGTGTCTTATCTATATGATTGCTTGCGGGAGTGAGGTTAGATATTTTGAGATGACTGGAAATGCTTATTTGGAAGCTCATACCTTGATCTTGAAATCGTTGTAATCTACACAACTGAAATTACAAAGATGCGAACACAAAATTTTCCTTGTTGATCCATGAAACATCTGTTGCACAATCCCTGACTTGCCATTAACATTTTCGCCAAGAGTTTGGATCTTCTCATATGATGATGTTTCCGCTGTCCGGCCATGAACAATATGTGAAGATCTCTTTGTCAACTTCCTCGAGGAGTCTCTCTAAAGGACGTGGGTGAGAGTTGCAAAAAATGTCATGGTCTTCCCATCCATATAAAGGAGGAAGTGGCACGTTCATCTGGCCATCAAAAGTTTGGTTCCCAGTTGTATATCCTGAATGGTTTAGCTGTGCAGATTGTGGATTCTGGTAATATTGTGTGTTCATGGCATCTTGTTGGAAGGAAAACAGCATCTCACAGTTCGGGTTTGAAATTGTTGGCGAACTTCCAAAACCGGCGACACCAACTGTGAGACTAGCCATCTGGTTCTCAAGGATTTCTATCTCCTCTTGTAAGCTGGCAACCTGCAATACAAGGCAAACAATGTAAGAGACTCGTGTTTTCAGCTAGAACTCGTTTATATTCTAGGTGATTTGTAAAAGTGCTCGGGCACTTCGAGAAACAATTTAGACACCTGTTGTTGCAGTGCGAAGATATGAGCAACGCAGCCATATATAGGATCTCGCATCCTAGCCAGTGCTTCATAAGATATGGTGATAGCAGCATCGCCTCGATTGTGTACTGGTAGGTGTAATAATAGCTTTGAAACATTGCTTGCACCAAACACTTTGTGCACTGCGGCAAAGTGTGCTGCAGCCTGGTCATAACAGAAATACGGTGCGAACACACATTCGCTTGTGCACTTTCTTCGCAGGAATTTGCATGCTCCGCATGAAGAGCCCAGCCCTGTCATTGTCCTATGCCTTTTACTTATCTGTGTTGAGGTGATTATACTTGTACGAAAGCTGGTTTGTTTGGGAACTAGAGTTGAGATTTGCTCTTTATAATCATCACTTGGAAGTGTCATAAACGCTTTTTGTTGTGGCAAGAGACATTCTCACTTTTCCTAAAAGTGGGTTTCTTTTGGGTCTCCCTTGTGGGCTACAATTTCATTCTCAAATTGGGTAAGGTTTTCCTAATTCGTGCCTTAAAAGGACTTTATTCGTTAATAATCTCCACATATAAACTGATGGAAAATCCAATCATCATTATCATTAGTTGGGCTAAAATAAAAGAGAGATATAATTGCTTTAAATAGTAATTTATCCTAAAATAATGTCATCAGCCAGGCAAGTACACTAGCCATTTCTCCTTTTAATTGGCATCATGAAAAGTTCTTTGCTAAAGAGAATGATTTTAAGAAAATACAGAACAAGGGTCCTTGAACTTTTGAAACTTGGAATATATATGGGAATTTCCATAAATCTTAATGAACTGTGTATCCACAAAGCTTACTGCCCTTTTGTACACCTTTGCTGCTCCTTTTGCAGCCGGCTACTAGATTCTAGGTTCCATGCCATTCTCTATTTGTGAAAATGCAGTCTCAACAAAGCAGTTGAATCAAAATATGCAGTCTGTCAATGTTGACCTCATTTTTGCTGTGATGCCATCTCACTATGTGGGTTTGGTTATATTTATGTCTCTGTCCTCAAGAGTTCATTTCATGAGAAAGAAAAGAGAGAGAGAGAGAGAGAGAGAGAGAGAGAGAGAGAGAGAGAGACTTGAGTGTATGTTTGTCAGCAACTTATTGTAACTTTCATAATTATTTTCCCCTGGATTCAGATCCAACCATGTAGAATTGGCACAATGTCAAATCCAACATTGTCGGTGTCGTAGAAATAATGTTACATTGTTAGCCAATATTTTATTCCTTCAATCAAAATCAAGCTGTGTGCATTACGGCTTTAAATATGCTCTTTAAGTTGAAGAGAACAAATTTATATTGTTTTATATGCAGAATTCATAGCTTTAGGCATTGGAAATAGAGTGCATGATTCATGACAGCTTTTTGTCTGGTTTGCAGTAATTCCCCTTATCATGCAGTTTTTAATCTACTTAATGCGGTAATTATCCATAACTAAGCATATTTTAATGTTACACTAAATCAGGTTGGGCTGTTGGCCACTTTACAATAAGTAGGCAGTTGAAGACTTCAAACAGCATCCATCCACCTCTGTCAAAGCCAAGAGAGTACTCAGATGCCTATCAGCAACAGTTGCAACTAGTAAGTGCTTACTTTTCTTATCTGTTCTTATGCTTCAATGCTCTAGAAATAAAGCACACATGGGCAAATGATAGATAGAGAAACAGGGAGACAAAATGCTGTTTTCAGTGACATTAATTCCTACTTTCTGTCTTTTCAAAACTGTTTAAGTTTTTGTTTGGAATGAAATTATGACAAGCAGGTGTTTATGGGATGGTGGAGGGGGGAGCTTTTCGGCTTTCGAGTTTAACGATGAAAGTGTCTTTCTCTATCATGGAATAATGATCATTTTATCCATTTGCAAGTGCTAAAGCTTTGCTTGCTAGCTCTTATCCTTGAACCTATATTTGCATGTTCATGAACCTATTGCAGAAGTTCAAAACACTTTGCAAGGTTTATAGGTTCTAGGTGACGTTGCATTTCCTTTCCAGTTATTTCCTAGGCAATTTGAGCTGTCATCAACTCTACCCATTGCAGTTTTTTGAAAATCATGCTAGAACATCAACATCTTACTAATGTTTTTTACTCGGCAGTCACATTCTGAGCCTAATGAATTTGCAATTCGATATAATTGCTTGGCCTGGATTTCAAGTCAGAATTTGCTCAAGTTTTCCCAAGGTGTGGTTGGTTGATGTATCATGAATTTATTATTTCCATTCTATTAAAAAAACTAAAAATTAAAGATCCTTGTGCCAAACTGTTTTGGCAATCCACCAGCTTAATCTGAGGGCAAAAGCAGTTTGTGTAAAAAAATTGAGATATAGAGTCAGGTCTCTTTGATGGATTCAAACCGAAGAAGTATTCGTTCCTCAAAATGTGTTTTCTCGTGCCCTACCTAGGCCATTAAGCTTGTTTGTTTGTTCGAAATAATTTTTTTTTTTTACAAAGTTTTCTTGCCTACTGGAGGAGCGGCCTTTCTTCTTTTTTCGAATGCCATGTTAGTGTCGGTGGTTTACATTTCTGTCTCGAGTCCCGGATAAAATCTAGGCTTAGTCTGCACTAGGTTCAGCGTTCTGGAGGAAAAAAAAGTAAAAAACAAAGAGGGTAAAACTTGCATGAGCTTGGCTCGCCATTATTTCGAGACAAACATATGAGTTTCACAACCGTGACGTAGATAGGTCACTAAAAATCATTGTGTCGTGTTATGTTATCACTCAAATTAATTTTTTTAACATAAAAAAAATATATTCTAGCATTACTAGCTTGTTTTATAATATAAAAAAATAATTGTGAATTATATTAGATAATATTTTTTAAAATATTAATATAGTAATATATTAAATGATATTTGTTTTTAAATATTGAGACGGTAACATGAGATTATAATAACCCCATGTGAATAAAAAAAAATTATGAAGCTCGGTTAAAAAATATTAAATAAAAAAAGCCAAAAAAAATAAATAGAGTGAGTTTGAGTTAACTTGTCAAACTTATGACCTGGATCATGAGATCGCGATAGCCACATAGAAATAAAAAAAAATTACAAAGTTTGATTTTCAACTAATCTAATATCGAGGGATAAAATAAAAAAAATCAACTTGAAAAAATAAGCCAAAAAATCTTACCCGAGCCAACCCGGGTTAATTTGTTAAACCAACAACTTGGATCACGAGATAATAATAAATTCATAGAATGCAATCAAAAATTTTTTTTGAAGCCCCACTTCTAATAGATCTAATATTAAAGGTTAAAATCGAAAAAAAAAACTAAATCTATGATACCAGTATATAACCTAATAAAAAATATAAAAAAATTATGAAGCATAATTTCTAAAATAATATAATATTGAATTAAAAAATTAAATAAATAAATTGAATTGATGAAGAGTGAAATTACAAAAAAACTAAAAAAAACTAAAATTAAAACTTCACAAAACATAAAATATTATTCCAATTAAAAATGTTTTATGAATGTAGCATTTAACAACATCTTTTAGTTTTTTTTGTTAAAAAATATTCAATAATTCAAGTATTTTTAGACCAATTAATCAGTCAATTGAGACAAGTCTTCTCCTCGAGGGATTTTTTTTCCTATTAATCTAATGCATTCATATAATTAAATATCTTTTTATCATAGATTCAAATTTAGAAAGTGAAAAAAAAAACATATATATTTTTTATCACTATAGAAATCTTAAAATTCCAACTTGGAAAGGAAACATAATTTGTTTTTTGTTTTTTTATTATCACAAGACAGCTTTTGAAGTTATAAATGAATCATACATTGCATCTTAAAGCTCTCTCTATTCCTAATTGTTAAGGAAATTTATTGTCGATATATTATTTTTACTTTTGGAGAATAATTCTTTCTTGCTTAATTGGATTTGCACACAGGTCTTCCAAATTTAAAGTTGTCCATCTGTTTGTTTTCTTGCATCTTTCTCTCGAATTCGAACCCACCTACGATTTGAGCCGACAACCTACAGTTCGCGTCTCGAAGTAATCGAGGACTCGAGGTGTGAGGACAGAGGACTTAGGAGAGCATTCCAAGCACAGACGGCCCTCTTCCAGGCTATTAGCGGCCACGGGCCGAATTCGAGGCCTCCATCTTTTCATTTAGTTCCCGAATGTTGAGAGTCCGTAAAGCTAAATGCTAGTGAATCTGGACTTAATAAGAAAGGCCTCAATGCCAAGAGTTTGGGTTCAGACTACAAAGGTGATTTTCTAGCTGGATCGTCTGTAGTCCTTGTGGCCTGTGGCTGTGTTTTAATGCCGTTTCGCCGTGAATGGACAACACTCTTGAACTGTCGCATGGACAAAACCATCGTCCTTCTTGCATGACATTTTAACCTTGCTGGTGAGACCATGAGAACCAGAAAAATTTCGGAAATATCTTCTCATCCAACAAGAAAATTGTAGGAAAACAAGCGAGAGGGACCCCTAAATAGGTGGAATATTCGCAATGAAGCCCATCTCCAATAATGATAAAAAAAGAGACAAAAAGAAAAGAACCATCTGGAAATCACAGACGCTTTGCTCACCACGAAATAACAGAAAAAGGAGAGATAATTCTGGAGACACAAAAAAAAAAGGGGTCTTTCTAGCTTCCAAGTTTCTGTGGTAACAATACAATTGCCAAGAATTTGAGTGGCAAATATAGCACATCAAATCCTAATCTCAAAGACTCAATGAGGAACTCAAGCTTGAAACTGTTTTCCTAATGCCACGTGGCAGCAATCCAATCTTGAGTATGTGGCCGTTAGGAATTTGAAAACCAATCCTCAGAGACAACAGTTTTCTTTTGCTATAAGACCCTCACTTGAGTCCTCGCTTCGCACCTCGAAGGCCAAAACTCTGCATTTGCTAGCTAGAAGTCACTCTACCCTTTGCATTACTTCCTCAATCAACCACTGCTGTTGATCATGGCAGCAACCATCTCAACCGTTGGAGCTGTCAACACAGCACCGGTACTCTTATCTTAATTTCCCGCCATTTCATGCTTTAAGTACTGAATGCCTGCATCATGTGCTTTAAATTGGATATCTTCGCCTATACATAGCTTGTTTTCTTACTCGGTTTTAAGATCATGGGTTCTTAAACCATCCAACACAGTAACTATTTTGCTGGTCTTTGTATTGCTGTTTGTTTCTTTTCACTTCTGGGCCTTCATAATTAACTTAGTCTTGGATTGCTATATGAACTAGGATTAGAAGCTTTAAGTTGAACTAACTAATTAATGGGTTCAATTATTCATAGAAGAAATGACGATGGGCTTAGTTTTGGTTGTGCTATATTGAATGTTAAGAACTTGGAATTCCTGATGAATTAGTTTGATCTATACATGTGGTCATAACTTGATGCAGCTGGCTTTGAATGGCTCTGGCGCTGGATCCACAGTCCCAAATTCAGCTTTCTTTGGCAACAGCTTGAAGAAAGTGAGCTCATCAAGGTTCACAAACTCCAAAATTTCATCAGGGAGCTTCAAGGTTGTTGCAGAGTACGATGAGAAGAAGCAGACCGACAAGGACAGATGGGGAGGCCTTGTTACAGACATGTCTGATGACCAACAAGATATCACCAGAGGAAAGGGTATGGTGGACTCTCTTTTCCAAGCCCCCCAGGGAACTGGAACTCACAACCCCATTTTGAGTTCTTATGAGTATCTCAGTCAAGGTCTTCGTACGTAAGTACCATACTTTTATATATGGGAATTATTGGAGATTATTCTCGCTGTTTAGCTAATACTTATGAATTATGATTTCCATTTCGTCTGAAGTTGCGGACAAGTTTGATTATGAACATGACTTGGTGACTGTGCTTTAGGTACAACTTGGACAACAACATGGATGGTTACTACATTGCTCCTGCTTTCATGGACAAGCTTGTTGTTCACATCTCCAAGAACTTCATGAGCCTGCCTAATATCAAGGTATATTTAACACCTGACTTCTTTTTTATAGCCACTTAAGTATATTAATTGAATAATCTCTTCTATTGGTATTTTTTGAAAAAAAAAAAAATTGAACAATTTCCGTGACTTTGTTGCAGGTTCCTCTCATCTTGGGTATTTGGGGAGGCAAAGGCCAAGGAAAATCCTTCCAGTGTGAACTTGTCTTTGCCAAGATGGGAATTAAGTGAGTTTCTGTTTCCATCAACTTAATTTATTTCTGCCTGACAGCTTGTACATGTTGAATATGTTACACTATAGATCTTTCTGTTATGCTCGTTACCGTTTCGTCTGATGATAATCCATGTTTCAGCCCAATCATGATGAGTGCTGGAGAATTGGAAAGTGGGAACGCTGGTGAACCCGCAAAACTTATCAGGCAAAGGTACCGTGAGGCGGCTGATATAATCAAGAAGAAGGGAAAGATGTGCTGCCTCTTCATCAACGATCTTGATGCCGGAGCTGGTAGACTTGGTGGAACTACCCAATACACCGTCAACAACCAGATGGTTAATGCTACCCTCATGAACATTGCTGACAACCCAACAAATGTGCAACTTCCCGGCATGTACAACAAGGAGGATAATCCACGTGTCCCCATCATCGTCACTGGTAACGATTTTTCAACACTGTATGCTCCTCTTATCCGTGATGGTCGTATGGAGAAATTCTACTGGGCTCCAACCAGAGATGATAGGATTGGTGTCTGCATTGGAATATTCAAGAGTGACAAAATTGCCAAGGAAGATATTGTCAAGCTTGTTGATACCTTCCCTGGTCAATCTATCGGTAAGCAAGCTCCCTTTTAGAGTTTTGAAAGCTTTATTGGTGACAAGCGTTTCTTAAAACCAAGTTTCACAAAGTAGATGTTAGACTCAACATTCAAAAGGGCTTTGGGTGCATTTTTGTTTGGGGTGGCTAATATTTTGTGCTTGTGCAGATTTCTTTGGTGCTCTCAGGGCCCGAGTTTATGACGATGAGGTGAGGAAGTGGATCTCAGGTGTTGGTGTTGACAGCATTGGAAAGAAACTTGTGAACTCAAGGGATGGACCCCCAACTTTTGAGCAGCCGAAGATGACAATCGAGAAGCTCCTTGAGTATGGAAACATGCTTGTCCAGGAGCAAGAGAATGTGAAGAGAGTCCAATTGGCTGACAAGTACCTGAGCGAGGCTTCTCTTGGTGAAGCCAATCAAGATTCCATTGATAGAGGAACTTTCTATGGTTAGATCCCTTGATCCTAGAGGCTTGGATGGGAGGTTTGCATCTGGCTTCTGTTATTGTGTATAAAGTTGGAACAGGAGTTTTTCTTAAGTTGGTTTTCTTTCGTTGTTGTTTGTTGCAGGCCAAGCGGCACAGCAAGTAAAGGTGCCTGTCGCTGAAGGCTGTACTGATCCAAATGCAGCAAACTTTGATCCAACTGCAAGGAGTGATGATGGAAGCTGCACTTACAAATTCTAATTCCTTTTCTAGGCTAGTGGGTGTGTAAGGAGAAGCACTTTCCAAGGACAATCAAATTATATTGTTGCATGGTTTTGAATGGATATTGTTATCCTCTGATTTTGTGCCATGGACCCATAATGTGCACTATTCAATCCTAAAGGGTGATTTATTTTCTTGCTGCCATGTCCATATATTTTTGCTGGTCGCAGATATACTCTCCTTTCACCTCTAAATACTCCATAGATTTACAAACAATCTTATCCACAAAATTATAGCTTGCACCTACTTTACATGCTCTTACTATGCGTTAAATGCATAGTAAAAGATGGGTGCGAAAGTGGATCTGGGACGGGCATCATCTTCGAAAGCTTACCTCTTACAAATCACACAAAGAAATAGTTTGAATGAGATCCTAAAAGGCCCAATAGATGGGTTATTCTGGCAACCACAGCCCATTCATCTTTAGCTCCTGCGTGTTAGCCCATTGAGACAATTTTGGGGCAGATAGCCTCTACCACAATTTTCACCGATCCAAAAATATAAAAAATATTTTAAATTTTTAAGAAATGACGTTTCCAAACACTACCTTACCATCTTGCAAGAAGATTGCTGCACTCGTGAACTCTATCATCTCCACATCATTTTCCCCCAGCTACAAAATGATGGAAAGAGAGATTATGTTATCATCACTTGGATTAATTTCTAATTGGAATTTCTTGACGAGCTTCGAGATTTATCATGAAAAAAAAGAAGAAAACCACTTGATATCCTTGTTGGCATGGCTCCACTGATCAGTTCCCACTTTGCAATCAGTGTTAAATTTGAATTTCTTCATTTAAAGTCCAGGATTTGGAGAGTAGAGGGGAGAAAACAAGTACAAAATTCAAAGAGGTGTTCACGGGAATTTCAAAAGGTCTTCTTTTTACATGAAGAAAAAGGGGGAAGATTCCCGGGACCCCATTTTGCATGTTTTATACGGTCGGTATCGAATCAAACCAAGAGCTGGTTTGAGTACTGCAAGTAATTGGATTCGTAATTTATTTGGCTTTTTATTTTTATTTTATTTTTTATGGAATGATAATTTTAATAGTTAATTCAAGTTGGTTTAGGTTTTTTTTCATTTATTTTTTTAAATTATATTCTTTATTATTAGATTAGTTTAAAATTAAGTTTCATAATTTATTTTTTATGAGGTTATCTCAAATTTATGACTCAGGTCACAGGTTTGACGAATTAACCTGACTTGGATTTTTTTTTAATTATTTTTTTAATTTTATTCTTCAACTTTAAATTGATTGAAAATTGAATTTCATAATTTATTTTAGAATTATCAAGGTTTTATAATTCAAATTATATATTTGATAGGATAACTTAGATTAATTCAATATGTTGTCGTCTATATTTTTTTTAATCAAATTATAATTTTACTAATAGTCTAGATTATTTTTAGACTCACTAAATCTACCAAGATACATTAAATCAATCACATAATTTAATTTATTTATTTTTGTTAAAACACGGATATATTTTTTATATCTAAAAACATTTGATATCACCCTAATGTGTGCACATATCAACGATGTAGATTTACTCCTCATGCTTGGGAATGAGAAATAGCTAGTCTGCCACATGGCACGCGGGTTGATTTTGTCTCGTGTAAAACAAGGGAAATTAGTGATCACCGGCTATTTAACTCGTGCTGTGATCGCAGAGTCATAATTTTTTTAAAAAACTATTAGTTATGTAGATTATTTTAATATATATTTTTAAATATAAAAAAATTCAAAATATAAATTAAAAAGATTAGAAAGCTAAAAGAAAAATTAATAAAATTAAAAGATTAATGAAAATCAAGATATTTAACCTCGAGAAATTCACCTGATTATATTTACTAAATTTATTTATTAAATTCAACAAAAGTTAAATCCACAACCTAAAAAATTGATGATTTAAAAAATAAACATAAATAAAACTGATTAAATAAATTCATACCCTAAAAGATATAATGCAAGGTGAATACATAAGTAATATTATTTAAAAATAAATATTATGAATAAATCAACATAATGTGTTTGAAAAATCAAACAAAACTATTCTAAAAAAAAAATTATATTAAAAAAATGACGTGCTAGGGTCGTTCTATATTTTTTTTCAGTTGATTATAATGTCTTGAAAGTAACTATACAATTCTTGATTCCAAGTTCTACCTGTCATGTGATAAATGATCGATGTTCTTGCTATGGTCATTCTATATTTTTATTCAGTTGACATTTGACATGATTTACACCTTTTGTTTTCTTTTTTTTATTTAAAAAAATAAATAAACAAACTTATTTGTTCTTGTTTCTCTAACAAATGAAACAGTAGTCAAACGTTATGGCAGTCATTACCCTTTTTTTATTTTGCATTTTTTAAAACGTATCATCTATTTTTTTTTAAATAAAATAAAAAACAGAAACCTTGAATACTTGTTTACCAAAAAACAGGTCATATCCCAAATCAAGATACTGCTGCCTCGACGGCATTAGCCATGAACTGCTGCTGTTTCTGAGAAATCTTGGCACAAAACCACAGCCCGGCCATCGAAGTCTACAATCTTCCATTGCAAAAGATGCTAACACTAACTATGTAATAATTGAACTGAACTTCAGTTCCAGGGACACAGGACAAGTGGCTACCAATGAAACCCGTGGGCTGCAGACACTGTTTGTTAGTGTAAACTCGTCAAACCATAACAAAAGGAAAACCAGTATGTTTCATGGTCAACCTTAGGTAGGTTTTTCTTCTTCTTTTTTCCATGCATCTCATCACCTGGGTTTCCTCATTGCTTACGTGGATACCATTGCTTATATTGTCTAGTGAAAAGCCACCAACAATTTCTCCACAGCCAGATGGTCCATACCATTGATCACTATCCAGATAGGATTGGCAAGCATCTACTTTTGAATTAAGATTTAACTTGATGTTTGTTAAAATTTTAAAAAATTTGTTATTTTAAATAATTTTTTTTAATGTTTTTGACGGGTTTTGATTTGATAATATCAAAAATAAATCTTAAAAAATAAAAAAAATACTATTAATATATTTTCAAGTAAATTTTTTTGTTTAAAGTAATTTTTATTACGTACATCCAAGTTTGTATGATGCGGAGTAGAGCTAAATAAATAAAATTTGATCAAATATCCCACACCCTACAAAGCTAATACCTAGAAAACTGTAGGGATTCGAAGCCTGATTTTATCAAAGTTGAAGTGAATTGTCTTGGACCCTACAATCCCGAGTACAAAACTTTGATCTAATCTGGCTTATGGCCTGAACACAAATTAAAATAAAATAAAATAACATTAAATCCTTTATAATTCGGAAAAAAATATCGAAAATAGAGAAAAAACGCACTGTTTCTAGACAATTTTTTGTGGCCTAAGTGAAAACAAGGCATGGCTACATGTCGAGAAAGAGGATGTTGTTGGAAATTCTATGTTATAGAGAACCTATTAACATATTACGAGTGTCAAAACACTTCACAAATCAAACGTTAAATCCATTTAAAATCAGGATGTCCATTCAACTTTAAGGGTCAATTAATGAGACTTATTTTCTCCATATTTTCGGTATATAAAATATTCACGTGATTGAACATCTTCAGTTTGTGGACAGATCATGAGATTGCCCATATCATAGTACATGTACAATTCAAATATAGAAATGTGGTTATTGTTTTTTTTTTAAATATTTTTTATATTAAAATGTATTAAAATAATAATTTTTTTATTTTTTAAAAATTATTTTTAAAATAAGTGCATTAAAATGATTCAAAATATATTTAAAAAATTAATTTTTAATAATTTTTTTTAAATTCTTTTAAAAAAAACACAGCACTCACCGCGTTCGAACGTTCCAAACTAGTAGTAGAGGGCTGCAAGCAATTCCCACATAGAAATATGGAACTCGATGGGTGCACCGACCGTAATATATAGGAAACATACCTTCGTTCCTTGCTAGGTTTTGATTTCCCACACCAAAACGAGGATGTTTCCGATGAAAAGGAAGGGCGTCGCATGTTGTGGTCCTTTGGACACCGACAATAAAAATAGTGATTATTGTTAAAAAATTATTTTAATTTAATAATTTAAATAATTAGGTA
>Ga0325411_1002246_pt1 | contig 21770 bp, 27 predicted proteins | sample PopdelMetagenome_13_FD_206181 | JGI IMG/M metagenome (GOLD analysis project Ga0325411, IMG submission 206181) | Populus deltoides microbial communities from Bellville, Georgia, United States - Xylem-PdIQD-R4 | ecosystem: Host-associated > Plants > Phyllosphere > Stem > Wood/Secondary xylem...
TATATATATATATATATATATATATATATATATATATATATATATCTTTCATTTATAATATTTTTAACGTTTTTATCTATAAATGTTTGACATGTAGCACTAAATCTAATAGGAAGGGACGAAAAGCTTAACAAAACAAAAATAAAAGGGTAGAATTCATAAAACATTTTGTGCAAAAGCAGAATCAATAAAGAAAATAAGAATATATAATGACAAGATGTGTCATTAATTCTATAAGAATTGTGACATGTAAGCAGGCGTTGCGATGATTTTGTTTTCTAGAAGGGATCTTTTTCAATTCTAATTCTATTAAAAAATAATTCTATAATTAATTTAATTTAGAAAGAAATTTTCAATACTAATTCTATTTAATTTAGAAAATAATTAATTTTATTTTTAGTGGAAACTAAAATTTAAAACTTTTTCGGGAGTTCCAATAATCTTCTTAGACAAATCTAGAATTGTTTAAAATTTATCCGAAGATTACCTGAAAATCGAATGTTTCTTTTGGCTTTGAATATTTGCATTAAGGCTGGGTTGTCACAAACCACAAGTTGTCCAAGTGTTCACCCTCTAACTGTAATCCACACTAATCACTAGTAATAAATCTCTTAAACCTTTTTAGAAAAAGGGGATTGTTATATCTTAGAATGCGAGCTTTTTTTTTATATATGTTTAGGTGTTTGTGTACTTGTAAACACCCACAAAAAAAAAAAAGAGTAAAGCAAAAAATGACTCCATTATCGCTGCTGATTTCTGAATCGGTAGCGACAGAGTTTTTCATTGCCGAATTCTAAATTGGTAACGACGTAAGTTTTGCTACTGATTTTTGAATTGGCAATGACACAATTTGGCTGTTGATTTCTGAATCGGCAATGACACAATTTTTCATTGCCGATCTCTGAATTGGTAGTGGCATAGTTTAGTTGTTGATTTCTGAATCAACAGCAACACTATAAAACCAAACAAAAAATTAGTGTTGGACCGGCCTAACCTAGGGGAGAATTAGATCTAAAATAACCTAAAAGAGGGATAGAGACAACCTTTGTCCAACACCCAAATACCCTACCTCACTTAAGAGAGGTATAAATGTAATAAAAGAGAGAGAGAGAGAGAGAGAGGGCTAATTTTCCCTCTTCCCAAAACGAGTTGTATGCTCTTGCCCCTTTTCCTCTTCCTAAAACGAGCTGCATGCTCTTTCCTCTTTCTTCATTCCTAAAGAGAGCTCAACAAACTCTGCTGCATGTGCGTCCTTAGGCGTGAGAGAGAGAAGGGAGAGCTTGAGAGGAGGTTGAACAGCTGCAAACATAAAGGGAGTAGAGGACTAAAATCGATGGGAAACTGACAAAATGAGGAGAAACTGAAAGAGAGGAAGAGGAAGAAGCAAACCAAGAGTAGAAGGGGAGAAATATTATCAAACCCTTTCCAAAACTACTAGATCCGTGAGGTATGAACCATGTCTTTCTCCACCTGTTTTTAAGGCCTTAAAACCGAAAGGAAGAAGAAAACTATGGGTGCATGGCCCAAGAATTTTACATCAACTGTTAAGGAAAGAACTAAGCTAAAAAGAAGGACAAAACAGGGCTAAAAAGGGTGACCTTACTCTAGAACCTTCAATAAGAGAAATGGACGATTCTGAATATACAAACCTAGAAATTAAGAGGATCAACCATAGTGAGGGCTGGACAGATTATGAACTCAAGTGATAAAATGCATGAATGATGATCTTGTTAGAACTCTAGAAACATATTTGAACCAAAAACAGAATACATACATGAGTTAATGATGAAATTTCTGCATATTGAGTTGCTCAAATTATATGTGAATGTGTTGAATTAATGTTAAATATGAATTTATATTGCTAATAAACCTTGAGAGACAAGTTGCAGCTGAAACAAGAATTTCTCTAGTTAATGCCTTGGTTCATTGATGTGTTGAATGGATATGTGTGGTTATGAATCAAGAAAGTGAGCATATGTTTATGAATTGTATTGGTACATTGCCATAATGCAAGGGAGAATGCATGAATTTATGTAATAGCTATGCTAAATGCCAATGTTGGAAGGAATGAGTTGGGAAAACCTTACTAAATAAATTGTGTTGATGTTTGTGTTGTTGATGATGAATGATGAAAGGAATGTGATTCGGTGAGCCCTATGTCCACCTTGGGTGAGAAGCATGGGTAGAGGGAAGCCTAGCATAAGCCTTACGCTTGACCAAAGGGAAGTAATGAAACCAGAAATGATTCCTTCGCCACTGTCGATTCAAAAATCAGCAATGATATCGTTGCTGATTTCTGAGTCGGCAACAACTCAATTTTCATCAACAATTGTGGTGTCTGCAGCAAATCAGTTTTCACTGCTGAATTATGTTGTCTACAACAAATTAGATTTCGCTGTTTAATTGTGTTGTTTGCAGCGAATCAGTTTTGCTGCCTAATTGTGTTGTCTGCAGCGAATCAGTTTTGCTGTCTAATTGTGTTGTCTGCAGTGAATCAGTTTTTGCTGCCGAATTGTGTTGTCTACAGTGAATAAGGTTTCCCCTTGAATATCACATATATTATTTTAAGATAATTTTAGAAACTTATTCAATCAAGTCTTTACTTGATTGTTTCTAGGTCTAGAATTATAATCCCCTGTATTAATTTTATTCTAGTCTTCATTTTTCTAAAATTTATTTACAATCAAGTCACATTTGATTAATCATCCCATTTTAATTTCTGGCCAATGGTTCTTATGTTGTGACCCATTAGGTTTCCCAATAAGTTGACCCAAATATAAATCACAATCCTAAATAAAATAGGATTAAATAAATTAAACAAATTGATGTATTATCAATTCAACGATTGATTGATTTTTATTTGAAGATCAAGTATAATGTCTAATAACCTGTCATGATCCCCTAAATATTAGGAAAATCATAAGGGATTTGATTCAACCTTTCAGTTCCTAGTTTTTCAATAGAATTATTATTCTTTTATAAACAATGTTTTGATTTAGACATTATAGCATAGAGTGTGTCTACCATGTCGAATAATATTTATTCTTAACACCATAGTCATTGATTCTTTGAATAAGATTTGGAACTCTTTACAAATTTCATCCCACCTTACGCAAGGATTTACAATTAATATTGTTTAAGAACATATGAAACATTTCCCCTAATTCATCAAGGGCGATGGATCATCTCTTGATTACTTAAATACTTTCATGTAGTTCATGTTATAACCAATATCTTCTCATTTGTTACCCTTGATTAGAACAACGTGTAATAGAATCCAAACATAACACTCCATATATAACATAACTTAGTGATCTCAAATTTAAGAATCACTTACAAAATTGTCATGTGAGTCTTTCCATAGACATAAGTGATTTCTTTATATGGAATTCTCATATGGGCTAGTTCAATATACATGTCATCTGACAAGAAACTACGTATTAGTTCTAGGTATCTCTCATATCTCAGCTTATGAGAACAATTGTTTCTTTTTATAAAGAAAATAACATAATATGTATCAGTCTCAACAGTTCCAATTAAATTTCAGTCTTAATAGAGCATTGATGAGGGATATTTAGGAACAATACTTTGATGTAATATGAATCCTATAATTATAACAACTTTATAATTTTCTTTGTAAAATATTTTTTTCCCAAGGACATTATCTTTACTTCAAATTTATTAATCAAATATTATATTCATTAATAAAATATTTGATGAATATTAAAAATAAATAAACTTTTATTAATAAATTAAATATATTTATATGAACAAAATCAATATCACATATAACTAACCAAATAACTACAAGTTATATTCCGAAAGAGTGAGTTAATAGCTAGTTTGATCATTATAAACTTATTATATCTCTAATAGATAATGTTGTCCAATAAAGTCAACTGTACAGTTTGATGGTGTTGCTGCACACAACTTCAACCTGCTAGGAGAAGCAGTCCACGTTTGAGTCTTGCAGTGAGTGGAACCAAAAAAACCACACGAACACAACTCACATACTCTCTCTCTTCTCTTATTCACGTTGTTTCCAAGAGCCTGTCTTTCAGTGCTTTTGTAATTGTAATTCCATTTTATGCAGATCGTGTTGACAGACATGTGAGGGGCAATGGCTTTTCTTTTGGGGCCAATGGGGCGGTGTGCATGTGCCTCTATATATCCCCCCCTTTTAACTCAGCAGTGAGGCCCTTTCCTCTCTAGCTAAGCTAGTTTTTATACTACTTCCATATATCCAATATATAGTGTGCTCCAATGATTTCTCGAAAACACCAACACCCCATCATAAAGAAATCTCCCCATCCACAAAATGTCCATATTTTTTAAAATGAAACTTCTGATAATACAGACATTCATGCCTTGATTCTTGAAGAACGGTGTTCCAAGTCTTTTTTTGAGTCAAGTAGTTGGCTCAGTTAAAATATTGTTGTCATTTTAATTTCCTGTGAAGGGTCTCTATTACCTGTGGTATTAGAGAGTAGGGTCCCTTACTAGTAGGGTGCATGGTTTGGCCTAAGTGGCTATTCTATCTCTCTCTTTTCACATGCTTAGTTCAAAGTCCTATATATATGTGTGTGCTTATGCATTCCTCTTGGCTAGCTCAAATTGGAGCATTTCCATACCATTAACAGCTCTTTGTGAAGAGGGGTTGGAGCTGTTTTTTCTTCTTTGAAACACCAATGGCTGTTTTCTTCGTGGTTCTTGTGGTAGTTCTCTTTTTGTTCGGTATCTCCTCTGCTTTGTTGAGGTGGAATGAGGTGAGATATAGGAAGAAAGGGTTGCCTCCAGGCACCATGGGATGGCCAATCTTTGGAGAGACCACTGAGTTTCTAAAGCAAGGCCCGAGCTTCATGAAAAATCAGAGCGCAAGGTGATGATTGTTTGCATGACTTTCAATTCGATAGGTTGATGATGCTGTTGTTGTTGTTTCTTGCTGATGTCGGAAGGAGTTCTGTTCCTAGCTCTAGTTCATTTGGTGTGTCAACTGTTGATATATTACTTTCAAGTGATTTTTTCTTGGTTGAAGCTGTTCACCTCTTTTGTTTGCATCCCTGCTTGTTTATGGTTAGCTGACAATTGCTTCTAAAGTTATCTTCCTTTTTTTCTTTTTCCATTTCAATCAAAACAAAAGAACAAGGACTGGTACCTTCGTTTTCCTTTTGGGTGGGGATTGGTCCCTGCTAACCCACAAAAGATACCTATATAGCTAAAGCCAATCTCTTAATGAAGCCTGGAACAGTTGCGTGAGGGTTTTCTTGTAAATTTAACTTGGTTTGTAATAATACTAACCACTAGACATCACATTCTTGAAATCTATCTATCTTCAGTGTACTTTTAAGATAAGATGGTTTTTTGTTTGCTTTTGATTAACCTTGTCTCGTAAAACTGCAGGTATGGGAGTTTTTTCAAATCCCACATTCTGGGGTGTCCTACCATTGTTTCCATGGATCCAGAGCTCAACAGGTACATACTAATGAATGAGGCAAAAGGCCTTGTTCCTGGTTACCCTCAGTCCATGTTGGATATCTTAGGCAATTGCAACATTGCAGCAGTTCATGGCTCCACTCACAAGTACATGAGAGGGGCATTGTTATCCCTCATCAGCCCCACCATGATCAGAGAACAACTTTTGCCAACAATTGATGAGTTCATGAGAACACACCTCAGCGATTGGGATTCCAAAATTATTGACATTCAACAAATGACTAAAGAGGTACCTGCCATTACGCAACATATCAGGACTTGATCCAAGTTTCCCCGTATCGATAATGTGCATTTGTAACCATTATTTTATGCAGATGGCCCTTCTTTCTGCACTCAAACAAATTGTTGGCATTGATTCTAGCTCAATATCTCAAGCATTCATGCCTGAGTTTTTCAAGCTGGTTTTAGGCACTTTGTCATTGCCGATTGACCTTCCTGGCACTAATTATACGCGTGGAGTCCAGGTAATTGATTTAATAAAGAATATGAACACTTCTATGTCAGTTTTTTTATTCAAGTTTTTCTTGCTGTATTGAATGTTTCACCACGTTACGCAGGCGAGAAAAAAGATCATAAGCATGTTTAGGAAGGTAATACAAGAGAGGAGGGCGTCAAGATTATCGCACCAGGACATGCTTGGTAAACTGATGAGAACTCAAGAAAATAAATACAAATTAACAGATGAAGAAATAATTGATCAGATAATCACAATTCTGTACTCTGGCTACGAAACGGTTTCGACTACTTCAATGATGGCAGTCAAGTATTTGCATGATCACCCAACAGTCCTTCAAGAGCTAAGAGTAAGCCTAGACCCACTGTTTAGTGTTGATACATTTTGTCACATTCCTGTGTTATCGACTTCACACTTCATCTTTATGCAGAAAGAGCATTTGGCAGTAAGAGAAAAGAAAAGGCCTGAGGACCCAATTGATTTGAATGATCTTAAACCGATGCGTTTTACTCGTGCCGTAAGTAGAGATTATAGTGGTCGATAATTGCCTGCTTACCGAGCTTAACTCGACCATTTGTTCTGTTTTATCTCATGCAGGTGATTCTTGAGACCTCAAGAATGGCGACGATAGTAAATGGGGTTTTGAGGAAGACTACTAGAGAAATGGAACTGAATGGTAAGTATCAAAAAGTCTAATGCTTTGTCTATGTGGGCTCAGGAAGCCTTTTTGCAGCAACTTTGTTGATGTAAAGCATGCCACGAGAATAGGATCATCTCCTCTTGTGGGCCTTTCAGCTATTATGATCTACATGCCAAAGCCAATCCAGCCAGCCCATTCTCTTGCTGACCCAAAATCATGTTCATCAAGCAAGAAACTTGAGGTCCCACATTTGTTAATTATTTGCTTTTCTTTCTGTTGTTTTCACTCAGGATTTGTGATCCCAAAAGGATGGAGGATCTATGTTTACACAAGAGAGATAAACTATGATCCACATATATATCCTGACCCATTATCCTTCAACCCATGGAGATGGCTGGTAAGTCGTTTGTTGTTGATAAAGTGCGCACTACTTCTCTCTGAAAAAACGCGACTTCCTTCAGTAATGTTTGCCAAATGCAGGACAAAAGTCTGGAGTCTCAAAACTATCTCTTCATTTTTGGAGGAGGTGCTAGGCAGTGTCCAGGGAAGGAGCTAGGAATAGCTGAAATCTCAACTTTCCTTCATTATTTCGTAACTCGATACAGGTAACTACAAGAACCCACAAGATACAAAATCACATTCTTTAGCAGCAAACAAAGATGACCTTAGTTGGCTGTTTTTTGCTTGCAGATGGGAAGAAGTTGGAGGGGACACACTAATGAAATTTCCAAGAGTTGAAGCACCAAATGGGCTACACATAAGGGTCTCATCTCACTAACTAATCAGTGACCTGTGGATGTACAGAAAAGAGGAGGGAGATAATGATGTTCTAACAGAAAGTGAGCGACTTCAAGCTAGTGTTAATTTCCATTTTTGGCTATATAATAATCCTGTTCATTTTCCATTTCTTCCCCTTTCTGCCTTTCTGGTAGGATACACAGCTTATCAAGTAATGCCACAGTATCCAAGCCTGAGAATTCCTTCATCTTCCTGCAGAATTTGCTATCACAATTTAACGAAAATAAAAATGGGATTGAGAGAGATGGGGCCTTGAGCCCTCTGCTGTTAAAGCCTAGCCCGAAAGACAAGAAAGACAAGGCTCAATGAATGTTTGAACTTTGAACATGTAATTAAGTAAAGCCCTTGAAATAGAATGATAGCTTCATTTATGCCCAAACACATAGATGCTCTTACAACTTGTTTGCACTTTCTTTTTTCATTGGAAGACTGAGGCTCCGAACCTGATGGATACCCATTAAAGCCAATCAGAATGGGTTGAATATTCTATGAATAGTATATTTCGGGCAAAACTTGAACGCATAAAATCAGGTTTTTAATGGATAGTCGATGCTGCTTTACCCGATTCAAAACCCAACTTATACTTGATCCGGAATTTCTCTGTATAATATATGTATTAATGTCTATAAAAAACTATATTCTTGTGTAATGGATAATTGAATGAATACTCCAATCTAATTGGATTGGTTTTGGTATCTATAATCCAAATTCATCTGGATAATAGTTTTAATTTTAGGTATGAATATCAATAATACTAAAACCCTACTTTTGAATAATCATTACCATCTCTTAATATCGAAGGACCCTTCAAAAATAGTTGAGAAGTTCACCATCGAATATTCATTTAAAAACAAAATTGAGTCTACAATTATTGAATAATCAGTCGATGGTATCACGCCGTCATCCAAGGCTGCTGAACCTCTAGTCCTCCACAAGGTTCCAAGTTAGGTCTAGACTTTCTGAAACTTCCAAATGTCTCACTAGCAGGAATTAATTGATAAGCTTACTAAATGCCATTAAGATGGTCGACTTCTGGTCAGCAGCGTATGAAGATATCTTAAAGTATGATAATGGTTATTTTTTAAAGTATTTTTTATTTAAAAATATATAAAAATAAAATTTTTTATTTTTTAATAATTATTTTTTATATTAACACATGTAAATGCTAAAAAACCAAACATTACGTAAGTCTACTATCATGTCCTATCATGGAAGTGGACTTGATAAGTTTAGTGGGTAGCTTCCCAAGTGCTATAAGAAAAGCTTTGATAAATTTAGTGGATAGCTGCCGATTAGAGCCAAGTGCTCTAAGAAATGGTGGCCAATTCTATGTGCAATTGAGCCAACCATAGCACTTAGCCGCCTAGGCTGTAGCGATGCCAAACACAGGTTCTAAATTCCTTCTTTAGAGCGTGGAAATTTCTGAATAGGAAGCTGCAGCATGAAGGCATAAGCTCATAGATTGAATAGTGCAGTAGCATTCAAGAAATTCATCATTTCATAAACGTGAGTTGACCTTAAAAGTTGTAAAATTTAGTTCCAATCCTCGTACTTTGATCGTCGAATTTCAGGACAGAAATTTCAGATGATAATTTTAATATACAAAGAATTGTAGCGACTATATCCCAGAAAAATATGTATTCGAAAAAAAGTAGTAGTGTTGAGATAACAATTAGATTATTTTGAACTTGACTGCATTTTGAATTAGAACAATGTCAAACTACTTCCAAATTATGTCAATAATTGGCATAATCAAGAAATTAAGTTAACAGTTTATACTCTTGTTGAAAATCTTGATGCTAATTATAAAATTTATGACTTTATAGTGTGATGAAAACATGGGAGTAACTACGATCTCGAGATAATTAAAAAGAATTTTTTTAAGGAAAAAAAACTTACTTGGGATATTTTTTTATTTTAGTGTTTTTTTAATATAATTTATATGGATATATAACATTAATAACATTTCTTTTTTTAACGAATTTTTCTAATATCTTTCTTATTCAGAAAGTTTTAATTATAGTATAAATAATTATATACATGATGATTATTAAAAAATTTCAACTCCAGTACCCACGTGTACAAAAATGATGTTTCACATGTCAATTTAATAAATAGGTTTAGAATTATATACATCATATAATAAAGAAATTAAAAATCTTGTAAACCATAAATAAAGGTAACGAAGCCTGGATTCATCTTCAAAAGTCTTGAGTCTTAGCGGATGATGATAACACGTGTTAAGTAAGTGGGCTAGATCTTTCTCCCCCTAAGTAATCCTACAAAACAAGTCCATTTTATATATAAAGGACTCTCCGATACTTAAGTCAAGAAGATGAGTTTCGCAAGGAGTGGGGAGAATGGCTCAAGGCGGTTACAAGGAGGCTAACGGGAGAGGACAACGGTAGGTGGTTAAGGGACAATAATGGGGTGGAGGAGAAGAGCTTAACAATCGTTACATCTATTGCAGACCAATAATTAAGCACGTCATTTAATTCCATAATTCCAAGAGGCATTTCAGTTACATCTGTTACAACTGACATTAATAACAAAGAAGGAAGGGTTAGGGTTGTTCAGGAGAAGCTATTTGGGCCAGAAGAGTTGGGCCTTCAACTATTAGATGGTAGAAAGAAAAGAAAAATGAGTTTAAAACATGGAAATACAAGTTCAATGGGCTTTGTAAATGAGATTACTTTTGCTGGGCCAACTTCTCATCAATGGAGATTGTGGGCACATCTAATGGATATAGAGTAATGGCAGGACTTGACACCTCTCATGTAGTTCAAGCTCTTAAAGAGCTAGTGTTGTCTAGAAAACTAGATGTTATTTTTCTTTCAATGACTAGAGTTGATAGTAGTATAATTGAATCTATTAGAGGGGAAATTAAGTTTGATCGGTGTTATGTAATTGACAGATTAGGAAGGGGGTTAGTTTGGTTGTGTTTTGGAAAGGTCCAAGGGTTGTTACATTAATTGGATACTCTGAGAACCATATGGATCTAGAAGTGGTGGGTATGAACTCTTTTTGATAGAGATTAATGAGTTTTTATGGGTTATAAGAATGACATAGGCATAGGAAATCATGAAACCTCCTAGGAGCTCTTAGTATAAGATCTAATCTTCCTTGGGTATGCATTGGAGATTTTAATGATTTGCTTCAGTTGGAAGATAAAAGGAGAGATAATCCTCATCTTTTGTCCTTGTTACAAGATTTCAGAAATATTGTAGAAGACTGCAACCTAATTGATATTTCTCAAATGGGTTATCCATTCACTTCAGAAAGGGGTAGAGGGACTCCTGTTTGGGTCTAAGAACGTCTAAATATGGCATTGTGTACTAATTCTTGGCAATCTCACTATTAGAATGTGGAGCTCCTTAACCTCACTTTTAAGACTTCTTATCATAATCCCATTTATTTGGTAGTTTATAAATTGTTTTTCCATCATAAACACTCCAGGTTTCATTTAAAAAACGCATGGACTAAGAAGCTAGACTGGGAATTGTGGTTCAACAAGCATGGATAAAATCAACAGACAAACAAATTCTTGATAGATTTCAGCAATGCTCATATCGTTTTGCTCAATAGGAAATAAACCTATCGAAGAAATTCAAGAAAGAGATAACGGACTGTCATAATCATCTTCAAGCTTTGTGTGGCCTTAGGGATATAGCATCAACGGAGGTTTATTTTAGGTATCGATATAAGTTTTTTTAGTTGTTATCCCAAGAGGACTTGTATTGGCATTAACGTGCAAAGAAGGATTGGCTAAGAGATGGGGACACTAATATAAATTTTTTTTCATGCATCTACATCTATGAAAAGGAGATGAAACAGGATTGGGAGGCTGGTTAATGATGTCGGGGTGGAATTTGAAGATGAGAAGGGTATGAAAAATGTGGTGTTGGACTATTTTCACCAACTGTTTTGTGAAAGTCTTGACTTAAGTGACTTTGTAACAGACCATATGGCCCCGTGTGTTTCTGCATCAATGAACTCTACTTTGCTTTCACCATTCCAGGATGAGGAATTCAAAAGGCCTATATTTTAAACGGGAGCAGATACTTCACCAGGAACTGATGTGTAACATCCCACCTCACTAGCAAGATATTGTCTGCTTTGGACCTCCTAGTCCACCCAAATCCAGGGCTTCCACCCAGGTCCCCCTCGCGGTTTTGTTCTTGGCAGCCATGTATGACCCCCAAACGCGTCTTACTAGTCAAGGTGAGCATGCACTTATAAAGCCCTGGCTCTGGACGCTCGCTTCCGATGTGGGATCTCACAATCCCCCCACCTTAAGACAAGCTGTCCTCGGCTTTGATACCAAATGTAACACCCCACCTCACTAGCAAGATATTGTCTGCTTTGGGCCTCCTAGTCCACCCAAATCCAGGGCTTCCACCCAGGTCCCTCTCACGGTTTTGTTCTTGGCAGCCATGTATGACCCCAAAACGCGTCTTACTAGTCAAGGTGAACATGCACTTATAAGGCCCTGGCTCTGGACGCTCGCTTCTAATGTGGGATCTCACATGATGGCTTAAATCCTAAGTTCTTTCAACAATTCTGGAACTTAATAGGGCCATACTACTTGCAGGTATTGGATGGAGAGCAAGGAAAACCCGGCAAAACTTACTAAGATCATGTTTGTATTGATTCCCAAAGATGACAATCCAATTTCCTTGAAGGACTACAGGCCAATTGCTTTATGCAATGTCTTGTATAAAATTATGGTGAAGTTTATAGCTAACATACTAAGTGGAATTGTACCCGAAATCATCTCACCTACACAAACAGATTTTGTCCCAAGGAGGTCAATTACTGATAATGTCGTTGTTGCCTTTGAAACCATCCACCATATAAAGTAGTGCAGGAAAGGTAACAAAGGCTCAATAGTACTAAAGATTGATATCAACAAAGCCTATGACATAATAAAATAGGATTACTTGTAGTCAATTTTGTTGAAGTTGGGATTTGATAGTGATTGGGTGGATCTAATTATGTTATGTGTAACATCAATTTTTTATTTTGTGTTTGAATGGAGCAGATGTTGGATCAATTCAGCCAAGCAGGGTTTATGGCAAGGTGACCCACTTTTACGATACATGTTTATTCTTTGGATTAAGGGTCTATTTGCTTTAATCAAATATACTGAAGAAAATAGAGACTTTCTATTTCTCATATTTTTTTTTTTTATAGATGATAATTTTATGTTTTTTAGAACTCCTGCATAGAAAAGCACCGTGGTTAAGCACTTGCTTCAACAATATGAGATAGCTTATGGGTAGCCGATTAATTTTACAAAATCTAGTATCATCTACTTCAGTAAAAAATGTGAGGGGTGAATGCAAATCACACATTTTAAATATCTTGGAAGTCCACACCCCTTTGAATCATAGGAAATATATTGAATTGCTATCCCTAATTGGTAGAAATAAAAGGGTTGTTTTTTCTTTTATCCGTGATCGATTATGAAAAAAAATCCTTGATTGGCGAAAGTTGGAAAGACTGTAATAATATCGTTAGTGGTCCAAGCCATCCCAACTTATAGTATGAGTCTTCTTACTGCCACTTCTATTATATGAGGAGCTGGAGAGAATGATGAATAGCTTCTGGTGGGGCAATAATCGTCAAACTGGATGTGGGATTAATTGGAAAAGATGGGGTAAATTATGCAGATCAAAGGATAATGGTGGATTGGTCTTCCACAATATGCATTGTTTCAATCTAGCATTAACTTGGCAAGCTGGGATGAAAATTAGCGGCTAAACTACATAGCTTATTGAGCAAGATTCCCAAGAAAAATATTTCCCAATGGAGGACTTCTTGAATGCTGAATTAGGGCATGGTCCAAACTTTGGTTAGCACAACATTTATAGCTCGTAAGAGATTGTCAAAAGGGGAACTAGATGGTGTATTAGTATGGGAACCAGTGTTAGAGTGCGGACAGATCCGTGGCTATGTAATGATGATTGTAGGTATATCCAATCTCTAGTGATTCCAGGCCTTGAATCAAATAGTGGTGACTGATCTTCTGAAATTGAATGGCACGACCTGGGAAGATTTAAAAATCAACTCTTTATTCAATCATAATGATACTTTAAGAATTTTAAGTATTCCTATTTTGAATAGACGAGTAGATGATAAACTCATTTGGCATCATGACAAAGATGACACCTATAATTTGAAGTCAGGTTATAAGATGGCCATGGAGGTGGTTTGTCCGGATTTTCGGGTGGTATTAAGGGGAGAGTGGAGCAAGATGTGGAATATGAAGATACCCTAAAAAATCAAACATTTCTTATGGAGGGCCTGTGAGAATTGTCTTCCAACAAGGACAAGACTAAATCAAAGAGGTATTAATGTTTCTAATGACTGTGTCTTTTGTAATTGTGTTGAGGAAACAAGGGAACATGTGTTTGTTCATTGTTCTTTTGCTAAGAGATGTTGGTAAGAACTAGGATTGGTGACAAATATAACACCCACTGTTGAGTTTCAAGACTGGTTTTTTAGTTTGTTTCTAGTACTAGATGAGAAAATGCTCACAAATGTATCAGTTATCTTATGGATAACATAGACTCAGAGGAAAGAGAGGGTGTGAAGCAATGAAATCTCAACAGTTTATCGTGTAGTGCATGGGGCTCTTGCATCTTTGGAAGCCTAGATCTTAGTTCAGAATCTTTCTCTTCAAACCAATTCGAATGGTTCCATGGAACAAATTAAGATGACAGAAGCCTGAGGAAGGATACCACAAGTGTAACGTGGATGTTGCGGTTTTTGCTGCTAAATTGTCAACGAGAACTGAGTTTGTTATCAGGGATCATGAAGGATTTGTTGCTAGGCGAGGTTGCTTGACATCAAAGGGGCTATATTCTTCAAAAATTGTTGAAGCTTTGGCATTAAGATGAGTAGTTCCTAAGCAGCTACTTGGATTGGGCTGCACAAATATCATTTTAGAACTGGATGCTACGACGTGTTTATGTTAAAATAAATGTCAACAACGTGGCACAGCGCTGTCTTGCTAGGACTTCAATTAGATTTAACGGTTTAAATTTCTGGAGTTACGCTCTGAGATTTTTCTGTATCCCTCCGACTTCGACGCTAAGCATTAAAAAAAATGTAATGGAAACTGATTAATTGAGAGGAGGAGGAGGAGGAGGAGATTAGATGTGACGTACAATTGCGCAGATGAGGTCTAGTCTAAATTAAAATGAAAGCAAAAAGAAGAGAACCCGAGTTTCCAGACACATGCAGTGCAGCTCTCTGATGCCATGCCAGGGAAGAAGTAACTCCAGGACACTGAATAAATATCAACAGTCACATGCAGGACCATATCATAAAATGAATAATAACAATAAAAAATAATTAAAAAAAAAAACTGTCACTAAAAACTCAAGCAAAGTGCCATTATAGACGATTAATTAATGCAATGCTTAACTTGAAGGCAATTTTATGTACATTTAATTTTTGAGGTTATTTTAATTCATGGGGTTAAAGATTATTTATATTTCTTCTCTCATCTCTAATTAATTCTATGAAAATGAGAAAACAATGAGAGTTTTTTCCAAGTGCATGTCTCCTTCACTTTCAACCCGAAACTCACCAACAAGACACCAAGATTACATCACACAAACAACTCAAAACAGCCTGCCCCAGCCAACAGCACCTTCACCAGAGGATCTTAGACCATCACATATCACTAGTCTGTAAGGACCCCAAATGAGAGTGTTGTTTCAAAATGGTACACAAATCCTTTAAAAAACAAATTTTCAAAGTTTTTTTTATTCGGAAATACATTAAAATAATATATATATATATATATATATATATTTAAAAAAATAATTTTGATATCAGTACATCAAAAAGATATGAAACACTAAAGAAAAAAAATTAATTTGAAACAAAAAAATTAAAAAATTTCAAATTCTTTTAAAAACACTTTTAAAACATAAAAATAAACTGATTCTTAAGACTAGTAGTCAACAATCAACAACCTCTTTCCTTCCTTCCATGAGGGATTAAATTCATCATCAACATCAACTTGTTAAATCAATCTTCCTACTTTAATTGTAGGTATAACAATCTCCACGGAATGATGAATTCATTCGTCTGGGTGTTTACGAGTATGATACGGTTGTTTTTTAAAGTGTTTTTTGCTCAGAAATACATTACAATAATATATATTTTTTTTATTTTTTTAAATTTATTTTTAATATCAGTATATTACAAAGATACAAAAACAAAAAAAAATAATTTTAAGCCAAAAAATATGAATTATGGTCATCCTTTGTTTGGGCTGCAATCCCAAACTGGGGCTAAAGTTGAAGTAGGATGGCTGATTCAACCAACTTAAGAAAATTGAAGGACCATAGAATGAACTGACCCATTTTTTCATGACAGCTAATAACCTCAGAAAGTGAAGAGAAGGAAACTCATGAAAGGCGGCCTCCCCTGCAACTTCGTCGTCTCTTGTTTTTGAACAAGTCCTTTCACATTCTAACCTTGAGCCTTCGGACACGTCTCCTACTTCCCTTCCACTTCTGCCACTTTTCCCGGAATTGCACGTGCCAACCCACACCTCTCCTTATATATACACACCCCTCGCAATTCTACGTTCATAAATCTCACCACAAGCATCTCCTTCTCTACACAAAAACACACACAAACTCTCTCTTATTTTTTGTAACAACAACAATGGTTGAGCCTGCAACTGATACCATAGCATCAACAAAGCTTGTGCCTTTGTTGAAAGATGAGCTTGACATTGTTATACCAACTATAAGGAACTTGGATTTCTTGGAGATGTGGAGGCCTTTCTTTGAGCCATACCATCTTATCATTGTTCAAGATGGCGATCCATCTAAGATTATTAAGGTTCCTGACGGTTTTGATTATGAGCTTTATAATAGGAATGATATTAACCGGATTCTCGGTCCTAAGGCCTCCTGTATCTCTTTCAAGGACTCTGCTTGTCGTTGCTTTGGTTACATGGTTTCTAAGAAGAAGTATATCTTCACTATTGATGATGATTGCTTTGTAAGTTCTTTTGATCTATGCTTTCTCTGTTTTGTTTTTTGACGGAATTCTGCATCTGGGTTTTTGGTTTTTTGGCTAAAGTTTAGATCTTTATGGTTTGCTGTTGAATTTAGAGATGGATTTGATCTGTTGTGTGATTTGGGTTTTCTTGATTTTGGATCTGTTTGTGTTATGTGTGCTGATAAATCTGTATGCCAATTCTGTAACTGTTGCTTGTTTCTGATCTGCAAAGCCTGTTAGTGGATTTCTGTATTTTCTTGATCACAATCGTGAGTGATTCGTAGCACATTTTGTTAAGTGATGTACATTGGCATAGTCTTGTAAATCTTCTTCATGAAATTTGAATTGACACATTACGTATTTATGAATCTATAAGCCTTAAAGATTTGTACTAGCAAAACTGAATCCAATAATGCTTGATCTGAAGCATTATGATGTGTTAATGTGTTTTGATTTTTGCTTCCTTTTCATTCTGATAGTGGGGCATTTGGTTTAGAATTTTTCATGCTTTAGACCTTTTCAGTCCGATGAACTAAAGGATCTGTCTGTTCTGTTATTATTCATGACACTTTCCTATCATTTTCTCATACCTAATCAATTTGGAATTGTTAAACAAATTCAAACAAGTGGCCCATGGAAAGTAATGTTTACAACTTTGCACAAAGAGGTATCATGTTAATGATGGACAGCTGCGAGTTCTGAATCTGTTCCATGTTTGAATTTTCTGTGATCTCGCATGTTATTTCTAATTAATAATTAAATGAAGCTTTACTTTTTCTCTTTTTTGGTTGGTGGGTCCTTGTTTACAATAAACTAGAAAAGGTGATGCATTGGATTTGAAAGCGAGTGCTCCACCTGCCCACTTGAAATCCTAAAATGACTAGTCAATTGAAAGCTAGTTCTCGAGTAGTAATACTTTTAAGCTGGCTAATATTCTTTTAAAATAAACTTGAGAAGTTTTTTTTTTCCCTCGCCATGTTTGCGTCTTAAGAATCTTGCCATGTTTAACTGTTAACATGTGGATAGGTTGCTAAGGATCCATCTGGCAAAGCTATCAATGCACTTGAGCAGCACATCAAGAACATTCTCTCACCGTCAACTCCATTTTTCTTCAACACCCTCTATGATCCTTACAGAGAAGGAGCAGATTTTGTGCGTGGGTACCCCTTCAGTCTTCGTGAGGGTGCCCCTACTGCTGTTTCTCATGGCCTCTGGCTCAACATTCCTGATTATGATGCACCTACTCAGCTTGTCAAGCCTCTTGAGAGGAACACTAGGTATGTGATCCATTGATGAAATAAAAGACTTAATTTGGCCTCTTGTTTAATTAGATTCCAACAATATGCTTATGATTTATCAGGTATGTGGATGCTGTTTTGACCATTCCAAAGGGCACCCTGTTCCCCATGTGTGGTATGAATTTGTGTTTCGACCGTGACTTGATCGGACCTGCAATGTACTTTGGTCTCATGGGTGATGGTCAACCAATTGGTCGCTACGACGATATGTGGGCTGGCTGGTGCACCAAGGTATACATGCGCATCTATGTTCTTAAAAAAATATGGAACCTTTTTTTTGTTATCATTTTCCTTGTTTTCCTGTAGGTTTCAACTTGTTAATACCTTGCTACTAGCAAGACATGTAATGTAACATTACAGAACCTGTCAAGGTATTTAAATGATGTTTGTTTTCAGGTCATCTGTGACCATCTGGGACTAGGAGTCAAGACTGGTTTGCCATATATCTATCACAGCAAGGCTAGCAACCCGTTTGTGAACCTGAAGAAGGAGTACAAGGGCATCTTCTGGCAGGAAGAGATCATTCCCTTCTTCCAAGCTGCTACTCTTCCAAAAGACTGCACCAGTGTTCAAAAGTGCTACATTGAACTGTCCAAGCAGGTAAAGGAAAAGCTTGGAAAGGTTGATCCATACTTTGACAAGCTTGCTGATGCCATGGTTACTTGGATTGAGGCCTGGGATGAGCTTAACCCCGCCGGAGCTCCTGCTAAGGTTTCCAATGGCAAAGCTTAATTGAAATTTTGATTAGGTGGCTAGGTGCTTCAGCCAGGAAGAGAGAAGAATTTACGCGTTCAAGTCATTTTTTTTTAAGAAAAAAACCCGAGCTGTGTGGTCAATACTTGGATTTTCAGATTGGTGGATGTAATATTTTTTTAGTAATTTATAAACTTCTTGTTTTGAGTTTAACCGGAATAAAATACATTTAGTTCAGCAATAAGATATGCCTTCTTGGATTTGGTAAAAGTTAAGATGAATGATTATAGTGAAACTTCTTACCAGGTACTGAGAAAGAAAATTTAAGTGGGGCAGGCTTCTTGTTTCATTCCCTTTCTTCCATCAATACGTTGGACCGTGTAGAGTTTGATGGGATTTGAATTTTGAATCTATCAAGAGCTTAATTCTCCCCAGCACAATCCACTGTCCATTAGCGCTTATTCCACTGTCCATTAGCTGGATAAAGAGTGTGGGTGAGCGTTGTAATTACTGTATTTTTAAGTATTTTTTTGTTTAAAAATATATGAAAATAATATTATTATTTTTTTATTTGTCACCCTTAGTCGCAAACAAGTGAAATAAGAAATAGAGACAAAACAAAAGGTATCCAGGCAGCAAGACTTTGAGATCCTGTAACTGGACTTCGTAAACAAGCACAGTAGTCAAATTATACATGCCAGATTTCAGTTGGTCAGATGAGCCAACAAAAACCAGAACAATCACTCAACTTCTTTTGAATATTTTTTTGGGTAAATTACTGGGAGTTTTACAAGTCTAATGGCACAAACACTAGTCCATGATGAATGAAATGAAACTTGTGCTGTTATTTCTTCCATGGCAGATGTCATGAGGCACCCAGCACCTTGATGGTTGTACAGTTTTTTTAAAAGAAAAGAATCTAAATTGTCACAGCGGATTAACACATGCAAAAAACGTTGAGGTAATAAATAACATCTTACACCACTCAAAATTGGCACAGGATTATTCAATAGAAACACAAGATTGCTTCCAGCACCACAAAGTCGCTCCTTAACTGCAATGGCAAATGAGAACTCGTGTGATCAGTGGAGCACATCCGAGGATATGCGAAACCTTATACTAAGCAGATAGTGAATTTTGATTATGCTGTAGCCTCAAGGGTTAATTCTTACGAGCTTGAGGTTGGATCATTGGTATCCCCTGTTTTTGGACGTTTGGCTTTAGTCTCTTCACTATTTTCATGGTTAAGATGTCCATTCACTGCCTCTGGACCTAAAAGAGATATGTGCTTGGTGGTAATTTGACGACCTGCCCTTAGTTTTGGCCCCCAATGTCTTTCAGGATTTGGAAGGAAGCGTGCAACCTTTTTGGCTTGTGCCTTGCTAAGAGATGCAACAGCTCGGGCAAAGTTCGCCTAGACAAGAAGAAACTGAAGTTAAGAGAACTCCAGACACATGACATTAACCCACAACACAATGTGCATCTTAAAGTACAAATATGGGTAACGTATTGAAGAATTGCTCTAACATGGAATTAAGAACAAAAATTACAAAGGGGAAAAAATTTATGATTTGCAGCTTGGGAAGCAAACATACTTGAAGGACTGGTTCTTTTGCGAGTATAATGCTTCCTGGCTGATCAGGCGCTTGAGCTTTCACGGGATGATTTTTCACCTACATGAAGATACATCTCATCAATTCGAAAATGTTTTCAATAGCAGGAAAAGGCTGTTATTCTTTACATGTACATTAATCCATTTTGCAAAACTTCAAACAATAGAACACAGTTATAATAGTCACTTTAAGAAGATTCTATCCAAGATATATTAAGGGAATTGAAAAAACATAACAAAAGAAAAGAGAGAACTTCAGCAATCTCAAACGAATAAGCTAACTTCTTCAATCTATTTCAACTTCACTCATCTACAAGGAATGGAAGCTATTTTGTTTGTTATTTTGAAAAAAATTAATACTGCACATGCACATGGAAAGGTACTAGTAAAACACCTTTCCTGATATCAAATGGTGATAGCAGCGAACTCTCATTTTTGTTATTTGCCTCCTATGAATCAAATAATCACCAAAGAGGGAAAAATAATATTATCTGGGATTATCAAGGAAAAGCATGAAGGAAAACCTTAGACATGGGTCCTTGCACAGTGTCTCGTTATTTCTCAAAGAAGAGAAAAAAGTCCAGGAAGCTCAAACAAAAAGCTTATTGTTCGATCAATTTAGCATCAGGAAGAATATGAAACCTTTAAAAAAGATGAAAAAAAAGAAAGAGAGAGAGAGAGAACCACACACACACAAATGTATGGTGAGGTACTAGTAAAACACCTTTTCAAAGATCAAAAGGTGCTATCAGCGAACTCCCATTTTGTTATTTGCCTCCCATGAATCAGATAATCACCAAAAAATGAACATTATCTGGGATTATGAAGGCGAAAGCAGGAAGATAGGAGAACCTTTGACATAAGCCCTTACCCAGCCAAAGAAGAAAGAGAAAATCCAGGAAGCTCAACCAAATTGTGATTTCTTCGATCTAGTTTACATTATGCATCAGGCAAAAAAGGGAAACTATTTTTTAGAAAATACTAGTATGGTGAAATACTAGTAGAACACCTTTCTAAGATCAAAAGGTGCTATCAGCAAATTAACATTTTGTTATTCGCCTCCCATGAATCAGAAAATCAGAAAAACAACCTTATCTGGAATTTTGAAAGCAAAACAAGAAGTAAAGGAAAACCTTAGACAGGAGTTATCTACATCATACCATGTCCCAAAGAAGAAAGAGACATGCAGGAAGCTCAAACAAACTGCAACATATGAATGAAGGAAAGGAAACCTTTTTTATTTTCAAAAAGAACCATGCACACGCACATGTATGGTGAAGTACTAGTAAAACACCTTCTAAAACCAAAAGTGTTGGGGAATTCCGGCACCCCCATGCGCGGACCGGGAGTGTACTGATACTTGCTCAAGGGAGGGTAAACACACTGACACAATATTTTACGTGGTTCGGCAAAACCGCCTACATCCACGGGAGAGAATCCATATTATTTAGATATTAGAGAAAGGATACAAAACAAATACATGGAGGAGGAGGATCACTTCTCTCTACTCTACTCCAGCTCATCTTTACTGCACTTGCAGCTGCTGCAATGGCAGCAAGGCTGCTGCCATTGCAGCTCTCTTTCTCTCCACACTCTTGCACACACTCACGTTCTCTCTACATCTACCCTTTGCTCTCAAAATATAAGCCTCCTTTATAGGCATTTCTTAGCAACTTTCTCCAGCACATGGAGGGGACAAACAAGCCATAATACATGGCATGAATTATGCCGTAATTCATGCTTCCACTTGCT
>Ga0325411_1002251_pt1 | contig 21758 bp, 28 predicted proteins | sample PopdelMetagenome_13_FD_206181 | JGI IMG/M metagenome (GOLD analysis project Ga0325411, IMG submission 206181) | Populus deltoides microbial communities from Bellville, Georgia, United States - Xylem-PdIQD-R4 | ecosystem: Host-associated > Plants > Phyllosphere > Stem > Wood/Secondary xylem...
AAATTAGAAATATTCATTTTCATAATTTGTTCTTCTTTCTCAATCCTGTCCAATTCTTGTTTCTCTTGACTTTGTTGAATCATCATAGCTTGTTGCTCTAACATAATTTTTCTGTCTTGTTTCTTCTTATTCTCAATTTCAACTAGAGTATCCCTGAATTGTTGTAAGAGATTTGTTACAGTTACCTCCTCAACTTTATCTTTTCCTTATTTACGTTTAAGTCGTTCCGTTGCAACCTTCTACCAATTGGTCTATCTTGATAAATCAACGGTTCACTGTCTTCTCCTAAACTAACAGAATCAGGGGTAGATGGAGCTGATGAAGCTGGACTTGCATTGACATGACCTTTTTGTTTCTTGTTTGACCTTTGATGTTGACTTACACGCTCAAATTGTCATTTGGGTTCTTTTCTTAAGATAACCCAACAATGTTCTAGTTGAAATCGTTTGTCAACGCAAGAAGCATACATTTGTCGAGCATCATTAATCTGGTAAAAAATTAGAGAAATTAAATAATGTTAAAATATTTGTTAAACAATTTAATATGAAAATAAATATTAAAACTACCCTTGATTCTTCAATCATTTCACTTTGTTGATGATTTTCAATTTGAGTAACAAATCCAACAAATTTACCGACTTCTCTATTTATTTCTTGCCATCTACTTGAGATACTTATTTGGGAACGATTATTCAAGTTTCCTCCATTCTCTACAAAGTAAGCATGTACTCGAGCCCACAACTATTTTGTTTGTTGTTCATCTCCTGTAATTGGATCCTTGCTTGTATTTAGTCATGTAGAGATAAGTAAACAATCTTCCTCTGGTGAGAAATTTTTACTTCTTTGTGATTTTTTTGCCAAATGGACATTTAAATTCGAGTATATTAAGTCATCAATTAATTGATTAGAATCACTTAGTTGAGAGAGAATATCTTCTGAGTCACTCATAAGAAAGTTGGTAAAAGAGCTTGGAAAATTTGAATCCATCTACATTAAAAAAAAAAAAAACTCAAGTTAAAACCTTACAAGAGAGTGTAAAAAAAGCTCACATTCAATGTCTAACAATTTTATAGTTTCCATACATGTGAATTAATGATAAGCATTGCCTCCTACTTGTTCTAACATAACAATTTGACCATTTTTTGAACTAAAAGAGGATTGATATACTGGTTTAATTGCATTTTCAACAAGACAAAATATAATTGACCTCAAATTAAAACAAACAATCAAAAATAAATTTTAAATATGTCACTCTATATTTTTATCAATATCAACTACCATTATTAATTCCTCTCAATTTTATCAAAGATAACAACATAAATAAAAAATATCTTCCTTAACCCATATCAAAAACATAAAATAACAAAGAAATAAAAATCATCACAAATATCAAATTAACAACAAAAAGTCTAAAAAATCAAGAGATATAAAAGAGAATATAGAAAAAGCTTTTGAACAAGCATACCTTTTAATTTCAGCTAATTAACACAACCAATATTATTAATTAACCGGAGAATAATTGATTCTTTTTTAAAAAAATTTGAGAGAAGGGTGAGGCACAATACAAAATTTTAAAATTTACAAGTTCTTTCCTCCTGCTTTTAAAGGAAAAAAAAATAAATTGTTGGCCAATGACTATAAAAATAGTTGTTGGCCAATAGTCATTTGCTTTTGCCATTTCTACAGGGAAATGTAGAAATGGCTCTTCATAGGACAAATAGCTAAAATAGCTATTCATTTTCCTGAGGCATTGGAATGAAGAAATGCAGAAGCAAAAGCTAAAAGTACAATTTTTTACATTTGGCTCTTTATTTAGCTCTCGTTGGAGATGCTCTCATACGTTATAAAACTTGGCTTGTGTCATGGCCAGCTCAATATCCGTAAATCAATTCAAAAAATCTTTTGAAGAATTATTTTTAAGTTTTATGATGTTATTTTAAGAAAAGTCGAATTGAATTTAATTTAAGTTTAATTTATTTTTTTTATACAATGAAAATTAATATGAAATGGAAATTAAAAGACATAAGAACTCTTCTAAAATTGGTACCCGATGAATCGGCCATAAAAAGAGAGTTTAACTATGGAGGAAGAATGTCCCACACCTTGAACAAATCATGATTCTTTGCACCATGTTTAGCCAAAAAATCAACACAAGCATTCGTTTCCCTCAAAGTATGTTGCGTACAAACCTCCCTGTAGACATAATTTTGAGCACCTGAAATTAAACAAGCACATGTGTGCAAATATATAATTTTATTAAATATATGATCGGGTACAATCTCTATCTAATATATTCTTTCAAAAGAATATGACAATCCTCTGATTCTTCCTTTGGATTTGATGTATGGTGACTTGATTTATTTGAGAAATCAAGCCAAGATTTGTGCTTTACAAGAACATGAATTTGAACGTGTATTACGAAGCGAGATTTGGTGTTTGATACTTTGAAGAGTACCTTTGATTTGTCTTCAAAATGTTGTTGAAGAACTCTTATGGGATGTTTAAACTTGATCCAACAAAGCTTCGTTTTTTGTAAACTTCAAGCGTAGATGAAGGAGGCTTGAGAACTTTTGAGAGAGCTTCTTTGCTTAGAGAGAGAGAGAGAGAGAGAGAGAGAGAGCTTCCTTATTTGAAGAGCTTGTCTTGAAGAAAATTTGTATCTCTTAGAATCTTTTTTTTTCTCTAGGTTGAGACCCTCTATTTATAGAGATCTATAGGGGCTTTCAGATCATTTTTTAATGCTATATGACATAATTTTATTGGTTGATATTTATTAATGAGATCTCGCATTTATGACAAGATATCTTAAATATCTCCTCCATTGACTAAGAAATATATGAAGATTCATTTATTTTCCATGTCATATATTTCAATTTTATTTTATTCTTTCTTTTAAAAAAATAAAATAACACGTGGTGAAATTTGATTGATAAACAATGTGTTTCTACAGATGCTCCCTCAAGACAAGTTCACTTACTTTCGAAACAAGTGGACGTGTCTCAAAAAATATGGTTGAGAGAGTTTTATATTTTCGACTAAAATTTGATTTAATTATATTAGATTTTCAAAATAAATAGATAAATTTTATTATAAAAATAAAATATAATAGTTGAAATTGGAAATTTATGGATGAATCAATTCTTGATTGAATTTATCAAATCAAATGATCAATACCTCATTTGAAACAGTTCCATATTTAGGAACCAAACAAAATGTATCTTCATACATGAATAACAACCAACAACTTTGACCGGCCCGTGAGAATTTTTTTTTCTACAAATGATCACTGTAACATCTTGTTTTAAAGATCTCATTGTCCTAAATCCAACGGCGCAATCCGTTCATAATTCCGACTAATGGTAAGGAAGTTATGAACTATAAAAGCTGCAACACCTTTTCTCTTTGCCTTGGGAACTGTGCCCTCCTTCTTTTGTTAATTCCAATCTTTTCTTGAAAGAATTTCCAGGGGGCAAAATAACTTCTTTACATTAGGGATGTTAAAAAAACCAAAAAAATGAATAAACTAAGAAAATTGGGAAAAAAATAATTGAAAAAACCGAACCGTAAAAAAAACCGATTAAATCAATTAAAATTTTAAAAAAACCGACCAGTTCGGTTCGGTTTTGGTTTTTTAAGCTTGGAACCGGAAAAACCGAATCGAACCGAACCCGAACCGAAAAAACCGAGTCAAACCGAGCCAAACCGAAACAAAACCGAGCCAAACCAAAAAACCGAGCCAAAATCAAGCCAAACCAAAAAAACTAAGCCAAACCAAGCCAAAACCGAGCCAAACCGAAAAAACCGAGCCAAACCGGTTTGAACCGGTTTTTGCTCTAAAAACCGAACCGAACCGAACCGAAACCGGTCGGTTTGAACCGGTTTCGGTTTTTTTAAATTTGGTTTGATTATTTTTTTTGATAAAACCGAACCGAACCGAACCGTGAACACCCCAAATTTACATAAACTACTTTGCTTAATTGACATCCTTTCCTGAATTAATTGCTTAGAGAGAGCAAAAGATCCTCTAATACTGGTACCTTGACTTAGCTTAATCGACCCTTTTTTTTCTGAATGAATTGTCCAACGTGAATGAATTATTAAGAAAGTGAATAAGAAAGATTTGTTGTTTTAGATTAGGAAAGAATTACTGAGGCAGCTATAAAAGAGCATTACATTGCTCTTTTACTGTTACCAACCACGCAGTCCTCCCTTCTGCGCCTAGCAGTTCTTCGCCGCCTTTGCAGTCTGGCATCACCAACAGTCTTTTGCAGGTATGTATGGCTTCTTCTTTTTTTAACTTGTGCGGGTGACTTTGAGCTATCAAATGGCTCATGCCTAAAGCAGTCCCTAACCAGGTTGTGATTATCATCAAATAAATTTCATATGAATATTTGGTGATTCTGAATCATATTAATATCAGGAAAATTTCTTTTTTTCTTGCACAGGTTCTTCACTGGAAACCAAACCATCACCTGCATCTATTTTAATGTCCTTTTCATCACCAACCAAGTCTTTATCAACGTCAATAGCATCAGATTTATGGCGCCATCAATGTCGACTAGAGCAGAGCTGTGACCCTCAATGTCAACTGCATCAAATACATTGCCATTAAACTTCTCATCGGTCCCATTCTGCATCAAATACATGGTTCAGAGGCATGCAACTTATGTTGGGGGGGTTCTTTATCATCATCACTTGTCATGATATCAACATCCTTATAAGAACCCTCACTGTTGGAAAAACATCTCTTTCAATGTCACTGCCACTCCCAATCCCACTTCTTAATTACTAGGCTTCTACTTCTGCTCCTGCTTCTGCCGCGACTTTCAATGTCACTCCCACTATCATTGTTGCCACTCTCGTTGTCCTTGTCACTTCTATTATCACTAGAGCTGCCTACAAATCAGCTGAAGACTGATCAGAAACCTTTCTTACCAAACAGATCAGCCGAAGACCGATCTTTGTCAACTTTTTCTAATGCATTTGATTCTTCTCCAACTATGAAGCGTGATCTATGGGCAATTCAATCAGGTCAGCGATGTGAGCAATCTCAAGCATTGAGAATAGCTCAATCAACCTGCAGAGATTTTTCTCTAATAAAGTGTCATATATGGACGACAAATCCTATGAACAATTGGGTCTTCTTCTAGTTGGGCCTGAAAATCTCGTAATGTAGTCTCAAAGAGCCCCAATGAGTGTTTAGCATGAGCATCAATGACAACTTTCATTGCATCCAGCTCAGGCCCCACACACAGAAGTCCTGCTTTGGATGATATTATTCTTGCAACTGCTTGATGGATGGTGCGAGCTTGTTATTGAAAGAGACTTGATTAAGCCCGATAGAGATGTTAGTGAGTTCCTTCAAGTTTTCATTCAATTAATCAACAACTACTCTTATTGCAGGGCTGCGGGCTACTGTCAACTCCATTCAATTGTTGTTTGCTCGCCCACTTTATCTCAGGTGCTTATTCTTTGAGTGTGGCTTGGAAACCTAATCTCTGGTTGAGATAGCAACAGTGAAATATTTGCTAATCATCCTTGTATAATCTCGTAAAGCATTGGTGACAAGAAAGGTAAATGTCCTTGGTTTTTTTTTTTTTTTTTTGTATTTATGTCCTTGTAGATTTTGCTTTAGCAAGCCCTGCCCCCTAGCGCTCAAGTAATATTTTGCAAGCGAGGGCCCGCTTTCATCTTCCTGATGAATCAATAACAAGTTGTTGCAGCAGTAGCAACTTCTATCCGACCAACCAATGTGAGGCCTTCCCCTATTGCCGGCAATGCAGCTTATTCAAGTAGCTAAAGTTCTGCTTCAATGAATTCCACGACATCAGCAATAACTGGTGCTACAACAATGAGCTTCAACTACCCAAACTTCCCTGGCAATGAAACTCAATACTAGGCAATTTTGCAGAATGGTGCGTACCAGACTCCAATCCCTGCACATATTGGGGTCAGAACAGCTTACAGAGGAACCCATCCTCAGGCTTTGCCTTTGTTTAATGGATCAATTTTATTCTTTTTGAATGCTTCATCCTTCACAGCTTCAGCGGCAACAATAACCATTCACACAGACACAACGAAGCCAATAGGGTCATCAAAATCCAAGTATTTCTAGTGGCTCCTTATCATCCCAGAAACATTTTCAAAATCATCAGCATAAACCACATGGGAGTGAATTAGGGGAACCAACAGTGGTCATCAAAATCAAAGTATTTGCAGAATCAACAGTAGAATCAATCCCCGACAAACCAGCAGCAGCAGCTGATGCAAAATCAGAATGTTACTCACCAAGCCTGTCAACTTGGAGTGAATTAGGAGGTGAGACAGTCCATCGACTGTTGACAGTCGAGGTTCCCATGCAAACATGAGTATTTATGACCAGAATTTAATGCCAATACATCTCGCAAACTTTGCTTTGATGAATCCCACACCAATGGGTAGTGCCTATAGCGCAAGTGGACATACTGGTGGAAAGAAACCGCAGCAGCCACAAACACTAGCTTTTAAGGCCTCAGACATCTCCTCATTTTGCAATGTCATTTGCTTCCATCAACGGAACCACAACTTCCCCAGGTCTTGATGTTTCATTGTTTATTCAGAATCATGCTCTTCTCCAAAGCCCTCCAGAGGCAGCAAGGCATGACTATCACTTCATCGTTGAAGCCCATGCAACATAGCAGATGAATTACTGTGTTTCTGAAGAAGGGAGAAGTGGAGGCATCTAGATCCATTTCCATCACTCATACTGAGATAACATAAACAGAGGAATAACTGATGGAGTTACTGAGCAAGAAGACGGGGCTAAATTCATCTCTTAAGGCACATGATGAAGATCTTTCTAAGAAAAAAACCATCACTTCTAGCATTCGAGTAGAGATTAACACAATATCTTCTTCCCCTATGATAAGTGAAACTGACACAGTTATTCTTCAAAAATTAACAGAACTGTTGGAAACTAAACAAAAGGAGTTAGAAAGACATGGCCGGAGTATGCTAATCATTTCTCATGCTTTGAAATTTTTTTTGTTTTGGTAACACTAACTTATTGACTTTATGTTGAGAATACATACTTTATGTAATAGAATTTTTTCTTTCTTTCTATCAATAAAGTCTATATTTTGCCAATGCTTGTTTCTTATCACTTGATTTTCCATGTTATAATTGTATTTTGAGGTTTATTTATCCCTTTTTCACCATGTGAACAATCATATTGGCTCGAATAGCTTTAAAGCATGGTGTGACTATACTCAGAATGATTTCTAAGTTGCCTATGTATCTTTGTGGATAAAGGATCAAGTCACAACGTAATTCAAATGATTTTTTATCAAAGAGTTTTTTTTTGTATAACTGTACTCGGAACGAATTCTAAGCTGCCTACGTACCTTTGTGGATAAAGGATAGAGTCATAACGTACTTCATTTTTTATTTTTTTGTGCCTTTTGTAGTTTTAACTCGTGCTGGCCAGGAGCTACATCAGATTTTAAGCATTGTATCTTTTCAAGAATTTGCTGTTGATAGGCTCAATCCTCAATCCATTCTCATCGATAATTTTGTAAGCTCCGTAGGTGTAGACTTTTTGAACCGCATAAGGGCCATCCCATTTGGAAAGGAATTTGTTGCCCCATCTTGACAATAGTTAAACATTGGTGGAGCGTTGAGGAGATGAAACCATTTTCACGTATCCATGGTCGTCCAAGTAGCATATTATAAGTAGTTTTGGCATCTATGACATGGAAAAGTGCATTGAACTTTATATCTTCCATGTGTTTCGCAAGCCTTATCTTTTCTATGGTGTTTTTCTCTCATTGATTAAAACCTTGAATCATCATAATATGACTTGGGAAGGTTCATCCATAGGAATCCCCAGCTCTTTCATAGTCTTAAGAGGTAGTAAATTGACCGCCAAGCCATCATCCATCAAGATACGATTCACCATCTTTTCATCAACATATCTTTTAATGAATAGCGACCGATTATAGAGTTGAGGATATCTCTGTTGTTGTTACTCATTTTTGGACCTCACGTGCTGGAGGTGGTGTATGCCTCTTTTGAATTGAGTGTGGGAGTTTAACTCATGTTTGCTGAAAGATTGACAAAAGCAGAGAAAGAAATATTTTTTTTAAAACCTTGTTTGAGCTGTTTTCTGCTCTCTTTATCCTTCCCCTTTGCTGCCAAAATCGTTAGGTTTTCTTAGATTGATCAGGAGTCTTCAAAATGCTAAATTTGTTCCTTCTTTATCTAGTCTTTAAGGTTGGATAAATCCCTCAGAATTTGCACTAAAAAAACTGGTTTTGCTGCTGTCGCAATTTTTTGTTCCAACTTAGGCTCTGATTCTGACTTGGTTTCGTACGATATCTGATCATCCTAGCTATATTCTGTCACTCATGACATGTTGAAAAATTGACCTACACCTTTATTGAGTCTTAGGGATCACTGTTCTTAGGGCAGACTCTTGGTCAGATTTGGATGCTCGACATTGTCAGATCAAGAACCTTTTTTTACCAATCAGATTCCTGCCAGATTTTGTTATCTAAAATGATTTTATCTCACTTCGAATCCTTCATCAAAGTTGTAGTCCGAGACACGTAGATGAATTTCGGCTTTTGAATTGCTTGATTTCGATATCAGAAGCTCAAGATATTCCTGTTTGAAATCTAGCGTAAAAGCATAGAATCCTGCAGTGAGAAGGGTTCCAGCCGAGTTTGGTTGCAATTCTGTTATTCAAAACGAATTTATATCATTTTTTATCCTTCATGAAAGTTATAGCTCTACAAGTGTAAATGAATTTGAGACTTTTGAATCGCTTGATTTCAATATCAAAAGCTCATAATATTCTCGTTTGAACATCTAACGTGAAAGCAGAGAATTCTGCCGCGAGAAGGATCCTAACCCGAGTTTTGCACTAAAGATCCATTGATTGCTTTTTCGATACATCCTCAACCGTAATTTGACTATAAAAGAAAGAAAACCCTGGATTCTTCAATGTTGAAAAAGATTAAAAAAAGAAGTCATTTTCACAAATTTTGTTGATTTGTGCTTAGGTCATATTCTCAGTCATATCGGGATGCTCGGCATTGTCAGTTTCTGAATTAGATCAGGAGACCCTTTTTGACCAACCAGATTACTGCCAGATTCTGTTCTCTAAAACGATTTTATCTCACTTCGAATCCTTCATCAAAGTTGTAGTCCTGGACATATAAATGAATATGGGCTTTTGAATCACTTGATTTCAATATCAGAAGCTTAAGATATTCTCATTTGAATATCTAGTGAGAAAGCAAGGAATCCTGCCGCGAGAAGAGTTCTAGCTCGCAGGTTTGATTCAAGGGATTACGGGCCGATTTGGACTTTTTTTTTTCAGGGACTAAATTGAAAGGTGTTAAAATTAGGGATTTAACTGAAAAATGAAATTAGAAGAAACCCAAAATTAATTACGTTGCATGCAGAACAAACCAATGTTCTGCACGCAACAAACTCGGCAATACAAGCCCCACCAGTTTTTCTTATCTTTGATCCAAAGGTAACAACTTTGAATACCTAGGCCAGCTATAGAAGAATGTTGAGGAGAGCTGCACCATCATTTAATGGTTGGGATTCTACACGTGGAGAATAATTACCAAGATCACAGAATCAATCAGAATATTTGGTTTCCTAATTTGCTTTATTTGATTACAAGCCACCCGTGTTTGTGTCCCCAGATTTTGTTTCCTAAATGGAGCTGCATATAGGCTATATGTAAGCCTTCTCTACTGACCTAAGGGGGATGAAATAAAAAAGAAGGAAAAGAGGGAGACAGAGGCAAAGCAAGGAGAAAGAAAGGAGGCCTTTCTTTGATACTAAAACAAAACCCTTCACTGGAATGTGAAAGAAAAAAAAAGGACAGGAACGAAAGAAAAAAAAAGAGAGCAGAACGACATTGTCGAAAGCAGAACAACACAGAGGCAGGGGTGTGAACTCAACCAACATTTTCATCGCCATCTCCCTCATCATCTCCACAGAGAAGCAGGCAATAAGAGAAGGAAAGAGGGAACAACAGAAAAAAACGAAAAGAGAACAGAGGGAGTAGAGATAAAACGCAGAGAACAGAAAGAGTTTATGTTCGTTATTGTGAAAAGAGAAAAAGTAAAAGGGAAGAAAAACAGAGAAGGAGGGAAAGAGAAGAGAAGAAAACAGGAAGAAGCAAGGAAAAAGAGGCCAAAACCAGTGTGGCCATTGTTTTGTTTTGCCAGAATCAGTAACCACTGGCCGTGTGCAGAAGCTGCAATGCCATCTCATTCACCTGTTTCAGCGCCAGGATCTGCAGAAAAGAAGAGAGGATAGAAGAGCTAAAACCAGTAGAGAGAGTGGGATGAAGACGAGGAGATAAAGCTCAGAAGAGGGACGCCAACACTGATAGACTAGCCGTCACGCCTTAAACATCACTGTTGTCCCTTCTTTTCTGCCTACAGGTTTGTTCTTCTCATCTCTTTGCATGAATTCATATTTGTGTTTTGTACTATTCAAGTGAAGTACCCAGGCATGCATATGTGAGGAAACTCACGTATGCTCTTTTTGTTTGCTCAGCCGGCTTGGGCATGTGACCCGGCTAGGCTTGCTGGGTTCAGCCCAGTCACATGGGCCGAGCTAGACCCAGCTCCAAAAACAACGAGTAATATTATTGGTTTTCTCATGTATTTAGTTTATGGTTTGTATTTTTTATATTATGGAAATACAAATCTGGTATTAAAATACCCGGTTTTCCACGAAATGTTGCATATATATATCTCTGAAAAATAAAAAAAATGTTTTCTTATTTGTTACATACAGTCAATACCCTAATATATTTTGAATTTCCTTTTAAAAAAACAAATATTTGAAGTTTAAAAGAAAATGTGTTTTTGCATGAATTTCTTAAACATAAAAAAAATTATTTTCTTGCATTCTAGATTTTACAACATGTTTGTAAAACTCCAAAGGGTATTGGCCAATATTCCAAACAATACAAAAAATCTTATTTTTTTGGGAATTCATCTATTATTCACTGTTAATGTTTAGATAAAGAAATCTCAAAGGGATGAATATCCAAAATATTATTGGGAATAACTTGTTATTATTCAATGTTAATATTTGGATAAAGAAACCCTCAGTGGTAAATATCCTAAATAATTTTTTAGGAATAATAAGTCATCACATAGCCTTAAAAGAAGCCTTGATTATAATCGAGAACATTTCAATTTTTGACTCCACCGTTTACGAGCCGTGAGAGTATGAAACACTAAGGAAAAAAGAGGTTTCTAAAGCGCTCTGAGTTTCCTTAGATTTCTAAATTTTTATTCCTTTTCCTTGTGATTTACGAGTCGCAAACACTTGAAATACTAAGGGAAAAATGAGCTCTTAAGCACATTGAATCTCCTTAGATTTCCATTTTACCTATCTCATAAATCATAGGTTATAAATTTAGTTTGAATGAAACACAGATTTCAAGAGATCTATATTAGTTCTCTTTGATACTTTGTAGACATATCTAAGGGTATGATCCACATTGACCAAGGGTTCTTTCTTTCTAGACTTTGAGTCCAAGTTTGTTCATCATAGCAAACTTATCCTAGGAAAACTAATGGGATTAGAAAACACCAACACCATAGCAATTATAAGACAAACCAAACACCAAGCAGCTTACCTTAGGTAGGGCGTACTAGAGGTGTTAATACCTTCCTTTTACGCAACTAGTCACTTGTCTTAGAATCTCTGAAAGATCAGTTAGGTTTTCTAGTGACAATAATACTAGGTGGCAACCCCTTTATTCACAAAAACAAAACAAAACAAAAAACAAAATCAATTGAGGGTCGCCGCTCTGCCGTGAGGGTGCAACATCTGTTATGCATACACCATGAAGTAAGTTTGAAGAGTGATCATGACTTTTCTTCATGACAGGTTCAATAAGAGTTTTCTCTTCATCAATATGATAGCAAGGAACAAGTGCATTTTCAATCCTTCTCATCTCTATTGACATGTACTCATTCAGTGTAACGGGCTTTCTTAGAATTTGAGCTAAAAAACCCTTATTTCTATGGATTTTTGTTGAATCTTTCAGCTTATCAGCTCATCAATTAGCTTCCCTACCGTTGAGATCCTCATTCTAGTTGGCTTTGTCATTTGCATGCGCTTCTTCCTTCCTCTTCTATGTGTGACTAAAGTCCATCCTTCATCATCATAATATTCAGATGAATCAGGCTTCAAGTTATCAACTTGAGGTGCGAGGGTTATATATGGAGTTTGACTTTAAGATGCAGTGAAGCTCGTAGGCAAAATGACACCAAACTCTATAGGTTCAAATGAGCCAAAACTTATTGTAGGGAGTGACTGACATGATCCTAAATTGACCATGGTTGTGATATTAAAGGCTGCTACTTCATTACCAAAAACGATATCTCCATTCTTGTGTAGCCTCATGATCTTATCTTTTAGCACAAAGCACTTCTCTACAGGATGACTGATCAAACGATGGTATTTGCAATAGTTTGGATTGTCCACCTGGTTTGATTCATCGGGGCGCTTCACCTCCGATAACTCAATGATATTTGCCTCAAGCAAATCATCCAGCATCCTAGACATGTTTGAGTCGGGAAATGGATACATCTTTTTTTGTTGCTCTTTCAGGGATGGTTTTTTTCTTTCACCTTTTTTAAAAGTAGCCGGTGTCACCCGATCATTCCTCTTAACTCCAACTAGTAACCTTACAGCAGTCGAGTTAACTACTAAAGATTACTTTCCCTCGACCTTTGGAGTGCTCTTTTCAAATCTATGTCCTTTAAGCTTATTTCTCATTGGCTCTTGCATAGGTAATGATGAGCTTTCAATCTCCGTAATGCTAAGTTCCATGTCGTATACTCGAGTAGCCAATTCTTCAAAAGACTTTGGTTTGATACCTTTTAAAATATAGCGTAGTCCCCAATGCATCCTTTGAATACACATGTCTAGCGCAGAAGTGTTGGTAAGCCGATCTCTACAGTTGAGGCTAAGGTTTCTCCACCGATGTATGTAGTCGATGACAAGCTCTTCCTTCCATTGACGTGTATTAGTGAGTTTAATTATGCTAACCACTCGACGAGTGCTGTAAAAGCGGTTAAGAAACTCGCGCTCTAATTTCTCCCAATTATCAATCAAGCCAGACTCCAAGTCAATGTACCAATCGAAGGCATTACATTTCAAGGAACGAACAAACTGTTTTACCATGAGATCACCATTAGTTTCGATATTGTTGTAAGTCTCCATAAAGTGAGCTATATGATGCCTAGGATTTCTATTGCCATCAAATTGTTGAAACTTTGGTGGTTGATAGCTCGGAAGCATCTTCAGCAAGTCAATTTGTGGGGTGTACGACTTCGCATAAGAATACGAGGGTTGAACTGAGCTTTCTACTTGGTCCGTGATGGCTTCCTTAATAAGTTCTTTCAGTTGATTCATGGTAAAGATACCATCAATAATACCACGTATATTCCTTGCAGCTCCGATTGTAGAATCCTCAATGACATTGAATTGATCTACTTTAAATCCTTGGTAGCCGAGGTTCGGCCTTCTTCATTCATGCTCTCAAGTTTGTTCATCAACTTTGTTATCTCGTGATCTTTTGCCTTGAGTGAAGTCGAAAGCCCCTCAACGAGTTTTGTTAAGATAGCCACTTGATCCTCCAAAGATATTATCTCGATCATCATCAATGACATGGTGCCAAAACCCGAAGCCTTACTTGGTGATTGACATGGGAAAGCTTCTATAGGTGAATTGTCGAAGTTGCCTTGAGTGCTGAAGAAAATTTCACGCACCCCACTTGACTTTTATAGTGGAGTTACTTGTGGCTTCATCTTTAAGGCAAGATCTTGTGCCCCTCAAGCATTCAAAGTTGATGTTAACTTGAGAGTCGACTTAGTTTGTGCATATAATTCGACGATTGATTTCGTTTTCAAAGGTGGAGTTAAAAAGTCTTCAATGGTATGTCGACGACTTGAATCAGTAGCCTTGTTGCTCTTGGATGCGACAATGGTGATTATGTTCCTTCTAGTTGCCATTGAGAGTTTGTTGAAAATTATTTCTTGAATGGAAGAGATGAGAGGTAGAGATGTTCCTAGTGGAGTTGCCAGAAATTTATAGACATAATTTTAAGCATTTGAAATTAAACAAGTACACGTGTACAAATATATAATTTTATTAAATATATGATCGGGTACAATCTCTATCTAATATATTCTTTCAAAAGAATATGACAATCCTTTGATTCTTCCCTTGAATTTGATGTATAGTGACTTGATTTATTTGAGAAATCAAGCCAAGATTTGTGCTTTGCAAGAACGCGAATTCGGACGTGTATTGCGAAGCGAGATTTGGTGATTTCATGCTTTGAAGAGTACCTTTGATTTGTCTTCAAAGTGTTGTTAAAGAACTCTTATGGAGCGTTTAGGCTTGATCCAGCAAAGCTTCGTTCTTTGTAGACTTCAAGCATAGATGAAGGAGGCTTGAGAACTTTTGAGAGAGCTTTCTTGCTTGAAGAGAGAGCTTACTTGCTTGAAGAGAGAGAGAGAGAGAGAAAGAGAGAGACCTTCCTTGCTCAAAGAGCTTGTATTGAAGGAAATTTGTAGGGGCTCTCAAGTCCTTTTCCAATGCCATATGACATAATTTTATTGGTTGATATTTATTGATGGGATCTCGTATTTATGACAAGATATCTTGACGGGATCTTGCATTTATGACAAGATATCTTGAATATCTCATCCCAAGTGTCAATCTTTCATTGGCCAAGAAATATATGAAGGCTCATTTATTTTCCATGTCATATATTTCAATTTTATTTTATTCTTTCTTTTAAAAAATAAAATAACACGTGGTGAAATTTGATTGGTAGAAAATTTGTGTTTCTACCTCCCATTCAAGGCAATAAAGAACTTGACATCTACAATAATCACATCTAATTTGTGGAATTTATAATTGCCCTCTTTCACAAGCCTGATTGCCTCTTGAGAATCAGATTGGAGAATGATCCTTCTATGGCCTCTATCCCATGCTACATCTAAGCCATGTTTAATTGCTAAAAGCTCTAGAAGAAGATTCAATCCAAAACCACAAAAACCTGAGAAACCTGTCATCTAGTGACCCTCATTGTTTTGAACCAGTCCCCCAAATCCAGACATACATGGGTTGCCCTGAGAGCTGCCATCCACATTCACACAAACATAGCCTTCATCTAGACAAAGCCAAGAAACATATATTGGATCTCTTTGAACTGAATCCAAGCTACCCCATACCTTTTGGCATTCATCATTTAAATGATGAATTTGGTTAATGATCCAGGAATCCCTTGCAAAATATTCATCATGCACAATATAGTTCCTACACTTCCATAACCACTAGAAGGTTGAAAGGAATAGAGTTGTTGCATTGGATGAGATAAAGTTTTAACACCAAACTTTAACTTCATCACTCTAAAAGTCCCGTAAATAAACAAAGTCGAGTGTCTCCCAAACATTTTTAACATACACACAATCTCTTAAGCAATGTAGGATATCTTCCTCCTCCCTATTGCAGCAGTAACAGGTCGATGAAGAAGCCAAGTACCGTTTGAAGCGTAAAGAATTTGTAGGCAAACAATCATGCCAAATTTTCCATATCATCAACCGAATCTTTTCAGGAATTTTCAATCTTCAAATCCAAGACCAGTGTCAATCACCATTGAGAGTAACGTAAGATTTTGGAAGCCATAAATAGGCTGTATATTCTTAAAATATTAGACAACCAAATGATTCTATCATCAGACCGAAGATATAAAGGTATTGGGACAACAGTAACCAGGTTCCTAATATCGTTAAGAAGATTAGTCATACGTTAACTGAAGTTCCAGTAGCCATTAATCCATAAATCATTCACCTTCAAATTAGAATAACTAATATGAACATGAATAAGGGAGCCCATTGTGCCTACATCAAGCCATCGGCCAAACCATAATGAAACATCATCTTTACCCAATTTAAATGCAAAGCTATCACGTAAGCATTTGAAAGTTTTATAAACAGCTTTCCACATGTTTGAAGTTGTTTTTGAAGGAGGAGAACAATAAAACAAACTAGAATTTCACAGATATTTGTGATGAAAGATTTGAACCCACGACTTCCTCCCACCACAAAGTAATTGCCTAGCTAGTTTGTCAAGGATAGAAACATTAGCTAGCCTAGTTTCTCTGATGCTAAGCCCCCTAAAATTCCTTAGCTTGATGATGGTCTTCCAATTAATTAAATTGAAACCTCAGCCTGAGTCACCTCTACCCCAAATAAAATTCCTGATAGTCTTGCCAATGCTATTACACACAGCTTTTGGAAACAATTGATTTTGCATATAACATATAAGGAAAGAAGAAATAATTGTGCGAGCTAGAGTTACCCTTCCTGCTCTGTTAAGCATACGACCCTTCCAACCTACCAGTCTAGATTGAATACAGTACATGATGAAGTTGAAATCTGATCACTTTGCACGCCCCTGAGTCAAAGGAAAACCAAGGTATATTCCAAGGTCACTCACAAATTTCACCGGTGATAGTTGAGCCAATGCATTTTTCAAATGTCTGTTAACATTCCTCGAGGTCATAACTCTTGATTTACCAAAATTCACTCTAAGGTCTGATGAATTACAAAAACTAGTAAGAACATCAATAAGTGAGTGCATATATGTTTTGCTAGCCTTGATAAAAAGAATATCATCATCATCAAACAAGAGATGTGAAATGCCTAGGCCATTTTTAGAAATATGAATTGATTGCCACACTTTATCAAACACCTTCTTGCATATTAAGCAAGATAGCTTCTCATACATAGAACAAATAAGTACGGAGAGAGTGGATCACCCTGTCGAAGCCCCAGGTTTGGAGAGAAAGAAGGTAATTTTGAACCGTTCCAGAGGAGTGTAAGAGAGGTAAACCGAATACAAAACATAATTAATCTGATTGTTCCTTCAGGGAACCTAAAATGCTCTAGAATACTTTGAAGAAAGTCCCAGTTTACTCTATTATAAGCTTTCTCTAAATCAATTTTAGCAGTCAAGTAGCCCTGTTTCCCTCTAGTCTTATACATGAAGTGCATAACCTCTTGTGCGATCAATGCATTATTAGAAGTACTGTGTCCTGTAATGAAGCTGCTCTGAAGAGACCCAATAAGGTCATCCAGGAATGGTCGCAGTCTATTTACCCGGACTTTAGTAATCAACTTGTAGACTACATTGCAGAGATTAATGAGATGAAACTGTTTGATGGTAGTGGGTCTCTCTTCTTTTGGAATAAGATCCACAAGAGTCAGCAAATATCTTGATTAAAAGATCCATTCTCAAAAGCTGAATAAACTATAGTTATCAAACCCGACCCAGGGGTTGACCCGACTAAGGGATCGAGTCTCGGGTTTCATAGGTCAACCTGGAAAAATTAAAAAAAATATTAAAAGTTTTAATATTTCATATGAAAAAATTAAGAAAAAATCTATGTGAATATAGGCTATACATGTTGTAAATAATGAAATTTAAAAAAATATTATAAAATTTTTTTTATCCCACATTAAAAAAACATAACTTTTTTCTTGTAAACATAGAGTATATATACTAAAGGGCTTCAAATCCCACATAAAAAAATAATTTTTTCTTGTAAACATAGAATATATATACAAAAGGGCTTCAAGTCTCACATTGAAAAAATAATTTTTTTCTTGGGAACATAGAGTATATATACTAAAGAGTTTCAAATCTCACATTGAAAAAATAAAATATTTTTCTAATATTTATATAGTGAACTTTAAAAAGTTTTAACAACCAACTAAAAAATATAAAAAAAGGGGTATAGGAGAAAAACCACATTTGAAAAAAAAAAGGGTCTCGTTTGGGTCATGGGTCAACTGGGTTTTGCCGGATTATTGCATCAGCCAATCTTTTAACAAACTCAAACCGGTCCAGCCACCGAGTTGACCTACTGGTCCGAGTTTAATAACTATGGAATAAACTAACCTTCAAACATCATCTCCTACTATGTCCTTGTATTTTTTTTTATAAAAAAAATAGAGCATGAAAACCATCCTTACCGGGAGATTTATATGAACCCATGCTCCTTAAAGTAATATCCACCTCCTTTTTAGTTACCGATTTAGATAGCTCTGTTACTCCCTCCGATGACAATCTAGGAACAACAACACCCTCAAGGGCATTCAGCTCAACAAAGTCATTAGAACAAAATATTGATTTATAGAAACTGACAGCTTCCACTTAGAGAATATTGTCATCAGAGTACCACAACCCGTTAGGCAAAAATAATCCACATATTCTATTCCTCCTTCTCTTGGTCTTTGTAAGAGTGTTGAAAAATTTGGTATTCATATCCCTATAGCTCACCCATCTTTCTCTTGATTTTTAAAACCATAAAAGTTCTTCTTGTCGGAGAACTTCGTTATATTCCTGTCGCAACCGATGTTCAAGAGAAAAGAGAGATTCCTTATAGTTATACTCCAAACAATCTTGGGCACCCTTCAACCTAGCTTCGATACGTCGCTTTCTTTAAAAAATATTTTTGAATGTATTTTTATTAAAGTTTATAGAGTCCCTACAGACTTCATTGAGACCATGCATTGCATTATTTTTGCTCTTGCTCCATGTTGTACTAACCATATCCCTGTATTCATTATGAGCGGTCCAGGCTGCCTCGAATCTGAAAGGCCTCTCCCTCAACCTATACGGCAATCGTCCACGTCTCAAAAGAATTAGATTATGGTTAGAATGAAGTCTACACAGGTGCTCCACATAAGCATTAGAAAGATCATTTTTCCATTTCACAGAAGCTATAACCTTATCCAATCTCTTAACCAAATAACAAAAACCATGAATGTGGCGGTGCCAAGTAAAGTGCTGACCTTGATACCCCAGGTCTATAAGGTTGCAACCTGTCATTGTCTGTAAGAACCAGGAAGCTCTGGATCAAGAGAACAATTCGCCACAAGTCTCTGCCGATGGACAAATCTCATTAAAATCCTCGATCAGAGCCCATGCCCCTTGCATAGTATCCATAAAAGTTGGCAAATAATCCTAAAATTGTTGTCGTAGGTGAGGAATTGATGATACATAAACCGCTGAGACAAACCAATGATGGCCTCCGAAAGAAACTTTAATAGTAGCACATTGACTAGTAGTATCCATGATATTAGTAGTAAAGAAACCTTTTGTTCATAAAATCTAAATACCCCCTGCATGACCTTAAGATTCAACTATAACTGCCGAAAAATAACCCATACTAGCCCATAATTTCTCCACCCTAGCAAACAGAGCGTGAGTTTCCAATATCACAAAGAGTGAGGGCTGATATTTATACACTAAATCTGTATAGTGTCTTTTACCTTGGTTGTTAACAGCTCCCCTAATATTCCAAGATAGGATTGAAAATTCATTGAATAACTACATCATAAGAAATAATACAAAAAAAAAAGATAGCAAAAACCACCAGTTCATGGCCCACCATCTATAACCATACCTTCTCTTGTTTCCAGTACCCCATTAATACTATTTGTGATGTTAATAGTATCCTCCTTACTAGTGGCATGATCCGAACATTCAACACCAAAAGGATAAGTTATGTTAGGGTCATGTGTACTATTATTTTCTTTCATTGTCGTTGTGGTGACTCCAACATAGGACCCTGTCTTCCCCAACCCATTAGCATTCTACTCTGAGTCTTTTTCTCCCTTGTCATGTCGGGGCCTTTTGATGAGAAAACTAGAGGTGTTGAGATATTTAAGTAATTCTACTTCGTCTCTTGTCTGTAATAATAGCAGGCTTCATAATAGGCTCAGCTACTGTGGGCTTATCTCGTTTTACACGTTTCTTATGCTGAGTTATAAACTTCAGGCCTACACTAGGAATAATCAGGCCCGTATATTGTTTTTCTTGTAGCCTATATTGTTGTGATGCAACAAAAATATCCTCATCAACCCCCTCTAATACCAAAAATTTATTAGATTTATTACCCTGATACACCTTTTTTTTAATTTCACTCCCTTATCGTTTTTTGGTTTCCTAACTTTGGTAACTGTTAGCCAGTCACCATGAATTTCGCTTTCGATACCTGGACTTACGGCCTGAACTGTGGAGCCATTACCATTGTTCATATCTCCTCTGGTCGTTGTTGCCCTAGGCTCATCAGCCACCATCCCTTCAGCTGACACACCGTGTGATGACAAAACTTTGCAATCCCTCCCTAAATGCCCATAGCAGCCACAACTGTTGCAAATTAAATGTAAACCCTCATACTCCACCTTATACCAATTATTTTTGATCCATAATCTTCCCACTACGAGTTGATCAAGATCAATTTCAATGCAAATACAAGCAAAACACCCCCGTTCAAACATTCAGTGTATGCATGTCAACCTTAATAGGTTTGCCTATAGCCAAAGCCATGGCTATGAGGAAGCTCTCGTCATAAAACACTAGATTAAGGCTTGAAATCCACACCCATACCATTGCTCCATTGATTTTTGTTATGGAAGATATGAACTCTGGTGACTAATTACGCTCTGTAAGGTAATGTTCAAAAAGCATCCAAGGCCCTCCATTAATTACTTTCGCTCTATCATCTGCAAGATCAAATTTGACCATGAAAAAACCATTGTCAACGTTCATAAGCTTAAAACCTCCATTCAATTTCCAACCCCTTTCAATCTCATTCTTAACTAATAGTAACCAATTTTCTTGCCAAAAAGTTTAATGATCAGAGAACCATACCAAGGGTACCACAACTCTCAAAAGACTGAATCATCAATATAGACCTTTGGTAATAAACAATTCCCATTATCATGCTCAATACGGACAAGATTGTTGTCAATCAGATTAACCCTTTCTCTCATAGGTGGAGGAGTTTGAATACCTAGCACCTTATCTTTAAAGGAGACTCTTCCTTGTCCTGATGAAGATCCAAATCCATTCACTATATTAGGTGGTTTTGTAGGAATCGATCTCACTCCAACCAAAGTATATGCGAACTCTACATTCATTCTCTTCTTAAATTATGTGTAGATATTTACAAGAGACTAAAATAGAAAGGTATTTTTAAGAGTTTTGATGATGAAAAGATTATATATAAATTGGTTAACTTGAATGTAGTTCAGCATGCAATACAATCTAGATTAAGTTATAAACTATAAATTAACGAGTTAATCTCCTAGACTAGACTTAATTCAATAAAAACAATTCTTAGTTCCGGCTAAGACTTAATTCATGGAATTCTTAAGTTGGTCTTCTATTAACCTATCTAACCTATCTAGACTTTAGTTTAGTCTTGACAAATCAATAAAGTGGAGTATAATTTAGTTTCTAGTCCTAGAAAGACATTCAATTAAAAGTTTATTTAAAAGTGTGGTAATGATTATTTATCAAAATACTTTTTATTTGAAAATGTATCAAAATAATATTTTTTTTATTTTTTTTAAAAATATTTTTAATATCATCACATTAAAATAATTTTTTTAAAATAATTTAAAATAAAAAAATAAAATTTTTAAAATATTTTTAAAATAAAAAAACAAACAGGATACAATGAAATGCAAAGATGAAGTTAGTGTTGTTGAAAATTGTATTAGACGGCTAATCTGGTGAATTAATTAAGAAAGATTATGATGGCATTAGACTAGAACCATCATTCAAGTACGCCGTTAGTTGAGATGTCGACGCTTTTTGGAAGGATGATAATAATTTTAACTGATAAATGAGCAGACCGTA
>Ga0325411_1002252_pt1 | contig 21756 bp, 26 predicted proteins | sample PopdelMetagenome_13_FD_206181 | JGI IMG/M metagenome (GOLD analysis project Ga0325411, IMG submission 206181) | Populus deltoides microbial communities from Bellville, Georgia, United States - Xylem-PdIQD-R4 | ecosystem: Host-associated > Plants > Phyllosphere > Stem > Wood/Secondary xylem...
AGAGCAATATATGATCTGCTCTTATATGAAGAAAAACTTTAGAATAGAATAGCATGTTATTATTTGATAAATTAATATATATTACATTTAATTCATATAGAGTTTGTATATAAATATAAAAAACACATAAGGAAATATTTATATGTGTAGCTAATTAAAAAAAAAGGGATTTTGATAATTATGCTTAGACTAATGATATAAATTTCTTCTAGTTTTTTTTATTGCTATTTTCTTTATCTTTTTCCAACAATATATATATATATATATATATATATATATATATATATATAGAGAGAGAGAGAGAGAGAGAGAGAGAGAGAGAGAGAGAGAGTTGTGATGGTCATATTTATTTGACTTATTTATTTATTTATATTATACGTATATATTTATGCGAGTCCCACAAAATGTTTGTGCATATCTACCATACGAGTAATGTTAAATATTAAAATAATAATAATAAGGAATTCTCAAAAATACATTAATATCATTATTCAATACTAAAGTTTGCGCAGTATCAATAGTTTTATTTAATTTTGTTCTCCTCGAATAGTATTTTCATTGAAATTAAGAAAATTAATAACCATGAAATAATCTCGTGGTAAACACGTACGAGTGACTATTCTTAGTCTTTGGACGAGCATCAATTGTGGAATCCATGGGAGAGAAGAAATGGGAAATGGTAAGAAGTTTTGAATTACTTGACTTAGGAGAGGACCAATCAATGGGGGCTGGGAAACTTCTCCGACTATATGATTCCAACATCTTCCAAGAATTAGAAGGACTTAATTAGGTTTGATTCTCTTTTGTGCCGGCTCGATGCACACCTTTTTAACTGTTAATGATGGCACCGATTAATTGTAAATTATAAATACAATATTTTGATTTATTAATTAGATGTACGTGAGAAATATGGAAATATAGATTTATTTGGGACTAAATTGTGTTTTTTTTTTTTATGAATTTAAAATCTTAATCATGGATTAAGAAATCTAATTAAGATTACCCTTGGATTTGATCTGATATAATATATGTAGAGTTGATGCTCTACATGTATTGGAAGAACGTACTAGGTAATTAATCCATCGATCCTTCACGAACCATACATCAACCGGAGCTAGTGAAATGTTATTAATACATCAAGATTATTTGAACATGCATGTGTGATCCATATATATATATATATGTATGTGTGTGTGTGTGCATGTATGTGCATGTATGATGATGATAGTGATGATAATAGCTAGTGCGTAGTGCAGGTGGTGGAGGATTTGGTCTTTGTTCAAACATGTAAACCTAAATTGAATAGAATAAAATAAGAAAACATTATGTTTGTTGAAGGGGTAAGATTTTGAAGAAAGAAACAATGCGTGCCCTATGATCTGTTCTCCACGCACAACTACATCAATGGCGGTATTTTTTTGCTGTATATATACGACGACGACGACGACTTCTTTTAACTTTTAACTGGTCAACAATGGCAGGGTTGAATAATTTAATGATGAGAATTGGGCTGCCCCACCACCCTCTCCATTCCTCTTTATAAAGAGCACCTTCGAAAGACAACCTCCACACTCATTACTCACTGCATGCTCCCTCGTCATCTTATCACCACAAAACTCTCCGATCCTTGGATTATTTTGATCTCTTCTTGTGGTAAGTCGTTTGTGCTCTATATGCCTAGTCATTTGGGTTGCTCCAGCTAGCTTGATCACCCTGTAAAATTATAAGCCTTTTCTCTTCTCTTTAATTTGATATAATCCCAAACCAAGATTTGTTCTACGTATGCATGGAATATATATGTTGATCATGCAATAGTTATTTCGTAAAGCTAGCATTTACATGGATGATAACTAAGAACGTGATTTAATTTGCATATGCTTAATGCAGGGATTGAAGGGAGGAATTAAGGGAGATAAATTAATATTAAAGATCATATATTATAGTTAAGAAGAGAAGAGATCAATATATATCATCATGTGGAGGCTAAAGATTGCAGAGAAAGGGAACAACCCTTACATTTTCACCACGAATGAGTATGCTGGAAGACAGATATGGGAATATGATCCTAATGCCGGAACTCCTGAAGAGCGAGAGCAAGTGGAAGAGGCTCGCCGGAACTTTACTAAGAACCGCTCTAAGGTCAAGCCCAGCTCCGACCTTCTTTGGCAATATCAGGTACGTACTCTAAATATCTTCTTTTATTCTTCCTCAAAATTTACTAACAATTAATATATACTGCTTTTTTTCTTTCCTTTTTTTTTAAAAAAACAAAATCATGTGAAGCACGGATTAATTACTAAACTAAATAACTACTCCCCATATTGATTATTGGAGTCTTTTTTTTTTAATTTTGTAAAATAAAAAATCTTAAAAATTGTAGTAATATATATGGCATCCTCCTTAAATAATTCTTTCTCGAAATTTAATAACAATATTTATCATTGCTTCTTTTCTTTTAATTTATGTAAAGCTTAATTCTCTGAAAATAACCACTCCCTTTATATATTGATTATTATGGAGTTTTTTTTATTTTTTTTAATTTTGCAAAATCAAAAAAATCCTTTAGGTAGTACTATTCAAATACGACGACTTGAAAAATATTAGGAGATCATGCTTTGATGTTGACAAATCAAGATTACTGTAGCTGCACATATTAAAACAAAAATAAAATGATGCCGTAGATTTCCGTCCGCTGTCTTAAGCTGATTACTTCAAGTAAAATATTATATTAATTTTAGTGTGAGATTAATTCAATCGGTCCATATAGATTTTGTGAAGGATTTAAAGTAGTCAACCTAGTTAATTAATTACTTAACATTAATAATTAAGACCTCCGACCACCCAAATCAATGATTATATGTTAGTTAATGCATGTAATTATGTGGAATAATGACATATTTTTACCATGATTTGTGTGATACGTACTATGATTTCTCAATCATAGTAGCTAATTATAATGTTAATATTGTCTTAACCGCCACCAATTTCGAGATGGAGGGAAAAGAAATGAACGCGAAAGAATTAACATGAATGAGTGATCGATGCAGATTCTGAGGGAGAAAAACTTCAAGCAAACAATTCCGGCAGTGAGAGTTGAGGATGGTGAAGAAGTCACGTACGAAAAGACAACAACGGCGATGAAGAGGTCAGCCAGCTTTTATTCAGCCTTGCAGGCTAGTGACGGCCACTGGCCTGCTGAGAATTCCGGGGTCCTCTTTTTCCTTCCTCCTTTCGTAAGTACAATCTCTCTCTCTTTTTTTTTTTTTAATCTCTTCTTCTTGTTCTTCTCGTTAATTAATTCTTTTTTAATAAAACCCCACTCATGACATCACCTTGGTAATGATCAGAAACGTGTGCCAAATCATGGCTGCTAGCCAGCCTTCCTTATTTATTCCACTCTGTTGATCATTTCTTAATTAATTATCTAATTAAAAAATGTTTGTAATAGTGGCACTGAATATTTATGCTCTTAGAGTTTATGTGTGTGTAGCTAATTAAAAGAAGGAAAGAAAAAGGGATCACTTTGGTAATTGAAAGATAATTAACCAGGACAAATAACATTAATTGCAGGTGTTTTGCTTCTACATTACTGGGCATCTCAACACCATGTTCCCTCCCGAGTACCGCAAAGAAATCTTTCGTTACATATACAACCATCAGGTATTTAATTCCGTATCACTTGAAATAAAAATTAATTTCTTCATCAGAAATCTAATTAATTATGCAAAATCAACACTTTAATTAACATGATATGTATATATGCTGCAGAATGAAGATGGTGGGTGGGGTCTGCACATAGAAAGTCACAGCAACATGTTTTGCACAACCTTCAGCTACATTTGTCTGCGTCTGCTTGGGGTAGGGCCAGATGAGGAAGCTTGTGCAAGAGGAAGAAAATGGATTCTTGACCGTGGTGGTGTCACTTCCATTCCCTCTTGGGGCAAGACTTGGCTTTCGGTATGATTGTTTTTTCTTTGGGTTAAAAGGATTTTTAGACAATCACACTCATATATATATATACACACACACACACTAGCTAGTCCAATTTATGATTGATAAGTGGAGTGTAATAATGTTTCTTCTTGATTTTGTTATAGATTCTTGGCCTGTTTGACTGGTCTGGTTGTAACCCTATGCCCCCAGAGTTTTGGATTCTGCCTACTGCCCTTCCTGTTCATCCAGGTAATTGATTAGCAAAACAGTACGTTTCATTGTTTTAGCTTGATTTACAAGTTAATGATGCTAATTAATATAAAAAAAAAATGCAGCAAAAATGTGGTGCTACTGTCGATTGGTTTACATGCCAATGTCATATCTGTATGGAAAAAGATTTGTTGGACCAATTACACCTCTGATTCTGTCATTGAGAGAAGAGCTGTACGTTCAGCCTTACGAAAGCGTAAAGTGGAAGCAAGTCAGACATTTATGTGCTGAGGAGGATCTTTACTATCCACATTCCTTGATTCAGGATTTCCTTTGGGATAGTCTGTATTTGATGTCTGAACCTCTTCTTACTCGCTGGCCCTTCAACCAGTTGGTCAGAAAGAAGGCTCTTGAAGTAACAATGAAGCACATTCATTATGAAGATGAAAACAGTAGATACATTACTATTGGTTGTGTTGAGAAGGTGCTGTGCATGCTTTCTTGTTGGGTGGAAGATCCAGATGGTGTTGCTTTTAAGAGGCATCTTGCTAGGGTTCCTGATTACTTGTGGGTTGGAGAGGATGGAATGAAGGTCCAGAGCTTTGGTAGCCAGTTGTGGGATGCTACTTTTGGTTTTCAGGCTTTGTATACTAGTGAGCTTGGTGAAGAAATCAAGCCTACGCTCGCTAAAGCATTTGATTTCATCAAGAAATCTCAGGTACTAAATCATGAATTCAACCCAATTATTTTTCTTTTCTTTTCTTGCTATAATTTGGTGGCCTTAACTGATCAAAATGAACTTCAAATCTGCTCAAGGTTGTGGATAATCCAGCAGGTGACTTCGTGGGCATGTATCGTCACATTTCTAAAGGATCATGGACTTTCTCTGATCAGGATCATGGCTGGCAACTTTCTGATTGTACAGCCGAAGCTTTAAAGGTTAAAATCACATCAACCGAAGTTAAATTTTATGATAACATTTTTGTAAAATAAAGCAGCACTGAATTTTATTCTCTTTTGTACAGTGTGTTCTCTTCGCTCAAATGTTGCCCACTGAATACATTGGTGAGAAAATGGATCCTCAGATGATATTTGAAGCAGTCAATATCATTCTTTCACTGCAGGTGAGTGATTTTTGCTGCTTTGTGTTATGAACTGTTCTGTTCTTCACATGTTTTTTTTCTTCCAAAGAAATTCATCTAGAGTACTGGTATCGGAATTTTGATCTTCATTCTATAAATTCAGGGACCAAGAGGTGGTCTAGCAGGCTGGGAGCCGATTCGCGGTGAAATGTGGTTAGAGGTAACTTCTATGCTAACATTTTTCCTGTTCTTTTTAGAATCAAAATTTTCTTTTAACACCATATATCAACCGAGTATTTTTTCGTCCTTTTGTGTTCTTAGAAACTCAATCCTATGGAATTCCTGGAGAACATAGTCATCGAGCACGAGTAAGATTTTTCACTCAATTCCTTCTTCCCATTTTTGGTTTCTTTTGTACCGTAAATATTAATATCATCCGAGCCTGATTTTATTGTCATACAATGCAGCTATGTTGAGTGCACATCATCTGCAATCCATGGATTTGTGATGTTTATGAAGATGTACCCTGGACACAGGAAGAAAGAAATTGAGACTTTCATTGCAAGAGCTGTCGATTATCTCGAAATGATTCAAATGCCTGATGGTTCATGGTATGGAAACTGGGGAGTTTGCTTCATTTACAGTACATGGTTCGCACTTGTTGGTCTAGCAGCTGCTGGAAAAACCTACTATAATAACCAAGCAATGCGTAGAGGAGTCGATTTTCTACTCAGGGCACAGTCTCCAGATGGTGGATGGGGCGAGAGCTACTTATCTTGCCCAAATAAGGTAATTAACTTCATTTCTTCAATTGAATTATGACTAGCCAAGAAGACAGATACATTGAATAAATATTAATGTGTGTTTCATTTCTCAGATATATACACCTCTCGAAGAAAAGAGATCAACTTATGTGCAGACAGCATGGGCTATGCTTGGTTTGATTCATTCTGGCCAGGTCAGTTCCTAGTGAACCTGTTAATCTTTGCCTAGTTGCTATGATTTTGCATATACTTTATGCTCAATTGCTTTCCGGATTTCAAGTCATGTGGTAATCTTTTTGTTATGGTTTTTTCTTGAAATAGGCGGATAGGGATCCGACTCCACTTCACCGTGGTGCTAAGTTGTTGATTAACTCTCAAGCTGAAGATGGAAGCTATCCTCAGCAGGTATCTTGATATGACCTAGTCGTTGTAACAATACACACACACACATGTTTGATTTGGTCATTATTGCTCAAATTTTCTTGAATTTTCACTTGATTTTGTTTAATGATCATTCAAATATTTTGTGCAGGAAATTACTGGTGTTTTCAAGAATAACTGTATGTTACACTATCCAACATATAAGAATGTTTTCCCCTTATGGGCTCTGGCAGAATACCGCAAAAATGTTCCATTGCCTTCCAAGAAGCTTTGAGTCAATCAAAGGATTTTGTACAAGAGAAAGATATATAGCTGTTTGTGTAGAGAAGCTGGAAATTAAATTGTGAATTTTAAGACTGCACAGACCCCATATGCATATGGTTCTGGGGCAGGTCATAATAAATATGCTCACAGAAGCTTGTAAAAAGTTGAACCAAAAAGTAAGGTTCTCTTAATACCATGTATCCATTATATTAATAAAAAATTTTCAATCTTTCTGGTCCTGTAAATTAGCATGGATGATCTTCTAAAAGAAACTATTCATTACTTCGGCGCAATCGATCATCTATTCTAGGCACGAATCATTTACAATCCCAGCTAGTTTCATCTGTCACTATGGATTTTGGTGATTTGCTTTGATTTTTGTTTCTTGTTAGTGCCTAAGTAGCCAACTTAAAACTGAAAAAGAACATCAGATAGTGGCTGCATAGATATAGCAGGTCAAACAATTAGTCCAACATTAGACATAACCTATAATTAGCATATCTGCTTAATATAGCAGACCAACTAATAATCAGCATAACAAAATCAAAGGCTGGCCCTGGATCTCTCCTGTATTCATCGCAACCTCTAAAATACTTCCCTTCTAAGCTGTTACACAGGCAAATCTTAGTCACTTAGCCAACTTCTATTTTTCCTTTCCATTGTTACCTATGATGCATCCTGATCATCTTTACTATTCCTGGCATTGCACACCAACTTCATCTCTGTCCTGGCTAATGCATTTTGCATTCCTGCAAGACCAAGAAAGACAAAAATATGTGATTCAAAACTTCTTCCATTTGAAAATTCTGGAGAGAGTAGTAAGCATTTGAGAATTCTTGAGCATTGTACTAATGGTAATGGCTGCGCACGTAGCTATGCTTGCGCGCGCAACCACCTCATCATTAGTCCTCCTTGTTCTTGCATTCGTGTTATCTATTGTGGTTACATCATTTGGCTCACCAGATTCTGATGCCCTTTTAAAGTTCAAGGAACAGCTAGTGAACAATGAGGCTATTAGTAACTGGAATGTCTCGGTGAATCCATGCGAAAGGGATAGATCAAATTGGGTTGGTGTGCTTTGTTTCAATGGAGGCATTTGGGGTTTGCAGCTTGAACATATGGGACTCGCTGGCAATATTGATTTGGATGCACTAGCTCCCTTGCCTTCCTTTCGAACGTTAAGCCTTATGGACAACAATTTTGATGGTCCATTGCCTGATTTCAAGAAACTGGGGAAGTTAAAAGCGTTGTATTTGTCAAACAACCGATTCTCTGGAGACATTCCTGACAAAGCATTCGAAGGCATGGGTTCATTAAAGAGACTGTTTTTGGCAAATAACCTGCTTACAGGAAAGATTGCTTCATCACTTGCAATCTTGCCTAAGTTAACGGAATTGAAGCTTGATGGAAACCAATTTGAAGGCCAAATACCCAATTTTCAACAGAAGGGTATGAAGACAGCAAATGTAGCCAACAATGAATTGGAGGGTCCAATCCCAGAAGCCCTGAGCAGATTGAGTCCAAACTCATTTGCAGGTAATCGTTTTATCCAGCCACGGATTAGTTATGTATCTTTATGATTTATCTCTGACCTTTTTTCAGCATCATTTCCCTGATAAAATCTTTCTTAACTAAATCATTTTCAGGCAACAAAGGACTTTGTGGACCGCCTCTAGGACCATGCATACCCTCTCCACCTTCTACCCCTAAAGCCCATGGGAAGAAATTCAGCATTCTATATATTGTAATCATTATACTGATTGTTCTGCTAATACTAGCAGCCATTGCTTTTGCTTTCCTTTTGTTTTCCCGAAAAGAAAGTAAAAGACGAACGCAGAGGAGAGCATCAGAGAACTCCAACAGAATTATGTCTTCCTATTATAGAGATGTACATCGTGAAATGCCAGAGACTAATTCGCATTCAAGGATAACTGATCATGGAAAGTTGTCATTCCTGAAGGATGACATTGAGAAATTTGATTTGCAAGACTTGCTTAGAGCATCAGCAGAAGTTTTGGGGAGTGGGACATATGGATCTTCATACAAAGCTGTCGTCGGTGGACAACCTGTGGTTGTTAAGAGGTATCGGCATATGAACAATGTGGAGAGAGAAGAGTTTCATGAGCACATGAGAAGGATAGGGAGGTTGAAGCATCCAAACTTGCTGCCTCTTGCGGCGTATTATTATAGGAGGGATGAGAAGCTTTTGGTTACCGTGTTTGCCGAGAATGGTAGCTTGGCTAGTCACCTTCATGGTAAGTTCCTTTGAAATCAACTGTAATTTTTCTGAAACCATCAAGTCTTTGTATTCTTACAGCCATTGTACCTGTCTTCCTCAGGAAATCATTCACTGGAAGAAGATGGACTTGATTGGCGTATCCGCTTGAAAATCGTCAAAGGAGTAGCCAGGGGCTTGGCTTTCCTCTACAATCAGCTTCCTATAATAGCTCCTCATGGACACCTCAAATCTTCCAATGTGCTCCTCGACGAGTCATTTGAGCCTCTCTTGACAGATTATGCTCTAAGACCTGTGATCAACCCTGAACATGCCCACGTGTTCATGATGGCTTACAAGTCGCCTGAGTATGCACAACATGGCCGGTCATCGAGCAAGACAGATATATGGAGTTTTGGCATATTAATACTGGAAATATTAACTGGCAAGTTCCCTGAGAACTATCTAACACCAGGGTATAATAGCGATGCAGACTTGGCAACTTGGGTTAATAACATGGTGAAGGAAAGGCGAACAAGTGAAGTGTTTGACAAGGAAATTCTGGGAACGAAAAATAGCAAGGGAGAAATGATAAAACTTCTGAAAATTGGATTGAGTTGTTGTGAACGGGAAGTTGAGAGAAGGTCGGACATTAAGGAAGTTGTCGACAAGATTGAGGAATTGAAAGAAGGAGATGATGATGAAGACTTTTACGGAAGTGAAGGGAATGCATACAGTGTTAGAGGAAATAATCAAGAAGGTTTTTCTTTCACGTACGATCGATGATGATCGGCAAGTATGAAGGAAAAGGCATATAGAACAATATCACAAGGGCTAACAGGTTAATTTCCTGGGATTTCCACACGGTGAAGAACACCAAGAGTGGAATGATTGTTATGGGGGTTGTTAGCTTTCCTCTATCAACTGTAAAAAAAATGTTGTTAGTCTATAATGTGGGTTGATTAGCTGATAGAATTTTATGCTTTTGGGTTTTGGGCGAAAAAGGAAAAGCATAAAGAAAAAATATTTTTCACTCAGTTCATTTTTTGTCATCATCTGTGTTATCTCCCCACGTTAAAAGTAACAGGTATACCTGATTTACACAATCACAGTAAACCAGGTCTGCCTATACAGCCACACTTGTGCATACACAGAAACCCTGGCATTGTTTTTTGTACTTGTACACTTGACATTCAATTTGACAATGCAATTAATTTCTAGCTTCCTAAGCTGCTATGATTCCCACGCATGCCCTAGTCCTACCATATATTCTCTCTCTCTTTTCTCAGCAAGTTTATGACGTATTTGAATTCTTCCTGCAGTTTATGCTCCTGCCATGAGGTACCTTAGGCTTAAGCTTTGCCCTCGTTCTCAAGCTTGAACTGGGATCTTAAGTAATTTTTTATATATTGGGAAGCCCTACAATCACATGCTGTTAAGGTTCCTTTCCCTTTAAAGGCTTCAAATTGACAGTTAATATTGCAAGCTTTATAACCAGATATCAGTCAAGAAAGGATTTCTTCAAGAAGATATAAAAATGTCTCAATTTTGTTTATTGAGAATTTTATGCCATTAGACTCATTCATACAATTGGAAACAAGAATCAGCAGATTTAAATAAATTACAGACTGCATCCTGCAGTGCACAAGGACTTCTGATCTAGCAGAAGGTGGAAATATATATACACTTGATATTGGTACAAGAAAGTTTACATTACAAGCTAATATATCAACACTTTAACAAGAAAGGGAACGGAAAATATTTAATGGAAATGAACATCTTATCTCATTTGTCATTTCTTTGATTTCTATGCATATCACCTTCTTGTGAAAGGGAACAGCAGTTGCTAACAGTTGAGCCATTTATCTGTTTCCTGAGCAAATCACCAGCTTGAGAATTTTGAAGCTTTGCCTGCCAAGTGGGCTACTGAAATTCTTTTTTAACCTTGTACCATTAATTAAAAATTTGCATATTTTGAAAAGAATACAAGGATACAGAGGCCATCAATATGTAAACTTTATCGAAAACCATTCTTTTTTTGGTAACATTGTACGTGTATTGAAATGGCGCAGCTTCATTCTTAGCCATCGATAAATATAGGTGACCTAAACAAGGACAGAGAGACAATGAGAAAGAGCGAGAGAGAGAGGGAGAATGACGGGTGTCATTTCTGCTGGTAACACACAGAGAGGCTTGCATCCAATTGACATTTCCCAACAGAAAGCACATAAAACTCTTTGACCACAAGGCATCATACAAAATTGTTGTCTCTCCAGAGAGATAGAAGAGAGGTTTTCTAGGTCTCTCAGGTGGTCTTTTGTAAATGACTGCAAGGATTGTTATCCACTTCTGTGAATATATTTTTCCTGTCCTTTTCAACTCTTTTTTTCCTTGAGTGTTGAGAAACAACACAGAAAATGTGGCTTTCAAAGGGACAGTGGAGCAGGAAGGGAGGAGAAGGAAAGGGGTTGGTGGCAGTTGCAGTAGACAAAGACAAAGGGAGCCAAAATGCATTGAAATGGACTATGGAAAATCTTCTCTCCAAAGGCCAAACTGTTGTTCTAATCCATGTTTTTAGCAAATCATCATCATCATCATCATTTGTTACTAGTAACTTCTTTTCTCTCCGATTCATTATCTACAATAATAATAGATTATAATTATGATGATACTGCAACCTACGTGCCCTACATTGTAAAGGGGGTTGCTTAACTTACATTCAACGTCCTGCAGCTCCTTTGATCTCTCGAGTGAATCTTCAAATTCCAGGTTTCATGTTCTAATCTTTTCTTTCCACGTGTTTTCCTTTTTTCTTGTTTCACAATCAGTCCACGGAGCAGCTGGTGATTATTTTTCACCGGGGAAGCAGCAGCTTGAGAAGATGGCCAAGGATCTCTTCCTTGCATTTCGATGCTATTGTACCCGTAAAGATGTAATTTTTAAGCCCTGTCATTGTCATACCTCCTTTCAACAATAAAATCATGCATCCGTAGGCACCTTGCATGGAAAAAGTCTACAACATGAGAAGAACAGAAGGAACTTAAAAAATCTGCAGGCATCTCTTATAAACATATAAATATATGCAACCCCAGTGATTGAAGAAAACCCTCATTTGCAAATTCTCATGTCATGCAAATAGATGATAAATGTACCTTGCTTTTCTCCTTTCCTTTTCATCATGCAGATTTTTTTTCATGCATCAGGTGCGTTGCCTTGATGTTGCACTTGAAAGCACTGATATAGCAAAAGCAATAACAGAATATGTTGCCCATGCTGCAATCGAGACTTTGGTTCTCGGCACCCCGTCACGGAGTGGATTTATGAGGTATTTTTGCACCCCCTCAGCCCCATCCTAACTTGGAAACTCTACTGGCACACACTCAACCAGAATATAAATTCAGGGAACCTTCCATCTGCAAAGAAACAGGAAGCGCAAGCTGTTTCCAACAAAAGAGAAACTCGGTTTTACTTGAATGACAGGTTAATGGTACACCATTTGGTATTGCGGTTCTGGTTCTTTCCAAAGTGAATTTTGGTTTATGCCTTTTCAGGTGTTATTTTTTTTTAATGTTTTGAGATCCTTATATCAAAACCATAAAAAAAAATCAAGTGTTTTTCATATCAAAAGCACTTTAAAAAAAGCATTTTCAACCACTATAAAAGCAAAGCAAGCCACTAATAAGCCATTCTTTTCTCCAAAGCAAGTGACAAGTTCCCACATATGTCAACGTTCAGAACACTAGCAGCACTTTTATACATTCTCAACACTGAAATTTGTTTGGAAATCTCTGATAAGTAAAATACTGAACAGTCAGGATGACTTCATGTACGGATGGAAACATAATCAACAATTACAATCATGAGAGAGATGGCAATTGACAAATGAATTCCATTTTCTTGCAGATATTTACGTGCATTCAGTGACTACAGATCCTCTTAACTCCAATGGTTTTGTTATACAGAAAATTCAAGGCAGATGTCCCAAGCACTGTGTCAAGAGGGGCACCGGATTTCTGTACTGTGTATGCAGTCTCAAAAGGAAAGGTCTCTTCCATGAGAAATGCTTCTCGTGCCGCCCCATTTGTCTCCCCACTGCTAGATCAAATAAAAAACCAACAGAATGAAAAAAGTGCAGGAGATGACTCTCATGAAGCACTATACAAACATAGTTGGAGTATAAAACGTTTGTACTCTCAATTATAATGTGTTTTATTATATATTGTTTTAGTCCTAATCCAAAATCCAATTTATGGTCTTTTGCTGACAGAGAGGACGGCGTCAGTCAACCATCACATCTCAGTTGATGAAAACTTCAGGTAAGTGAGGAGTGCATCAAATCATTTTAAGAAATTGGGGGATGAGGGTGAGCTTAGTATAATATAATATGATGTGCATACATAATCAGTAAATATCTTAGAAGAAAGTGATAGACTGGGATGTCTTGAAATAATTTCTTGGTTTTGGTTGCTGTGGCTTGCCTATGATTTGATTTGTTCAAAGGCTAATCTCAATACAATTGTGGGTAACAACAGGTCACCGTTTGGAACAGGAAGATATGGTCATAGTGTAAGATCATTTGCAGATTTAATGTCAGAAACTGACATATCATTTGTAAGCTCAAGCAGGCCAAGCACTGACCGCATGTCTTCTACAACCTATGATTTCATGGATTCTGGACTAGCCCCACGGCTTTCAACTAGTTCAGCAACTAGCTTTGCATCTATACATTCAGGACCAAAGTCCATTGGCCCCAATTCCCAGCAGGGATTTTCATCAGTTTCACATGATAGTGGAGGAACGTCATTTTCCGGTTCAACACATAGCCTGGTAAGGAATTAACCACCTTGACAGAAGCATGATTTGGTAAACAATCATCACTAACCATCAAACGTGCACCGCAAACATTTCAGGAAATAAAGGATGTTTATCCTAGAGTTATTATTTGATCAACTAAGATAGATTGAGCAACGTCTTATGATGGCTAATTATAGCATAATCTTACATCTTTACATGCTTGAAAACAGCAACTTCATATTTTGATTTCTTCATTGTCTTTCACGTGTTGTTTTAACTTTAAAGTGAAGAAGACTGCAAAATGTGTGATCACAAGCACAGATGCTTGATCTAAATGATTTCTACTTATCTGTATTGTAAACACATAGGATGACATGGAATCTGAGATGAGGAGGCTAAAACTAGAGCTGAAGCAAACAATGGAAATGTACAGTGAAGCATGTAGAGAAGCACTTACAGCAAAACAAAAGGTACAGAGAAGTCATGTTTGCCATGTGCACTTGTAAGATTCCCTGTAGGTTCTAAAATCACACGCATATAGGCAACGGAGCTGAATCGCTGGAGAATAGAAGAAGAACGAAGATTGGAAGAGGCAAGATTTTCTGAGGAAGCTGCACTATCAATTATAGAACAAGAGAAAGCCAGGTGCAGAGAAGCCATAGAAGCTGCTGAAGCAGCTCAGAGGAGAGCAGAAATAGAAGCACAAAGGAGAGTCAACATAGAGAAAGCCCTCAAAGAAGCTGCACAAACGAAAAAATCAAAGGGTAATCTATCCTATAATGATATCAGATACAGGAGATACTCAATTGAGGAGATTGAAGAAGCAACACAATACTTTTCGGAATCAAAGAAGATCGGGGAAGGAGGTTATGGCCCAGTTTACAAGTGTTATCTTGATCATACACCAGTTGCAGTAAAGGTTTTACGTCCTGATGCGGCCCAAGGAAGGTTACAATTTCAAAGAGAGGTGAGGAACAAAGAAAAACTGGTTAATAATGCTCCTGTCTACTGGGGGCGTGTTAGGTAATGCGGTTGAAAGTTCTTCCTGTGTGAAAAAGCACGAATTTGATGGGTTTTTTTTTTCTATGGTTTTGACTTTCTTATATCAAAACCATAAAAAAAACATCTGAATCTAAAAAAGCATCAAATCCCACACACACTTTGAAAATCACCCTAACCACAATACCATATGGTGCCTCGTGTTTTACATTGAAAGAGAAAAAAAAAACAATAAATAAGCACACCATTTTCAAACTCTAGCATATGATGTTGAATCGAAGTTATGGAGGTGTAGTTCTTTTAAGACAAGACAACGATCATTTTGTGAAAAATCTAACCTCTACCTTTCAGGTTGAAGTGCTTAGCTTAATACGGCATCCAAACATGGTACTGCTTATAGGAGCCTGCCCAGAGTATGGCATTCTAGTCTATGAACACTTGGCAAAAGGAAGCTTAGAAGATTGTCTTTTCAAGAGAGGGAATACCCCAGCTCTTTCTTGGCAAATCAGGTTTCGAATTGCAGCCGAGATAGCCACAGGTCTACTCTTTCTCCATCAGACCAAGCCAGAGCCCCTAGTGCACCGTGACCTAAAGCCAGGAAACATTTTGCTAGACAACAACTACACCAGTAAGATTGGGGATGTTGGATTGGCCAGGCTTGTTCCTGCTACAGCTGAGAATGTAACACAGTACTACATGACATCAGCTGCTGGAACGTTCTGCTATATTGATCCAGAGTACCAACAAACTGGAATGCTTGGTGTGAAATCTGATGTATATTCCTTAGGGATCATGCTTCTGCAAATCATAACAGCCAGGCCACCAATGGGGTTGACTCACATTGTTGAACAAGCTATTGAAAATGGGGCATTCAAAGAAGTTCTAGACCCAGATGTGCCTGATTGGCCAGTTGAAGAGGCTTTAAGTTATGCAAAGCTTGCACTCCAATGTGCAGAACTGAGACGGAAAGACAGGCCAGATCTTGGCACAGAAGTCTTGCCAGAGCTCAACAAACTGAGAGATTTGGCTGAAGAAAAGATGAACTACCTTTATTTCGCTGGCAGTTTCGTTCCTTATCCCAACCACAGCCAAGCTTCAATAACTCCCCCCCTCAGCCAAACTTCAATGACTCCCACCAACCTCAGTCAATCTTCAGTAAATAAGGTAAAACTCCCAGAAAGTTAACCCAGGAAAAGCTCCTAAAGAATGAGATTAAAAAAATAAAAGGAATATTACATAAAAATCCCAAGACATGAGCATTAACTAAAAGCCACCGCAAGAGTTCACATGAGCATTGTTTTGTAGAAGCAGGCATATAAATTTTCCATTTTCCCAAGTAAACAGGGGTGGATAGATTTTGTTCTAAATATTGTCGATAAACATTCTGCAGGAAGTGACGTGTGATTTCGTAGTTGAAAACCCATGAAGCCCAAGGAGCCAATCAACCGCTAGCTTCATGGCAAACAAAAGCAGAAGCAGGTACTAAATATTAGGAAACAAGATGGCCATACAATTGCATAGAAATTAAAGTCGTCTTGTAATTAACTTGTTTAAAATTCTCTACTCACAGAACCAACACCAGAAGGCTAAAAGAAGGCGACTGGTAGCTTTCTTGCAGCAACATTTTTTTCCGGAGAATCCATCCAACAGGGCAATTCTAGCCGGTGATAGCATAAACATGAAGCTGGGGAATTTGCATTGCTTTTGGTTTGCAATGGACATGCACTTACATACTTAGATTTTGTATACTTGTTCAGACATGAAAAGAACATGTTCAAAATGTATCGAATAAACACTTGAAACACTATTAGAAAATGTTTCTAACCAATACCTGCATTTTCTGCTACCTTCTACTCTACTCTGAAAATCTGGGAAACAGGAAAAAGAAAATCAAAATCCTCACTTAAACACACTCACCATAGTACCACAACACCCTAAACTACACCACTTCCATACATTTTAACTTGATCTCATTTTTTTCCTTTCAATTCTCAGTGAAAATAAATTTGATTACTAATTCCTAAGAGAAAATAAATTTAAGTACTTCCTTTATATGTTCAATTCTTATATTTCTTAATCCATTTATAATTCAGCGCTTCCTTTAGTTTCAAGTAAATTATCAAATTAAAGATGATTAAGAGATTATTTAATTGCTTTTATCCAATAGGAACTAATTAATCAATTAATTAACATAAGTTATAGTTAAATCAAAGAAAGTAATTAGTTTTTTTTTTTGAGAAAATTTTAAAAAAACTTCCATCTATAGGTAGTTTCACTTTTATTTTCAAAAAAATTCTACAACAAATTTATCTTTCATATTTAAAAAAATCTTAACCGAGTCTCTTCATCCTCAATAATAAATAATCTAAATTTTATCTACAAAATATATAGATCGGAAAGGAAAACCTACTTGTGAGAATTCGTTTTCTTATTCCTGAATCAATTACTTCAGTGCCACTTCAATTACTAGAACCAAAGTGATATTTCACAATACGAACGTCTTTGTAAATCTTGTCAAGTTAATGCAGAGAGTCAAGATGGGAGAAGAGAAAGAGAAAACTATGTTCTTTCAATAATAAAAATTAATGATTTCATATGAGTTATATCCCTTTATATATAATTAGAGGAGGCGATTGCTTTCTTTAGTAACTTCTCTAATAAATTGAATCAGACCCATCTATCATGGATAGACCAGGTCTAACCCAATAACCAACAAAATATTTCATATCAAGTTATACTCTCTCTTTTTCTTAAATAACATTATTTTGTAGGGTCGTTTTATATTAAATAATTCTAACAGAAGGTATCGAACTTTTTGAGGGATGAAATTGATATAAAAATGTGTTTGAAGGTAAAAGTGATACTAATCCAGTAGTTGGGGGAACATGTTTGAAGTTTGCCCCTTTATTTTTGAATAACAACACTTAACTCCTTCTCATACCAATCAAAACGGCGTAGCAATAACATGCTTTCTCTTTGTCCCAGTCAGGGTTTTAGGGTTTTAGCTAGAGCAGGAAGAGCCTCGAGTTTTAGTTTTCGATGCAGCATCACTGCCCAGTTCAGCTATGACTACCAAATCCCTTTCAATCCCTCTGGACTTCCCATTCCCATCTCCAAAAGCTCACCCCCTTCCCACACTCCACCCCAAAATCCAATTCCCTTGTAAATTCCCTCTCTTTTCTCTCCCACAAAGAATCCAATTCCTTAGAAACCAATGCCCCCCCAAATGCCAAAACCCCAACGACAACAATAACCCAGTACCATACACCAGTCAACAAGAAGCCCACTTTACTGAAACCCAAGAAGCCATCTCTCAGTTTCTTCAAGAATTCGGAATCTCCGCACCGGAATCCAACTCCATTGCTTTGAATTCTCCAAAATATGCTAAAATGTTGTTTGATAGTGTCAAGGATTTGGAAGAGTGGACTTCGTGGAAAAGTGGCGGGGATGGAAATGAATTTGCAACCTTGGGTTTTAAAGAGAAGGTAGCTTACATGGCAAAAGAGAAAGGTGATAATGGTAAAGTTGCTTTCTTGGAGAGTCTTGGATTAAGCTTGTCTTCTTCCATGAATGTTGCTCGGTACCTCCATGGAGAGTCACTTCCTAACCTTGTTCACAAGGTAAAGTTTCAAACTTTGTGCTTCCTTTTCTCTCTCTTTTGAGTTAGTTGATAGTGAAGTCGGGCACTTTATGTAGTATGGATACACTATTGAACTGTCTTGTATCTTGGTGAAATAGAAAAGTGCAGTTGATTTGAATAGCAATTTTTTTGTTTATGTTCACCGGAAAATGAATCGAAGTGACTTCTATAATTCATTTGAACTTTAAAATTTCCTTCTTTTTTTTTGTTCTAAATGTATCTACAATCTACAAACTGTTGTTGATTAGATTATTCGAATAAGGATTTGTTCATATAACTACGAAGCTTCTGTTGATATTGCTATGTAGTCTAGTTGTTGCTTGTTAATCATTCCAGTGGTTAGTTGGCTAGTGAAAAAGCCCATGTAAGTAACTGAATTCACAAGGATAAGTCATATTAGTCATCTAAGCCTTGCTTTCCTACTGTTACTGTTTTGTTTCCCTATCATTGTACTTTGGCACCATGCGTCTTCATTTCAAAGATTGTGCTAGATAGAGAAGAATTCCATTGAATTAGTTGATCCTTTTCTTTTTCTTAGGAAAAGCTCCTTGCTTTTATTTATATGTGGATAAATATTTCTTTCTATTCATTCTGCAGAGTTGTTGCTTATTTTTTATTTGGCTTTTAGGTTAAGTATATGAAGGAAATATTATTTTCTGACAGTGATGATAAAAGGCTTGTTGGAAAATATGCTCGCTGTATGATGATGAACTTATCAATACCTATTGATGAAGACTTGCAGCAGACCTTGTCACTTTTTGAAAAGGTCAGGGTGGTTCTCTCTTCATTTAGAATTCGTATTATGAAAAACCTGCCTCTTACTATAAAATTTTGGTTGAAAGAATTTTCCTTCATCTCCTTGGAGGGGTCTCTGTGTGCGTGGTGAGGAGAGGGAGGCAATCCATGCACCACTTTACCTCTTAAGCTGTAGCCCAAGGATTTGTTTTTTAAGAGGAACTGATGAGCTTAGCTGGGCATTGTTTTTTACTGGTTTCAGATTGTAAGATAAGCTTGCTGTGCTATGATGTAGGTTGAAGCAAGGCGTGGAGGTTTAGATATGTTGGGTTCTTCAGAAGTCACTTTTCGATGTCTAGTCGAATCATTTCCACGTATTCTTTTGTTGCCATTAGATTTGCACTTGAAGCCCATGGTGGAATTTCTTGAAAGTATTGGAGTCCCAAAGGAGCATATGAGAGAGATATTCCTATTATTTCCACCTGTTATAATCTGTGACATTACAGGCATTAATAGAAAAGTTCAGGCTCTCAAGAAGGTAACTTTTCATGTGTGAAACAGGGAACACCATCTTTCTTGTGTTATATGTTTTAGTTAGTGCACTGAAACAGAGTAGCTTCATTAGATGGATTTTATGCTATCACTTTGTTTATATCTTGCCTTTCTGTGATATAAGAGAATTTTTTCATCCGTTGGTTTCAGGTTTGGGCATTTGATAAAGATTTTGGTAAAATGCTTCTAAAATATCCATGGATTCTTTCAACAGCAATCCAGAAAAATTACAAGGAGATCGTTTCTTTCTTTCATATGGAGAAGGTAATATTGTGTAAGTTCATACTTGCTGATGCTGAACATTGGAGTTCGTTTCTGTTTCTTGTGTGATTTTTCCATAAAACCATGCTTACTTGCTGATGCTGAATTGCTCATACAGTAAGATACATTGGGATCACGTACTTTTGGGGAAATATCATTCTAGATAAGTCTGTATAATTGTTTGCTGTAAGAATATCAATGAAAATTGAAGGCCAAGGTTGTCTTAGCAAAGAAAAATATATAAAATACTTGGTGCACCATGTAATTTGTTATTCACTTCTTCTAAGTTAAGTGAAGGAAACAATAAAATGATTTCCAAACTAATTTAGATCAGTGCAACTAAACTCCTATTAAGTAATAGGTTTTGCTAGACATCTTTCATTCTTGCACCTCACTACCGTTATAAAATATGAGCATTCAGTAATACTTGTCCACTCATGCTTAATGTGTATATATGTATCTACTTATGTGCACACATATATGCTCCCTCTTCAACTCCACTGATGCTTTACCTTTCTCCCTTTTTTTTTCCTTCCAATTTTTGTTATTATGTTGATTAATAAAATAGTTGGTCTGTTATTACTGATATCAGGTAGACAAATCAAGTGTTGACACAGCAATAAGAAGTTGGCCTCACATATTAGGTTGTTCAACTAGCAAGCTTGAGGTAATGGTGGAACAGTTGGCTGAGTTGGGCATTAGAAACAAGAAGTTGGGTCAGGTTATTTCGAAGAGTCCTCAATTACTACTAAGAAAACCCCAAGAGTTTCTCCAGGTATGCAATTACTAATTTTTATTCTAGTTTAACATGAAAAAACACATTTGGCAATCAACAACGTCATTGTGATCTTTGCTGTTTTATTAGTTTTTAGATCAGTTTCTTAGTTGGATGCTCTATATTCCTAAATATTTTTGGTTTCTAAGGAAATCAACAAGTATTAATCCATGATAAAATTCAAGGTCCCCGCTCATGGAATGGCTGTTGAATTTTCACATGGATTTTTGGATTCACAGAGAGAGAGAGAGGGAGGGAGGGATATTCTTTTTTTTGTGTGCGCGCGCAAGCACACAGAGATGGATATATGTATATGTGTATTCTCTTCTTTTTTTTGTGCGTAATGAGACCTTGAATGACAAATTGGAAAATGGACAAAGAAGGGGGGAACATAATGCTTGCAAAATTATATAGGTAAAAATCAACAAGATGTGTGGAACTGACAACCACAAAACTACGCCTTCTGGGAAATCCTGCGAAGAAGTTGGCTGGTGCTGCTGCTGCTGCTGCATCTCAGCCTTATGGAGGAATAAGTAGCCCTCAGGGCCAATTATGTCTTATGTCAGTAGTAAGATTGACATCATAGCTGGGGTGGGGAATATCAATGGTTTGACTCAGCTATCAAAGAGAAGACAAATGGAAAATAATGGATAAAAAGCATTACTGGATGATCAACTACTATTCTCTGTGAAACAATTGGCTTTCACACTTCAGTATTGCTAAAGGATTTAGCTCTTGATTTATTTTTTGGATATTTTAAGATAGCTCCAAGGAGCCTGGTTCAAGCTCAAGTTTCAAATGAGCAAATTAGCTGCAGGCTCTGCTAGTTAGCCTGTGAGATTTAGCAACATGTTTATTGAAATCTTATAATTTTGAATTATTGTAACCAAACCCTGTAACATGCCATAGAATCCAAGTGCTTCTTTAGGTTTCCCTGTGGTATAGCTTGTTCCCAAAGTTTTTGAACTTGAATGAAAAGTAAAACAATGCCGTCGATACCTTTTATCTGGCAGCTGGGAGGAAACATTCATGATATAAGTGCATTGTTCTGTCTGCACTTTTCTTTCTTGAATATAACAAAATGCTAACACTATAACGAACAGGTGGTTTTGTTTTTGGAAGATCTCGGATTTGATCGTGAAACTATGGGA
>Ga0325411_1002253_pt1 | contig 21749 bp, 10 predicted proteins | sample PopdelMetagenome_13_FD_206181 | JGI IMG/M metagenome (GOLD analysis project Ga0325411, IMG submission 206181) | Populus deltoides microbial communities from Bellville, Georgia, United States - Xylem-PdIQD-R4 | ecosystem: Host-associated > Plants > Phyllosphere > Stem > Wood/Secondary xylem...
ATGACTTTCTTGTAATATCACTGTTGAATCTTCTTCTTTTTTTAATAGGCAGCACGCATCCTTTTATAGACTCATTGACAAAAACTATATTGAACATGTTCAACGCATCCAAAAACTCTTCGGAAGCCTTTATTTTGAGAACATCTCAAATCCATTCTTCTAATCTAAGAATATTTAATCTCTAGAACGTTTTTATTGTTTTTATTATAGAATATGAAATTCTTGAAAATCTGATAAGTCTTGTTCTTCTTATTAAAAGAGGAAAGATGTTCGCTTATTGAAAAAAAACACTAAACCCATTAGTGTAAGGCTGGACTCGTTGCTATGTGAATTGCTACATTGGAACGATATCTTTGTCTTTCAAGAAAAAATCCAAATAGTCTATCTTCGGGGTAAATTGATACTTTCTAGGGAATTTATTTGTCATTGTAAAATTCATTGGAGTTATGATGCATGTTCCATCAACCTTTTTTTCCAAGTTAAATAACATAAATGTTCTTTAAAACTAAAAACAAAGTGAAAGGTTAAGAAGAGTTTTTTTTTTTTTACATTCCCTTTTTAAAATAGTAAAATTACTTCATTGCATTTCAAGTAAAAAGAATTTTAAAAAAATAAAGGGATATTTTGGTTTTTTCATAATGCTTATTTTGTTTTAATCTATTTGAATTAGAAGCAAATCAATATTTTAAAAAATAAAAATATTAATAAAAAAAGTTGGTGTATGCAATGGCGAGTGCACGTCGTTCGCGCTCTTTAAACGATGAGTGTGTAGCGCCTTACGATGGCCAAAAAAGTTCAACTACCATATTGTTCAAAGTGTGTAGTGGCAATGTAGCTGATAAGACAACACATGTAGTGATATTCATGAAAGTTCGGTGATGATTGAATCTTTTTTCTTCCCTCTCTTTTCTTTTCTCGCCTTGAAATCCTTGTTGGGTCAGCCAAATTTAGATTAGTTGTCCTCTCATTTATTTTTTTTTTCTTTCAATTGTGGTCCTCCTTCATTTGATTAGTTTTTTTTGTTTTCGGTTTTTTTTTATTTTTTTTATTTCATCCTTTTGTATTTGGTTTTATTTTATTTTTATATCAAATACTCATTCTTTTGATTGTTGTTTTTTTTTTATCATTTTCTTGATTTGTTTTTTTTTCAATTTTGTTACTCAATCTTTTAATTACTCTTTTTTAATCCTTTTCTTAATTTTTTTTTAATTTTCCCTTAACATTTTATTTCATTTATTTTTTATTCAATTTTTGTCCTCATTCTTTTAATTTATTATTATTATTATTCAATTTAGTCTCTCATTATTTTTTATACCAGATTTGATCCTCAGTATTTTAATTGTTATTTGTTTTCTTTTTAATTTTTTATGATTGATAATTTTGTTCATGATTTTTTGTTTTTGCCTTCTACTAGATCATCCTAGTCTCATGATTCGGGTCACTAGTTTTGAAAATTAGCCTGATTTAACTTCGGTCTTTTCATAAAAAAAAAATTAAGTTCATCTTTTGATATTAGGTTATTAGGCCTTGAGCTTTTTTATTTTTTTTCTTTCCTTTTTATGCAGTTAACTCGGGTTGACTTATATTTTTTTTTTCAATTCCATCCTTTGATATTAGGCTACTAGGTCTTGAGCTTTCTGATTTTTTTATGCTTTTCCTTTCTATGGGGTTATCCTGGGTCGTTGGTTAGTCATGTTAACCCAGGACGACTTAGTTTTTTTTCAATGTTTTTTATTTATTTAAAATCAATCCTATTTTTCTAGGTTATTTAAAATATATATTTTTCTTAGTGAATATTGATATTGATATTAGGAAGAAAATAGGTAATTATTAAAGAATTTTATAGAAAAAATCAAGTTGAAATTCAAAATATGTTTTGAGGTTGAAGATGGTAGAATTATAGTTTAGTCTATACTCTTGGAAAATTATAATTTAGCTATGAATTCAAAAAAAATTATAGCTTCGCCCATGGTTTTAAATGGAAATTTTTTGGATAGGTTTTGATAAATAATTGAGATTTACTGATGGTTTATCATCAATTTTATTTCTTTCATTTGAATTTTGAATTAATTTTATTATATGTGTCGATACACGACGTCGGGCGACAGCTCCACTTTTTATTTATTTAACAAAAAGGGTTTTTTCTTAATTGGGGAAAATAAAGATTTTATTGGAGTCACCATCTAGTAATTTGAGGGAACGAAAAATCCCAAATTTGACACTGGTCCCAGATATACAAGTACGGGGTTAGTTGTGATTAAGAGAAGGTAGACACCACCCTTAAAACATCCTTTCAAGAGAAAGGTTACCCTTACTTGTGTGTTTTTTATTTGATTCAAATGCTATTATATTTTGAGCTTATTTGCAATTTTGTTTTTTTTAAAATGGTTAACGTCGGTCCCTAAGATTAGGAGACATATTAAAAATGACATCAGTCCCTAAAACTAGGAGACTCGTCTAAAATATTGACGTTTTAACCCTAAAAATGGACATAATCCATATTTGGTATTTAAACTTTTGACATCGGTTCTTTTTCTGTAAATAAAAGAGACGTGTCGATAGACAATATTCATAGGAGACACGTCAAAAAATTAGCATCAGTCCCTAAAAAATAGGAGACTCGTCTAAAATGGGTGTTGGACCTGCGTCTTTATTCCTTTTATATTTATTTTTGGTTTTTTTGTTTTTTTCACATGCAAGAAAATTTACAAGTATTTATATACACAAAAATATCAAAAATACAATTAGGGACCCCCAAAAATTACCTGAGTGCCACTGTATAGGTAAAAGACTGAAATACCCTTGAATTCTCGAAAAATTACCAAAATGCCCATGGTGGCGCGTGTGGCTCACGAGCGGTTACTGTTGGAGGCGGTGAAATTTTCCAACAATATTTTCCGGCCAAAATGGTTGCTTCTGGTAGATCTGATGGAGAGGATTCTGATGAAAGTGGTTTCGACAACCTTTGATGGCTGACGAGGGAGAATCGTTGGTCCGGATAGGCTGAGTTTTGATCTAGTGTTGCGCGGTGTACCGAGAGCTTGGTACACGGGGTGACGTGGCATAACATGATCGAAGGGCAGATTGTTTTAAGGGCTGAGATGGATTTGGATTTTAATCTAGCGTGGTAAGCCCTATTGTATCATATTAAATTAAAGGTCCAGAACTAAATACTATTAGATCTAATGGTTAGGATATTTTAAGTTTTTTTCAAATTGTTTTTTTTTTTAAATCAGTATCTTCCTCGCGTGAAGAAAAACTAAAAAAACTTAAATAGTAATCCAAATCTCTACTCTCTCTGTTCTTTTTTTTTCTTTTCCTTTTTCTCCTTTTTCCTTCCTCTTGGCTAGCGAATTTTCACTTGCTCTTTATAGCCAATGACAGGGGACATTAAAATCTAAAAACACTCGTCGCAAATCTGCTTTAAATAAAAATTTCTTGGCCATAACTACTCTGCCTACTATTGACTCAACTGCCCCGCCTAGTATGATAAATTTTGTATTATTGATTTTCTTTTATTATATATAATAATAAATATTTATATAGGTAAAACTAAAAACTCAAATTAGTATTAGAGAAAAAGCCCGATTCAACCGCTAAAAATCAATTTTAATGACCTAAAATTATGTTGAAACACTGGAAAAAAAACATTTGATGGGTATCAACCCGGTGGACTCGGTTTTTATAAAAAATGATGGTTTTGACTCGAAACGGCCTGAAACTCATTTTTTTTCTGGTTGACATGGTTTGACCTGTATTGACTCGGTGAACTCGGTTTTAACCGAAAATGACAGTTTTGACCCGAAATCACCTGAAACTTATTATTTACCCTGGTCGACATGGTTGGACCTGTATTGACTCAGTGGAATCGGTTCTTATGGAAAAGATACGGTTGACTCGAGAAAAATATTTTTTTGAATTTTAAACTTTTTCTTAATTTTTTTGGATTTTTATAAATAATAATAGAAATAAAATAACATTCAAGAAAATCTTGGTGAATCCAAAATTGGGTTACAACAGTTGTCCTCTCTTTACAATGCTTACAGTGCAAAGGCATTGGAAAATTCATATTCTTTTGATTTTGCATAGTAAGTTTTGTAAAGAAAAATGATTGAAGTGTAAAATACATGAAAGTGATTTCAACCTTGGTCCTATTTTTCAGGTGACCACCCCGATGATAAAATGTGAGGAAACTCGCAAGTGGTCTAATTGTTCCAGGCGACCTACCCGATAGTAAAAATGTGAGAAAACTCGCAAGTGGTCTAATTGTTCAAGGCGACCTGCCTGATAGTAAAGAAGAAAGCAAAGAATTTTACGAGTGGTCTAATTGTTCCAGACGACCTGCTCGATGATAAAATGCGAGGAAACTCGCAAGTGGTCTAATTGTTCCAGGCGACCTGCCCGATAGTGAAAATGTGAGGAAATTCGCAAGTGGTCTAATTGTTCTAGGCAACCTGTCCGATAGTGAAGAAAAAAGCAAAGAATTTTGTGAGTGGTCTAATTGTTCTAGACGACCTGCTCGATGATAAAATGCGAGGAAACTCGCAAGTGGTCTAATTGTTCCAAGCGAGCTACCAGATAGTGAAAATGCGAGAAAACTCGCAAGTGGTCTAATTGTTCCAGGTGACCCCCCGATGATAAAATACGAGGAAATTCACAAGTGGTCTAGTTGTTCCAGGTGACCTACCCGATGGTGAAAATGCGAGGAAACTCGCAAGTGGTCTACTTGTTCCAGACGAGCTGCCCGATGGGGAAAATGCAAGGAAACTCGCAAGTGGTCTACTTGTTCCAGACGACCTGCCCGATAGTGAAATACTTGAAAGTGATTTCAATATTAGTTTTGTGAAATACATGAAAGTGATTTCGGCAATGGTGTTGTGAACCGACCCATCTATGAAATACATGAAAGTGATTTCAACATGAGCTTCAGGGTTGATGAAAACTTCTAAAAGAAGTCATACCTGTATGGTTGAGATCTGATTTGTAAATCGATCTCAAAGATGATGAAAGCTTCTCAAGAAAGTCTTATATGTACGGTTAAGATCTGATTTGTAATTCGATCTCAAAGATGATGAAAGCTTCTCAAGAAAGTCTTATATGTACAGCTGAGATCTGATTTGTAAGTCGATCTCAAAGAAGATGAAAGCTTCTCAAGAAAGTCTTATATATATGGCTGAGATTTGAGCTGCCATTCAAAATGATTAGGAGTAAATTCCTTATAAATCACACAATATTTGGCAAAAGACATCATCAACTTCTCGTATTTTCAATACTCTCAAAGTTCTTAACTTTTGAAGCTTTAACCATATCTTCCTTTTCTTTCAATGCTAACCCAAACCCTGTTCCTACAGTAGAGCCTGCAGTTTGGCATACTACGTTTGAAGTGAATGGTCATCCAGTTACAATATAGGATACTGTAATGGACAATGAAGATACTGCTATAGTCGTGGCTAAAGACATGATCCTTCCTCAAGATGAAATAATGCTGACAGCCAGGACCGATATTGAAGTAGTGAATCAGTCACTTGCTCTCAGTATCAGAGCTACTTCGTCTTTGGTGAACATTGCAGAGAATCGTCATGCCGGAAGACTTGAGTTGAATACTCAGGTTCTTGATCTCCATCATCAGATTGAGAATTTAAGAAATAGACTCCGTGATGAGAGACATCACATAAACAACTTGGAGAGGACAAACCAAGAGCTGAATACACGTGTTGACTTTTGGAGGGATTATGTTAACACACGACACCACGAGATCGAGGAAGAGATGGATCGTATGCATAAACAATTTGAGGAATTTTGAGGCATGATTAACCATCAGGATGAAAATATCCCTGGTCATCCTCACACTGTTTAACATTTGTACTTGTAAACCCTTTTTCCATGAATAAAAATCCATCTTTCTTGTCTTCATTTATGAATTTTGCTTTTGTGGAATTTCCATATTTGATGTGATTTACAAGAACTTCAATTCATGTAAGTCTTGTTGGATCCAGTGGGAATTTTGTTTCATGAAATATCTGCAAAACAAATATGCAATGCTCGTGGAGTTAGATGATATGAAATGCATCTTACCTATTTTTGAAATATAGGTCCTCTCTCTTTGATGCTTCGTTGTTATAGGGCGGTTTTGTTTGCATTCCAAAGCCTTCTTTGTTCTTTCGATGCATTGGCTCATTCATGTGCTAGCCATTCGCTCAGCTGTAAATGCAGTGCCCATCTTGGGCTGTCCGCAATGATTACTGCTCTCGCTGTTTATCAAGCTTGACAATGCCCCCAAGTGTGGTGTTGCTTGATTCATTATTAAGAACTTAACAAATCGTTCATCTCCTGGATTCTATCAAGAATTGTTCTCTGATTGATTGTGCGCACCGTGCCAACACCCATCAACATTGTCAATCAGTTATGAACTTACCTCCAGTTAAAACATACCATTCAAGTATATGCGGTCATCCACCTTCATGGAACTGTCATGTCATTCAAATTTGCATCTCATACTTTGCAGTAAAAAGCTTATCATTATATGCTCAGTTTCTTTCTCAATCAGCTCATCTAATCAAATTGTGAAAAGAATTGTCTCAGCCTCATCAATGATGTTGCTTTTATCACCCATACTCATGTGGTGCAGTGCATATTTGAGCTTCAAATCATATGGTCCCACGATCAGTCTAGGTGGGTGCGGTGCATCCTTCCAACATTCATTCAAAAGTAATCATATGATAACATCTTTCAATAGTCATAGCCATATTAGATATGATAAACCAAGATGAAGATATAAAGATGTCCTTCAGGTACATCTTAACTCTCAATTATTGTCGGGGTTTACTGGATCATAAACTGTTCTTGAACTTCATTACCCTTAATTGATTTGAATGTGCCTATTCACTGATTATCTTTCTTTGAACCATATTGATTCATCATTTGATCATCTCTACCCCCCAGCTGATTTAAATATTGTTTGTTTTCCTTCTCGGAGGTCCATTGTATTGCCCCAGCAGTGTCGAGGAGAATTGATGTCATTTCTGTCAGGAATTTGCAAACTCGGTTGATGTTCTTCTTATTTGAAAATCTTTCTTATTTTGGAATCAAATCTCACATTACAAATGTCATGTCTATTCAAGTCTAATTGTTGAAATGAAAGTAGAGAGATGTCACTTTTTGAAAGCATTTTCAGAAATCAAGCTTTGTCGGTTAAAGATCTAACACATGCTATTCAATGTAGTCCTTTGATTGTCTTGTATTTTGAGAGATAGAAAATTGACCTGTTGTAAGATTAAAATGGTTTTTTATATCCATTTTAAACTCTAATTTTGGGTATATCTTATGATTGTCTGTGATGAGGTGACCTTTTATGAATTTCAAGAAAAACAAGGTACCCGAGTCAAAACTTGAGGCTTTACCAAGAAAGATTGTTTCTTTTTCTTAGCACCAATTTTATCAGCATGCATAATAATCATTAGCTTGATTCATGAAGTCACGACCCTTATAAAGCAACTCTTCAAGTTTTGAGATCGTCATTTATCGGTTCAGATTGCTTAACTTGATTAAAAAGGGCTTTTTAAAGCACGTAATGTAGGCTATGGTTCATGACTATGAAAGAAATGAATTTCACAAGCTCAAAAGGTGTTTGAGGGTTTCAAGAACCTAGGATCAACATCAATTACTCATTGATCTCTTTTCCTCTCGTTGTCTTTGTAGAGACAATGACATATAACCTTGTTAATCTCAAAGATCGAAATTCTTTTAACATGAGTCATAACGCAAATCCAACTTTTTTTTTTGATGAATAACCAATCTAATCTTTTTGAAGATCGTAGAGGCTTTATCATAAACACATCAAAAGGCATAAAGCTCAATTTTTTCGTTTTAACTTTTAGCATTTATTGTGTCTTTCTTTAATTGAAACCTCTTTTGCTCCTCTTTTTAATTGATAGGCATTCTCCATTATTTCTATTTTTTTTTTAGATATCCTTCCTCAAAGTATGGCCCTTTCTCAATTATTGTACTTTTTTTCTAAGCCTTCCTTTTATCCATCGACTCTAACATTGTCTTCGTCTTTTCTAGGAAAAGACTCTCATTGCCCCCAGTGTGGGGTGTGATCCTAGTCAGGGTTTTTTATAAAAAAAAAATTTTATCCGCTCAAAATGGGACTGCAAGGGATATAAAGTTCAAGAATTGTTAAAGGATAAAACAAAAATGGCCTTTTCTCATTTCAAGCAAGGTCGGTTAGAACCGATAAATTTTAACCTCATCCAATGTAATGATTTAGACTTGTAAGAATCATAATTTATGAGTCCATAACTACTGAATCCACTACGTGTCATTATGCATACTGCTAAAACTTAGCTACATAGTGTGTGGTTCAATTTCATGTATGAGCTCAAAATTTTTTTAGTTACCTCATGTCATTTCAACAAGCATCGAGTCATTTATGCAAGTAAAATACTTTTAATCTTCAGGATTGATTAATCTTAAACGCATGTTGGAGCTTGATCAAAATATTTTGTCAAAATAATCTTTGAAAGAAACATCTCATGCTTTCAGAACAACAAAGAGACAAAGAAAAGACATGTTTCGTTAAAGGATGAGATGTGATCCCAAAATAAAATGCAGAATCACAAAATCCATAACAAAAATGATTGACAATTTAACACCCTTCTTGGATCAATTTTTTTAGCGATATCTGTGTTTTGCCAAGCATTTCGATCACTTGTCATTCTAAGGATGTTGCGGTGACAATATGGTCGATGATGTCATTTTTCACAAACTCAACTCGATTCTTGAAATTCTTGCAACTGTTCAACTTAATGACACAAAATCCCTTAATGATATTCAAATCTCTTTTCTGGATTATACCACCTAGAAAATAATGGTTGTATGGGATTTGGAGGAGTCAGGGCAATAAGTCCAGAGTCTAACAGATGCTGGTAGACAAACTCGAGTGGTCGAGGTATGTCAATCTTGGCAAAGACATTTTAGCAGTTAATGCTACAGTAAGACCTGGTTGGACCACATAATTAAGGCTTCCCATTGCCAGAGTCATCCTTTGATTCATCTCTTATTATTGTTCTAGAATCCTTGGCAGAATCTTCAATCTTTCCCATCTTCATACCTTGTTCAATTCTTTCGACAATCCTTACAATATCATGTCAATCTTCCAATGTTGTTGTGGTTATTTGTGGGTTGGTAGAAACTTTCCAACAGCCAAGTAATCTTGGGAGCGTGTAGAAACATGTAACACCACCATTGTCGACGTGTGGAATCACCTGTTGTCTTAACTGGAAGAGAAACTGATGAATCTGAAACACTTTTGTCTCCTCTTCGATTCCTCACTAGCAGTGCAGCAAACAAACACCTATAAGGGGAATTATACTCTATTAAAGTTCAATGTCTGCTATTTTTTCTCTTAGAGCAGCATCCGATGTTGCTAGACCGGAATGCTGTTCATAATAGAAATGGCTGGAAAGAAATCCAATGCACCAGAAACAGAAAGCTAGCAGATATTATATTCTCTTGGAATATATGAAGGCTTTGAACTACTATCAGTGCAGTTGAACGAGAACAAGGGTTGTCATTAGTTGATGACTGAAGGCATTACTGTCATTATTCATGACTAAGAAGGAGAGGTGCAACTTCAATGGAACGTGGACAAGTAGTGTTCCCAGCAAGAGACTGTGCAGACGTTCCCTTTCTATTTTTGAAGTTCAACACTTATTCAAACAGATTTATGAGTCGAGCTACTTCACCTTTACTTTACTGCTCTCAACTTCCTTTTGATAATAAACCTCTATCTAACCACTATCTTCATTCGCCATCTTCATCAGTCCAGTAGACCTCAAGTGGGGGGAACTTATGTTTCAACAGTGTGCATGCATGATAAATAAATAAAATGCAAAAATCCCATAATATGCATGCTTATTATTTATTTTAAGTTTTCCTTTAACTTATAATGGGAACAGACTAGATCAGATTCTCTTAAGAAATTTATCACCGAGGACTCCAAACCTACAGGAACTTGAACCGATTTAAGGGAGAAATTTGATGCCATAAATCAGAATAAGACTAAGCATTTCTCATGATGAAAAGATGATGAAATTGTCTTTCATTAATTTACAATATTAAAATCACAACAAGCCAATTTTTCCAAAGCCTTGGACCATCATAGGCTGAGATCTCATTAATTCCATCTCTGATCAACCCAAAAAACTGATGGAATTCATTTCTAGTCATTGGCTCACCATCTGCTATTTGTTGAGCTATGCCTCTTAATCCTGAAGCATAATTCTTGGCATCATCTACTTGTACATGATAACGCATAGCTTTAGAAGCCTAACATTCTGCTTCTCTTTCTGCATTTTTTTTTTTCTGATGATAAGGTTTGCTCAATAGAAAGCAAATGGTCCATATGCTCATCTAAATTAGCAATTATTACATCTTGATTTTGATGCTGCTCTTGAAGTGATTCATTTTTCTCTTCCAATTTTAATACCATTTCCTGAGCTTTTAATGCTCTTCTAACCCATCTCTTCATATTGACATCTTGCTTCCTCTTATCTTCTGACAAAAGTATATATTTTCTTGTAATTGCTGGAACTCAAGTTGTTGCTGTTGTAGCTGAGCTGACAAGTCATCCTTTTCTTATTTTATGATAGCCAAAGCTTTTTCTCGAGTGGCTAGATTAAATTCTAACTTCTTTTTTTTAGCCCCTAACTCTTCCACTTCAGCATTCAAACTTAGGTTATAAGATTCTTGTTGGGCGCGGACTTCTTGATGTATGTCTTCAGCAGATAGAATCAAAGACCTGAGTGGCCCTTCAAAACGAGGAACTTTATACCCTTTCCCTCTTTTCTTTTGCCATATTGGATATCCTTCTACTCTCTTAGCAAAAGTAACCTTACCGGGATGTTTCCATGCCTTCTTCACTGACTCTAAAAATTTCTTCGAGGTCTTGAAATCTTCATAAAATGTTGCGAGTTCGGTAGTCCCTGGAATAAACTACTCATGTAAGATCCCACATCGGAAGCGAGGGTCTAGAGCTAGGACCTTATAAGTGCATGCTCATCTTAACTAGTAAGACGCGTTTAAAACCCTGAGGGGGACCTGGGTGGAAGCCTTGGGAATGGGTGGACAGGGAGGCCCAGAAGGGCAGTATCTGACAAGGTGAGTGTGTTGCGCTACTCTGAAAGACACGTTTTGGGACCATGTGTGGCTGCTAAGAACAAACCCGTAAAGGGGACCTGGGTGGAAGCCCTAGACATGGGTGGACTAGGAGGCCCAAAGCAGACAATATCTTGCTAGTGAAATGAGGTGTTATATCTCAAATCCAAATTGTTGTAAAACCATGTTAGGATAATAACTAATACTGCAGCGGGCTCCTATCAACGGGATCCATGGGTAGTCACCATAATATGCCAGATAAGATTTGAAGTAAAAGTATCGACTCCTCCAATGAAATTGAGATTTACTTAGACTTAGAAACATTGATTCCCATGTGGTTCTTCCTACTTCATGCAAGTGTTTTTCAGCAAAATTCTCTAGCTTAGAATAAAGATGCCATGGGGTACCAACCAAACCTGAAATCTTCCCCTCAATCATATGACTCACAGTCCAGACAAACAACAACTGTAAGCAACATCTTAAACGACCCCTTCCGGCTTTTCTACAATAATTCAAGGATGAGAAAGTTTCTGCCAATATTGTTGTAGCAGGGTTAATTTTAAGGGTCACCACATTTTTAAATACATTGACAGCCTCAAAATCGATCATTCCCTCAGTAGATGGGAAAAGAACTAAACCATATATGGCTAAGGCCAAAATCCTCAATCGAATTTCATTGCTTTCATCATGTAATCTTCTTTTAAATATGGCTTCTAGTACATTCCAAAACCAACCCTGAATATTTCCTCATTTAGTTGCATGTGATTTTGCTAGTTGACAATCTATCTAGGTAATCCAAGCAAAGTTAGAAAGTGCATGCTCTATAGGTGTGTAAAAGTACACCTTTTCTGACTTGGGACAATTTAGCAGGGATTCATACTCCTCGATAGTAGGAGTCATATCCACAGTATTAAAAGTGAAGCACCGATATTCTGGATCTCAAAACCCTATCATGGCTTGAAAACAAGCATATTGGACCTTAATTTTCAGTAAATGTGATAGATCCCCATATTGTTTCTAAAAATCGATTGATCATGAAAGGATAACCTTTCCCAACAGTCTAGCAGCTGTCCTGTACCAAGTGGTCTGTCATCTAATTTAATGTGGGCTGGTAATTGAGACTCAAATTCTGATGGCAAACAATCTCCTTCATCATGTTGGCTCAATTCTGATCTGATAAAAAATTCCTCAATAGTATTGCTTTTTTCCATCTCACATTTCCTATAAGGATCGGTGGAGATATAATGAGAATATAAAATTTATATAAAAATGTATGTTAATGAATTGATATTTGTTTGTGTCTTAAAGGGTATATCCTAATTGATAGGATCTAGCTCATAAGATTTGGCTCAGTTTAGTCTATCCTAAAGATATTCTTTGGTTCTTAGATTGCCCGAATTACCCATGAGGTAGTCGGCCTCTTAACCTTATACAACATGAGTATGGGAAAAAACATTCCACAATACCCGTTGCATAGGGTGAGTTACAATCTAAGCGAAAGTCCAAATGAGCATCAGTGGACATAAGTCACACTTGCCACTTGAATCTTTCTTTTCTAATCTTAAAAAGATGAGCTCGGGTCCAGAGCTTTTATAGGTTCACCGTGAAGTGTGTGAATACACAAATAAATAAACATGTATGCATGTGGCAATCTAGAAAATTGAAAAGAATCACAGTAGATATTGCATAAAATAAATAATGCAAATAAAATAAATGCTCAAAAATAAATAGCAATAAGAAAGAGCAAATGAAAAGCAAACACAAGCAGTTGGCTCAACCCTAACTCCCAAGTGGAGTCGCCATTCTGTCGATACACAACGTCGGGCGACGGCTCCGCTTTTTGTTTATTTAACAAAAATGGTTTTTTCTTAATTGGGAAAAATAAAGATTTTATTGGAGTCGCCATCTAGTAATTTGAGGGAACTAAAAATCCCAAATTAGACACTGCTCCCAGATATTCAAGTACGGGGTTAGTTATGATTAAGGGAAGGTAGACACCACCCTTAAAACATCCTTTCAAGAAAAAGGTTACCCTTACTTGCATGTTTTTTATTTGATTCAAATGCTATTATATTTTTAGCTTATTTGCAATTTTGTTTCTTTTTTTTTAAATTGTTAACGTCGGTCCCTAAGATTAGGAGACACGTTAAAAATGACATCAATTCCTAAAACTAGGAGTCTCGTCTAAATTATTGACGTTTTAACCCTAAAAAAGAGAGTTGCATCTGAGTTACCAAAAGAAATAATAATGGACATAATCCATATTTGGTATTTAAACTTTTGACATCGGTCCTTTTTCTGTAAATAAAAGAGACATGTCGACAGACAATATTCATAGGAGACACGTCAAAAAATTGACATCAGTCCCTAAAAAATAGGAGACTCGTCTAAAATTTTGACGTTTGTCCCTAAAAAGGAGAATTACGTATGGGTTACCAAAAGAAATAATGGACATAATCCATATTTGGTATTTAAATTTTTGACATCGGTCCTTTTCTGTAAATAAAAAAGACGTGTCGACAAACAATATTCATTTATAAAACAAATTATTTTGATATCGTTGAGAAATGGGTATAACCATACTTGAGAATTGGGCTTTGGACCTGCGTCATTATTCCTTTTATATTTATTTTTGGTTTTTTTGTTTTTTTTCACATGCAAGAAAATTTAAAAGTATTTATATATATAAAAATATCAAAAATACAAGGAGGGACCCCCAAAAATTACCTGAGTGCCACTGTATAGGTAAAAGACTGAAATACCCTTGAATTCTTGAAAAATCACCAAAATGCCCCTGGTGGCGCGTGTGGCTCACGCGCGGTTACTGTTGGAGGCGGTGAAATTTTCCAGTAATATTTCCGGCCAAAAATGGTTGCTTCTGGTAGATCTGATGGAGAGGATTCTGATGAAGGTGGTTTCAACGGTCTTTGATGGCTGACGAGGGAGAATCGTCGGTCCGGAAATGGGAGATCGAATGAGAGAGAGCGAATCGTCGGCGAGAGGAGAGAGAGAGACTCCGAGATTTTGTTATGGTGTGAACGCGAGCATGGTTCACCGGTGCATCTGAAGGCTGTGAACCGTTGGATTGTGGACAGACTGATCCTTCGGCTGTGATTGGGTTGATTTGCAAGTTTATCGAACGGTCCGGATGGGCTGAGTTTTGATCTAGTGTTGCGCGGTGTACCGAGAGCTTGGTACACTGGTTGACGTGGCATAACAAGATCGAAGGGCAGATTGTTTTAAGGGTTGAGATGGATTTGGATTTTAATCTAGCGTGGTAAGCCCTATTGTATCCTATTAAATTAAAGGTCCAGAACTAAATACTATTAGATCTAATGGTTAGGATATTTTAAGTATTTTTTAAATTGTTTTTTTTTAAATCAATATCTTCCTCGCGTGAAGAAAAACTAAAACAAATTAAATAGTAATCCAAATCTCTACTCTTTTTGTTCTTTTTTTCCTTTTTTTTCCTCCTTTCTCCTTCCTCTTGTCTAGCAAATTTTCACTTGCTATTTATAGCCAATGACAAGGGACATTAAAATCTAAATACACATGTCGCGAATCTGCTTTAAATAAAAATTTCTTGGCCACAACTACTCCGCCTACTATCGGCTCAACTACCCCGCCTAGTATGATAAATTTTGTATTATTGATTTTCTTTTATTATATATAATAATAAATATTTATATAGGTAAAACTAAAAACTCAAATCAGTATTAGAAAAAAAGCTCGATTCAACCGCTAAAAATCAACTTTAATGACCTAAAATTATGTTGAAACACTGGGAAAAAAAAACATTTGATGGGTATCAACCTGGTGGACTCGGTTTTAATCGAAAATGACGGTTTTGACCCGAAACGGCCTGAAACTCATTTTTTACCCTGGTCGACATGGTTTGACCCGTATTGACTCGGTGGACTCGTTTTTCACCGAAAATGACGGTTTTGACCCGAAATGGCCTGAAACTCATTTTTTTTCCTGGTTGACATAGTTTGACCCGTATTGACTCGGTGGACTTGGTTTTGACCGAAAATGACGGTTTTGACCTGAAATGGCCTGAAACTCATTTTTTACCCTGGTCGACATGGTTGGACCTGTATTGACTCAGTGGAATCGGTTCTTATAGAAAGATGCAGTTGACTCGAGAAAAATATTTTTTTGAATTTTAAAATTTTTCTTAATTTTTTTAGATTTTTATAAATAATAATAGAAATAAAATAACATTCAAGAAAATCTTAGTGAATCCAAAATTGGGTTACAACAATATGTTGAAATGAGTTTAGATACTTAAGAAGCCGCACATACTGCTTGTTTGTAAAAGATTGGTTGAACATTGCTATTTACATACTTGTTGCATAATTGTGAGTAATTAATATAAATATACCTTAAAAGTATCATGAATTTTTTCCATGCATTTATTTTGAAACTGATATATTAATTGTGAGTAATCGATGTAAATATATTTTAAAGAATGTTTGTAAAGCATGTGTGTTTGCATCCTTATATTTATATGAAATATGATATATGAAATGATAGGTTATATACTTGGTGTGACAAGTTATGTATATGGTGTGATTTTGGGTTACATATATGGTATGTGTGTAATGGGCTATGAAATAGTATGAAATTTACTAATTAAATCGCTATGTGTATGTGTGTTTGATTTTATTATTCTTGAATATATTTATATTAGTTAATCACTAAGTTGTGGAAACTCATCCTTTTTCCACAATTATTTTCTTTAAAGCTTATAGATTTAAAAAATGGGGAAATAACTTGACAACTAAGAGTTATATGTTAGTTTGTTGCTCGTTTGCCTTTTGGCTTTTCTTGAAAACTTTCTATTGTTTTTTCATATTATGAGTTGTGTATATAAATGATGTAAAGCTCTATAATTACAATAGATTTCAATTGTGAATTGAGTTCTTGTTCAGAGACATTAATATTTTGTATACGTATATATGATGATGCGATTGAGTGTTTTTATTTATTTGAATTTCTTGTTTGAGAAATGTTATAGTTTAAGGCTTAGTATGGTCAAAGTAGCCTTTATATATTTAGAACATGTGCCGTTCATGTTTTGATTAGGATGCGATAGTAATACCATTATTGTGTTTTAGTTCTTGGCTAAAATATCATACTATGATTACCAAATTGGCAAAAACCAAATCATGGTATAGATAGAAGTCTGTCATCTAACCTTCAATAAAATAATATGTTTTGTGTTGGATGATTCTTTGATAGGTACTGAAACCTTTTTTTTTTTTGGCATATGAATTAATTAAAATAACTAGTAGGTTTGTGCTTAGCATTAGGGTACTTGTTAAGATTTGAAAGTCTATTTAACTTGTATATGCTTAATGAATCTCAATTCCAAAATTTCCATATGTAATACACATATGTATGAGAGTACAAGAATTGTTTACATACTTATCACATATGATGGTAACTCAAAATTAATATATGATCCAATATTAGTAATAATATAACACACCCATCTTATCATATAAGAATGTCAAAGTAAAAATATTAATTTATGATAAGTTTATGTTGCTGCCATTCACAAAAACTAGTGAGTCTATACAGGCGGATTGATATTTGGCTGTCATAATCTATCTCCATTAAAGATTACCAGACTCAATGAATTATTAGACCCATTTAAGAAGAAGATGTAAACCCCTAGTCTAAAAATCAGTAAACCAAAGTCATGAAGGTAATCCGCAATTGAAAAATGGTAAATTAAGAGGAAATATTATTGGGATTTAAAATAAACATCCTCAATGAGTACTTAACTTAAATTTTGGATGAAATAAAGTAATAAAATTAATACGTGAAATGTTAACTAGTGATATATCGTGCAAACTTTTCAATCGTGTAAAATAACTATTTAAAGAAAAATATTTATTTTTTTTAGATAATAGTCGAGGTGTTGTTAAAATTTTTGGCTAAAAAGAGAATAAGCCTTATAACAACAATAAGGCAATAATAGAGAAGAGAAAATAATAAAGTCATAAAAGCATGGAATCTGCAATAGAAAGAAGAAAACAGGGACCAAACAATGGATAAAAACTAGAAGTCAGCTTTTGTTATCCCCAAAAAAGATCCCCTCAGAGCTGATCACTAAATCCAAACTAGTGGAAGCAGGAGTTATGCTATCAAACTTTAACCATAAAGAGAACCTGTGAAGGAACAAGTAAAAACAATCTTGAAGATCTGGAGTAGCATCATTGAAGATTACATCATTGCGATGAAGCAACAGACTCCATATAATAGAAGAAAGAGAAGTTGCTATGAAAGATTCTGAAATTTACCTTTCACCATTGATAGCATATATCGTCAACAAAATTTAAGAAATAGTCATTAATACCCCCCCCACAGATATAGAAATTCCATCCTTAACTTCCAGGAAAAAAACACTTTAAATGAAGAGATGACTTGAAGTTTCAATACTTCTCTTATAAAAACACACATCTAGCTTGCTGAAGAGAAAGGAAATCATGCTGAAATAAGAAATCATGGGTGAAAACTTTATCTCGGACAAGCAGCCAAAAAAACAATTGAACTTTTAGAGGGCATCTTTTAACCATACTAAAGACTGAAAAGGTTGGACACCACCATAAAGCAATTGATCCAAGAGATGGGAACTTAATTTTACTATATAAAGACCATTTGTGTTGAGAGTCCATCTTCATATCTGACCTAAAACGATGCATTATCTTTGTTTCTAATAAGGACAACAAGGAAGATAACTACTCAAGTTCAAATTGAAACATAAAGCGGCATTATTGTAAAGACCACATCCAATTATAGTTATCCAGTTACCCATATCAGCAACCACATAAAATTAAGAAGAAGACAAAATAAATGACTTGAGGAAGGCTACTTTTACAGGAATATCTCTAATCCAATTATCCTACCAAAACGATGTTAAACTACCATTACCCATAATAAACTTACAGTGTTGTGTGAGAGCCTGATATTCACTTATTTGAAAAGTGGACATAATATCCCTCCAAATTCTAGAGAGATGCTTGTTGAAAGTTGGGATCCCATTCTCAAAAGTTGATTTGTATAGGTTAATGATAATAGATTTTCATATACCAAAGCCTAAAGAAAAAAGTCTCGATATCCATTTAAATAACATAGCTCTATTTTTTTACATAAGGGAACATATACCAAGACCTCTTTGCTTCTTATCACACATTACCAATCTTGATTAGATGTTATAAAAAGATATATGCTTAATAGAGCCATACCATAAGAAACGTAGTTGAGTAGAGATAAGTAATCTACAAACTCCCTTTAGCATTAAGAAGACTAACATGAAAAAATTGACAGCGAGTTGATGACACTCTTAATTAGGCATAGACACCCAGCCATGCTTAAAAGCCTACCCTTCCACTGACTTAGTCTTCGATGAAATTTGTCTATAACTAGCTTTCACGTGGAGATGCAATTTGGATTTGCACCTAATTACATATACCAAGATAAGTGCACGAAAAAGAGTCAGTCATGCAAAAAGTAGTTGAAGCCAGGCTTATACAAAAACAATCTTCCACATTGGCTTTGATAATAGAGCTATTATGGAAGTTAATGTGAAGACATAAACTTAAAGCAAACCACCTCAGAATTCTTTTGACTTGAAGAAATTGTTCAATCTCTATTTGTGTCATAACCAATTTATAGGTTATTCTTCAAATTCATTTTTCTTTTTTCTTTTCAAAATTAAAATCAAAAAATAAAATAACAATAGCAAAAAAATTGGCATATTGACAAAAGCAAGCTAGGAGGATTTCAAATATAGAAAAATCAAACTGTAATTTTGAATGGAATCGAGAGCATAATTATACTCTATTATACTCAGAACTAGAGAGACAATCCAAATTCAAGATCAAATTAAATCATTATTGAATGAATCTATATAAAAAATAAGCATAAGAACATAACTAGATTTTTAATAGGCCAATTTGATTTAATAATGGGCCAAATTAAAATTTAATCATGTTTAAGGATTAATTTGGGTCCAATTGAATGATTTAATTAGTTCCAGGGACGTAATTATACTTTAAATAAAACAAATTAATTTTATTATGGACTTAATTGGTGAAAAATTAAGTTTGAAAGCCTTGTCTTTATCTTTTATATTGTATTGTTTCCTCTGTTTTCATCGTCTCCATCTTTTATATATAAGACAATAATCAAATACTACCATTGAGTTTTTATAATTTTAAACTAAGGGCAATCATGCTTTTGTTAAGAGATATTAAAATTATGCTAACGTGTTTGATAAATGTTTAACAACATGAAAAAAACGGACTCTATCTATCATACTCAAGTTAAATTTTCACTTTAAGAAAATTACAAGTTTGTGGAAAAAACACAAATGAATAAAAAAATTACAAAGAACTAAAATTAACTTTGGCATGCATGGTTGAAACTTGAAATTGAAATAAAAGGACACGAAGGGCAAGTTTGGTGATTGTTTGATATTATTATGTTATATCTTGTTATGCATTGGATAATATATTTTATTATCTTATGTTGGGTTGAAAATAATATAAGCAAAAATAGTATTTAATAATTGGTTATTTTGATTTCAAAACTTATATTTTCATTCAAGAATATAATATACCTTGCAATATTTTGGTTTAAAGTAAGGTTATCATGCTTAGAATTAAAAGAAAAACATTATTTTTTTTTAGTAACATGTGCTTTACTTTTAAAACAAACATTCCTTGACCAAACATTGATTTTAAATCAGCATTGGTAAAAAGTGAAAAAAAAGACTAGCAATTCTTTAAAGATAAACACTTGACTATTTAGGGATAGATTTGAACACCAATACATATCCATAAGCCATAACTATAGTTATCCAACCTGATTTAAGAATTAACTTGAAAAAAAAAACATGCATCCAAGTCATTAATTTCAATAGTTACATATTTCAATTATTTTTATGAAAATTGCAACGTTTTTTTTTTTTTTAATGAATGCTTATTCGATAAGTTTGAACCGGGTTTAAACACTACCAGAAAACCGGAGAAAAGCAACGGAATTACCGATGGAATATTTCCGTCGGTAATATATACCGACGGAAATAATTCCGTCGGCAAATCTGTCGGTATATACCGACGGAATATTTCCGACGGTTTTGCCGACGGAGTATACAGTTCGTCTGGAAATACGCAACGGCATGGTGACGTCAGGCGATGTTACCGACGGAAATTACCGAGGGATTCAAACTGAGATAGCCGTACAGTGACGTGGCGCTGTCACCGACAGAATCACCGACGGAATACTTCCGTCGATGATTCCATCAGAAAAAACCATTATATGCCCCCATCTGCCGACACTCTCTTCCTCTGTTTCTCCTTCTTCTTCTTTCCCATCCCACCTCTCCCCTCCCAAACTGCAGCCAAACACCCATCCCAAACTCTCCACTATTCTCAACACGAGCACTTAAGTTTCTTATATCTTGTACGTGGTCACAATATCCGTTTCTTGTAGATTTTATCATTTTTTTGTAAGTAAATCTATCCTTTTTAGTTTTAATATTTAATTGTGAATTTTATTGTTTTAGTATATGTATTTTGTTAACGTTTGTACTTGTTTAATTGTTATTTGTCAAAGAAACTTGTAGTATGAATGTATAATTTTGTAGTTGTTATAGTTTGTTTTAGATTTTTTCAAATTATATTTGTTTGTAAATTGTTGAAATTTTGTTTGAATTACACCGAATTAAATGTGTCGTTGTGATAAAATAAATAATTAATAGCTTGTTTAAGTGTCTTGTTTAATTGTTATCAATTATATTTCGAAGTTGTGATTAATTCTGTAAATTTATATATGTATAAATTTGTATGTATGAACGTTAATAGTTGATAATTGATAATTGATAATGAATATTTAACATAAGTGTTGTTTTAGTTTGTTGGATAATGTCGGGGAAAACCAATATTTTTGTTATGTTTTATAGAGGTTCAATAGAAGTCATGGATGATCGTTCATGGATGTATCGGGACTCACCCCAAGGATTGTGGAGGATGGATTATTGTAACGGTGTCCAGGGTTTTATTAATTTCGCAACATCTATTCCGAGGAATTTTACTGATGGCGGTATTAGGTGTCCGTGCAGGAAGTGTAAAAATTTAAAGTTTCTGCATCAAGATGTTGTAACGATGCATCTTCTAACCAAAGGGTTCATGGAAGATTACATGTGTTGGTATGCTCACGGAGAACTATTTGTTCCTGATGAGAGCATGGAAGAACAGGTGGTTGGGTCAACTTCTAGTGCTAGTAACATGCATGAAGTTGAAAATGAGAACAGTAATCCTTACAGGAATATGGTTATGGATGCAATGAGAATGAGTGAAGCTAATGTCAGGGAATGTCCAATCGTAGAAGAAGAACCTAATGCAGATGCAGCAAGGTTTTTTGATCTGTTGAGAGATTCTGACGAACCATTATGGGATGGCTGTACGAACCACAGTAAATTATCAGCCGTAGCACAGGTGTTCACCATCAAGTCAGATCACGGGTTGAGTGAGGCCGGTTATGACAAGATTATTGAATGGGCGATAAGCATTTTACCT
>Ga0325411_1002255_pt1 | contig 21736 bp, 3 predicted proteins | sample PopdelMetagenome_13_FD_206181 | JGI IMG/M metagenome (GOLD analysis project Ga0325411, IMG submission 206181) | Populus deltoides microbial communities from Bellville, Georgia, United States - Xylem-PdIQD-R4 | ecosystem: Host-associated > Plants > Phyllosphere > Stem > Wood/Secondary xylem...
TAAATACTTTCTTTGCATGTTAGTATTCATTTTCCTTTAAATTTTATGATATGATGTGTTGGACTATGTTCATATTGAACTTACTCGTAGGATATATATATATATATATATATATATATATATATATATATATATATATATATATATATCTGTGTGTGTGTGTGTGTGTGTGTGTGGATTGTATGAGGTTTGATATAAGGTCCGGAATTAAGGGACCTTGTGATGATGGGTTGATTGAGTAAACTAATAGTAGTCGATAACTTGGGATGTCCTAAATGCAAACAAAACTCTGCCGAATTTTTGGAAATAAAAAAAATTACCCTCAAATAAAGAGGATATGTTGGAATCTTTTAATATTGATCAAGTCGTACAGTCGGACTATTACAAGTTTGTTATCCACTTGCAAGCCACTTTAAACTAAGTTCTAAGCAGTGTCCTTCAAGTGATGAAGAAAGAGATGAGATGAAAAAGGTTCCTTATGCATCCGCAGTTGGTAGCTTGATGTATGCCATGGTTTGCACAAGGCCAGATATAGCTCATGCAGTTGGTGTGGTTAGTCGGTTCCTCTCCAATCCTAGTAAAGAACATTGGTCAGCAGTGAAATGGATACTCAGGTATCTCAAAGGTACTTCTAGTTTCAGCTTATGTTTTGGTAATAATAAACCTGTGTTGGATGGATACATAGATGCAGATATGGCTGGTGATGTTGATTCTAGAAAGTCCACATCAGGATACTTGATGAAGTTTGCAGGGGGAGCTGTCTCATGGCAATCAAGGTTGCAAAAATGTGTTGCATTATCTACTACAGAGGCTGAATATATTGCTCTTACTAAAGGGGGCAAAGAGTTGTTATGGAAGAAGAAGTTCTTACATGAACTTGGCCTAGTTCAAGAGAACTTTATGTTGCATTGTGATAGTCAAAGTGCAATCCATCTCAGTAAGCATCCTACTTTTCACTCTCGATCAAAGCACATTAAGGTTAGATATCAATGGATTCGAGATGCTATGGAGATGAAGTCATTTGTTGTTAAGAAGATCCATATCGATGACAACGTGTCAGACATGATGACCAAACCTCTACCGAGAGAGAAGTTTGAGTTTTGCAGAAGGGAAGCAGGCTTGTCAGGGCCTCCTAAATTGAAGCTTACATGTTGATTGCCAGTATGACGAATTCCTCACATAGTGCGTGAGGGGGAGATTTGTTGTGTGGTCCTACACCATGTGATGAGGGGACCACCACATTAGTTAAGAAGAGAGGCAATTGGCTGCCTCTTTGATTTAAATTAAGCTGCCACTGTAGAGGCAGTAGTGAAGAACAAAAGAGAGCAGAGAAAAACGTGAGAAAGAAAGAAGAAAAGGCAGCAGAGTAGTCTTTCTTTTTTCTTTGATTTCCAGCTCGTTCACCATTGGATCGGGCTGAGATTTGGATAGCAGCTTCTAGACACGTTACTCTTTATTCTGAACGGTTGGATTGAAGATTAGTGGTGTGGAAGCTAGTCGTTTTGACAGAAAATGGGGCTGTTAGTGTTTTGAGCTTTTCTCTAACATTACTCTCTTTAATCTTGTTGTATTCCGAGAATAAGTAGTTCTTGATGATATATATGTTGTAGCCCTTAGTTGAATCTAAGAAAGAACAATTGTGAACCCATTATTTGTTGACAATGGAAGTTTTTAGATGGATTACGGTCCCGTGGTTTTTCCCACATTGGGTTTTCCACGTAAAAATCTTGGTGTTGATTTGTGTGATTGTTGCATTACATTTGTCCATTGTTTGATTCTGTTTTGATTGCACAAAGAGGAAAAATGATTGGAACTTGTGAATTGTGAATTGTATTCCGCTAAATTGGTGTCCGGTTGTTCCTAGTTTTTCCCAACAATAGTAAGGTTCTAACAACCAATGGAATTTCCATTAGCTTCCTTAAAAAGTTTCAAACCTTTTTACATTGCCTGAATAAGGGTTTCTTCATACAGTCTGATTCTTATTAGTTTGATTGCGTGAATTTAACTAGCCTTTATCTGAAAATTTTGGGAGGTTTAGAATTGAATGACAAGGAAGCACAGGTCATGAGAAAGGCTTAAGAGATTTGGTGAGGGAAATTAGGGAATCAATTAGAAATTAGGCTTAGAGGAAGACTAGCTATTAAAGTCATTGCAATTTGCAGGCAACTTTATGTTTTTTTACTCTAAAGAAATAAAACAGAGGTGCAAATCCCTTGTGCTATCTTTGTCCTGTATGCAATGATTACTCCCATGGAAACCACCATGCAAAGTTTAAGTCACTTTCTTCTTTATTTATTCAACGAGTTCACATTACACTGCTTTAAGTCCTCGAGTCTAATGAATTAATGAAGATAGAAACACCAAAGAAAGTCACTAGGCCAGAAATAACATACTTCAATTCTCGGGTCTGCAGCTAGCATGGATAAAACTATCTCCTTCCTTGTTAGAGAGGGCTCTGACATTTCTTCCCATCTGGCACACTGTAACTTGCAGATCCGTTTGGCTTTTGAGCTGTGGACTCCCCATCACTTCAACTGATTGTTGTTTGTTTGACCACAAGATATTGATTGTCTAGGGAAATTCCAAGGACGCATTGGGGTCGGAACTTTTAATTGCCAGTATTATCCAAGGATGATTACATATTGCATGCTTCTAAGACAAATAAAAAATGTATCAGTTCATTTAATTTATTAGTTCTAAGTCATTAAACATATTGCTATTTCGTGATCATTCCAATTTTCTTGTTGCTGCTGTTGTACATTAACTCTCGTATTTCTTGACTTATCTGTCAGTAAATTGATTAATTTTTCAATTTTGATGCCTGCATAATGTATCAGTTTAAAATACAGCATTAGTATTGTTGCTGACAAGGGTCTGAAAAAGCCTCTCTATACCTCTCCACGTTTGAACAAGGGAGAAGTTCTATATTTAGAAACACATTCATGTAGGTACTCCCTCTTCTTTTTTCTTTTTTCTTTTGTGCAGCACTCGTTTTCTTCAATTATGGATAAGAAATGATCCCTTTTTTTTTTTGTTCTGAGAAGAAATAATGATCCATTTTAAAGGCCTTCAGATTTCAACACATGAAGGGATGCATACATATCTCAGGAATTAACAATGGAGGAGGGATAACTTTTTATTGCCACAGATTCCCTCTGAGTAAGCATGTTGAATAGTTTTATGAAAGTGACATAAAATTTGCATGGTGGTTTCGAGAAGCGGGAAGCGGGAAGCGGGAGTAATCATTGCTTATAGGAGAAAGAAAGCACAAGGGATTTGCTCTATTGTTTTATTTCTTTAGAGTAAACGGGTATTATCTAGTCCACCTTCATGTTAATCATTTAATTGCTTGTGCTTTCCTTTACGAGATCAGCTGTTACTGACAGACTAAAAATAAGTTTGCAGTTCTGATTAAATTAAAACAACAAAAAGGAAAAAGATGGAAGACAGCTTGCTTCCCTTTCCAAGTTCTTTTGACTTCTCCAAAGAAAAGAACTTGGCTTTAATTTGATATAGTTGCTTGCACATTGCACTTTGATAAAGTTGCTTCCACTAAGAGAGAGATCTCTCAGTATACCATTGATTTCCTAACATCCCTCTCCCAATTTCTTATTGATTTCCTAACTTCCCTCACCAAATTTCTTAAACATATAGCATGTCTTTAAACGGATCATACTGTTCTGATTCCACAAACTCGTGGATAGAACCTGAGGAGGCCAGCCGTCTTCCCTTTGGTAAAGTTGTAGCTTCCTGCCAATTTCATGACTTCTCCAATAAAAAAAGCATGGCTTTACGTTATTTCTGGCCAAGTGATTTTCTATTGAGAGTAATCATTGCATATAGGACAAAGAAAGCACAAAAAAACAAACAAAGCAAAAGCAGAAAGTGACATAAAGTTGTAGCTTCCTGCCGATTTCTATTGCGATGACTTTAATAGCTAGTCTTCCACTAAAAGAGATCTCTCTCAGTATACCATTGATTTCCTAATTTCCCTCACCAAATTTCTTAAACCTTTCTCTTGATCTTTGCTTGCTTCTCTGATTGAATCGAATCATCTCGTATTGTGTTCTTGCTCTGTGTCTTTCTTGCTTGCAAGGTAAATCCTACTTTCTTTTCTTGTTTTTCTACCACTAATTTTGTTTCAAATAAGATTTACCCATTTGGTTGTAGAAATAATAAGTAGGATTGTAGATTGATCAATCTGGTATAACTTAAATATTATAGATGTGTTGCTTAATCTATTTTAGAACTCAAAACTCATATTATAGCTTTGTTCTTACATGTTCATATTGCCATCAACCTCAACTATTTATCTTCAAAACAAGCAGAATTTCTTCCAAAGTTTTATTTTAGATTGTTTTTCTGACAATTATTTAAATTATTCAATATTTGTTATAATTTTTTATCTGCTTAAAGTACATCTCTATAGGAAAATATACAGTTAAGTGCCTGCCTATTTAATTTTAGAATTTGTAAGGATTGATTTAATTATACATGCTTTGTTTTACAGCTTCAGTTTATTTATATTTATGGGATGTTTGCTGGTAGACAAACTGTAGCATTTGTACTCGCTGCCTTTGCTTCTGGGCTTCTTTCTTTGAAGGGCACTGCTTTGTAAGATTGAGGTATGCCCTCTTTTCCTTTGCTTGCTTAATTAAAAAAAATAATGATTTCCTCTAAATTTTCATTTTAAGATTGAGTTCTTATTTTCCAATTAATTCAACATCCATTTTTATGCCTTACTTTTGACAATTTTTTATTTGATGTTTGAAGGGCCAAAGAAGAAAGCGGTGAAAATGGCTAGACCGAATGATCGATTTTGGGATTTTGTTGAGAAGCTGGATGATGGTCGTTTCAACTGTACATTTTGTGGCTATAAATTTGCTGCCGCTACTTCCGTTTCGAGGATCAAATGGCATTTGTCAGGAGTCAGAGGGCATGGTGTTGCAATTTGTGACAAAGTGACTGAAGACGTTCAAGAAGCAGCTTTTCAAGCTACGCATGGTGGCAACAAAAGACGTAAAAGCATAGCAAGTTCAAGCAATGTAAATGACAATGTCATTTCAACCACTCGACAAGAACAAAAGAATAATGAAGCCGACAATTTGGCAGGGGATGCAGGAAGGATACAAGCACCAGTTACAATGGTTCAAGCAATTGGAACATTTTTGGAAGAGATCACTAATGTAATGGAGGATGATATAGAGAATGGGACTGGAGGAGTAGTGCATCCTGGTGCCGGAGCTAGCTCTTCTGGAGGGCTTACAGGCAACACAAATGAGACTCCAGGAGATGCAGTACCAACGACAAAGCTGGTGGGTCAAGCATTCAAAGACCATAAGAAGACTATCTGGTCTTGGTTGATGCACGATGAAGTTTCAACTATTGGCATCTATGGGATGGGAGGAGTGGGAAAGACGACATTGGTGACACACATTTATAATCAGCTTCTAGCAAGACCAGAGACTCATGTTTACTGGATTACTGTTTCACAAGATACTAACATTAATAAATTGCAAAACAGTATCGCCAATCGGATTGGTTTAGATCTTTCTAATGAAGATGAGGAGCTGTATAGAGCTTCCAAATTGTCAAAAGAATTAACGAAGAAACAAAAATGGGTTTTGATTTTAGATGATTTGTGGAAGGCTATTGAGCTACACAAGGTGGGAGTCCCTATCCAAGCTGTTAAGGGATGCAAGCTGATCGTTACAACACGATTAGAAAATGTTTGTCAGCAGATGGGTAAACAACACATAATCAAAGTGGAGCCTATTTCGAAGGAAGAAGCTTGGGCTTTGTTTATTGAGAGACTTGGACACGACACAACACTTTCTCCAGAAGTGGAACAAATTGCAAAATCTGTAGCAAGGGAATGTGCTGGTTTGCCGCTAGGAATTATAACCATGGCTGCAACCATGAGGGGAGTGGTTGACGTACGTGAGTGGAGGAATGCATTGGAGGAATTGAAAGAATCAAAAGTTAGAAAAGATGATATGGAGCCTGACGTATTCTACATATTGAGATTTAGTTATAACCATCTAAGTGATTCAGAACTGCAACAAAGTTTCTTGTACTGTGCATTATTCCCGGAGGACTTCAAGATCCGTAGAGAGGATTTGATAGCTTATTTGATTGATGAGGGAGTGATAAAAGGGCTAAAGAGTAGGGAGGCAGAATTTAACAAAGGCCACTCGATCCTTAATAAACTTGAAAGAGTCTGCCTATTGGAAAGTGCTGAGGAAGGGTATGTCAAGATGCATGACTTGATTAGGGACATGGCCATCCAAATACTACAAGAGAACTCTCAAGGCATGGTCAAAGCAGGTGCACAGTTAAGAGAATTGCCGGGAGAAGAGGAGTGGACAGAGCATCTTATGAGAGTTTCACTGATGCATAACCAGATTAAAGAAATTCCTTCCAGCCATTCACCAAGGTGTCCCAGTCTTTCAACTCTATTGTTACGTGGAAATTCAAAGTTGCAATTTATAGCAGATTCATTTTTTGAGCAGTTGTGTGGGCTCAAGGTTCTTGATCTGTCTCGTACAGGTATCACAAAACTACCTGATTCTGTCTCTGAATTGGTAAGTCTCACTGCATTACTGCTCATGGATTGTAAGATGTTACGGCATGTACCGTCATTAGAAAAGCTCAGGGCACTGAAGAGGTTAGATCTCTCTGGTACTTGGGCACTTGAAAAGATTCCTCAAGGCATGGAATGTCTATGCAACCTGAAGTATCTTAGAATGAGTGGATGTGGTGAAAAGGAGTTTCCTAGTGGGTTGTTACCTAAGCTCTCTCACCTGCAAGTCTTTGAATTGCAGGAGTGGATTGTTTCTTCTACTAGAGATAATAGAAAAACACAACATGTTATGATAACAGTTAAAGGAAAGGAAGTGGCATGCTTGAGGAAGTTGGAGAGTTTGGCATGCCATTTTGAAGGTTGCTCAGACTACATGGAGTATCTCAAATCTCGGGATGAAACCAAATCACTAATCACATACCAAATTCGTGTAGGACTACTGGACAAGTCTTATTATGGTTATGGTGATTGCAGAAGGAAAACAATTGTTTGGGGTAATTTGAGTATCGACAGAGATAGAGATTTTCAGGTTATGTTCCCAAAGGACTTTCAACAACTGACCATTAATAATAATGATGATGCAACAAGTTTATGCGATTTTTGGTCTCTAATAAAGAATGCAACTGAGCTGGAGGCTATCAACATTAGTGATTGCAATAGCATGGAGAGCTTGGTTTCATCTTCTTGGTTCTGCTCTGCTCCACCACCATCTCCATCTTATAGTGGTATATTTTTTGGTCTTAAAGAGTTTGGTTGTTATGGTTGTAAGAGCATGAAGAAGTTGTTCCCTCTTGTCCTGCTGCCAAACCTTGTAAACCTCGAAAATATTAGAGTTATAGAATGTGAGAAGATGGAGGAGATAATAGGTGGAACAAGACCAGATGAAGAGGGGGTTATGGGTGAAGAAAGCAGCACCGATCTCAAACTCCCCAAGTTAAGATCTCTGCAATTGACGGGATTACCAGAACTGAAAAGCATTTGCAGTGCAAAACTAATTTGCGATTCTCTCAAAGTAATTTGGATAGTAAAATGTAATAAGCTGAAAAGGTTGCCAATTTGTCTTCCGTTGCTTGAAAATGGCGAGCCATCTCCTCCCCCTTCTCTTAGAAGAATCGAGGTACATCCAAAAGAATGGTGGGAGTCAGTAGTGAAGTGGGAGCATCCTAACGCGAAGGATGTCCTTCGTCCCTTTGTAAGTTTTGAGGTATGATATGAGTCTGCCCTTAATATAATATAATAAAATATTGAATTAAGTTCAGGTGCTTACTGGTTTTATACTTTGATTATATAAATATAATAAAATATCGAATTAAGTTTAGGTGTTTGGAAATGGTTATGCAGGCTATGGAGCTACTTCGGAAATTGGATATTGCGAATTTTCATCGGCATAACCTGATGAAGAAGATTAATAAAGTATCGAATTAATTTTGCTGCTGCTACTTCCGTTTCGAGGATCAAATGGCATTTGTCTCAAGTCAGGGGGCGTGGTGTTGCAATTTGTAGTAAAGTGCCTGAAGACGTTCAAGAAGCAGCTTTACAAGTCCTTTTTATATGAAGGTGGTTGATGTTTTTAGAAGGGTGAAATAATTATTTTATTGTTATAATCTACAATAAATTGTGTCTTTGTATACATTATGAGCTTCTTCTTTTTTTGTAATTCTGTTAATTGTGTCTTGGTGTACTTTAGGCTCAAAATTAGGTGTGAATCAAATGAATCATCATATTTTGAAAGTCACCGTGGAGCCCCTTCCCTATTTTCTTTATTAAATGTTTTTTCTTTCTTTTGTTAGACGCGATTTCGAAACAATTCATTAGACAATTACTACCAATTAGTCCTTTTTTTTCCATTGTGATTACAACAAAATTTTAGTAGAGTTTTGTATGTATTTACAATATTTCAAGCTATCATGGTTCAAAATAAATATAATCCAATCTAAATTCTAACAATTCAATGCAGAACATTTGTTAATACCTTTACCCGTGGATTCATACTTATATATATATATATATATATATATATATATATAGAATTGCATTCATTAGACAATTACTACCAAGACCCTCTTTTTGGTTGTGACATTATATATATAGAACTCATTCCCAGGATGAATAAAATTTCAAAGTTTGATAATGAGCTAAAAAATAATACATTATCTTTTCCTTGCATTACTTGTAATCAGTCCAAAAAACTCAAATTACAACCCTAAAGCGTAAAGCATGGTGGTAATTGGGCTGAGAGAGCGGTGCCTAAGAGTCAGTAGTGGAGTGGAAGCATCCTAACGCTAAGGATGTCCTTCTTCCTTTTGTACTTTTTAAATAGAGGATGAGTGACGCAGTGCCCTTAATATAATATTAAATTAAGAGTAAGCATTGTTGTTTTAATTGGATTAAGTTTAAGCTATGTGTCAACAATCTTATGAATAGTAATTGTGTTTCAATCTTATTAAATTACCATTTTATCCACTTCTTTTAATTTGATGCTTTTAGTTTCAATGTTATATGGGCTCATCAAATTTAAAGTAATTGTGTTTTAATTGAGTGAGTCTACATTAAAATGCAAGCGCGTGAATAGTGTTTTGGTTCTGCCACAAGCGTATTGAATTTCCTATAATAATTAGAATTTAATATATAGTTTTGACCTGCATTTTACCACTTAAGTAAACACCATTTAACAATAATATAAACTATTTGCAATTAATAAAAGGGACTGGGTCCATTTGGTCCGGGTAAGAGCATAGTTATTAAATTCGGATCAGCCCGGCGAGTTGATTTAGGATCCAGTCGATCTGGTGGCTGGACTAGTTCAGGTTTGTCAAAAGACCGGCCGGTGCAACGACCCGGCAAAACCCGGTCGACCCGGCAGGTCAACCCATGACCCGCATGACCCGGTCAAACTCGGACGAGACCCGGGTGACTCTCCATGACATATTTAAGATTTTATCTCTGTTTGGATCTGTGGAGATTGAAAAATTAACAGTGGTTTGGTTGTGAGCGATGGCTTAAGCTTCAGATCCATGTCTTCGAGAAGGAAGAGAGGGCTTTGGAGCGCAGATCTAGCATGAATCAAAAAAGAGAAAAAATCTCAAACAACAAAAAATCGAAAGAAAGAGCATGAGGAAGAGAGGGGAAAGATTTACCTGGAGATTGAAAACTTGTTGATCTCTCTTCACTGTTAGAATTTGAGCCCAAGGCGTAAAAGAGGAGAGGCAACGAAGAGGAAGGGTGCGGACATCAGTATATATATTTTTTGTTTTACAATACTTTACGCTCTCTTCTCAGCATCAAATATTTTCAATCCTTCTTTGTTGAAAACAGATCTTTTAACTTAATTTTTTTTTTAAATAAACATAGTAAAATATTTTTAAAACTTTATTTCGCACTTAGAGTTTTTGTCAAGCGGAGATAAATTTTATTTTATAAAAATTAATTAATAAGTATATTTTATATATTTTTAAGATTTTTTAATATAAATCTTGAACTATTATTCTCCTAACCTTTAAATTTTGACTGATTTTATTTCATTCAATGTATTTTTCTCTCGCTCTTAAATATATAAAAAAAACCATGTTCACTTCTTTTTCTTTTATTCTTCTCAAATTTACTATTACAAGAAAATTGTTTTATTATAAAACATAACCGAATTAGAAGCATATATTTTCTAGTTAAATACCATTAAGAAAATCTCTTTTCTATTTTAATATTTTTTTTATAAAATATTAAAACTTTAAATATATTTTTTAAAATTTTTCCGGGTTAATCCGAGTTGACCAGAATTGACCCGGATTGAACCCTAAAACCCGAGACCCGGCTCCATGACCGGGTCAACACCAGGGTCGGGTTTTATAACTATGGGTAAGAGCCCCAATAAGAAAACAATAAAAGCCCAGGCCCATAAACATTTGACCCAGGCAAGATCTACAGTGACACAGTGGTTGATAAACAACCACATTATGAACACAGTTGAAAGTTACGGTAATTCGCATGCCATAGCCATCATAACAATTAATGAATATAGCATGTCACCGAAGCAAAAATCCTTTTCTTTTTAATGAATTTTGACCATTTTTATGCCCGAGGTTGATTTTTAAAAAAAAATATCAGTGATTTGATATTTGGTATTATGATGTTGATAAAGTATTTTTTTATTTAGAAATATATTAAAATAATATATTATTTATTTTTAAAATTTATTTTTATATGTTAATACGATCTAAAAAATATAATAAAAATTAATTTTAAAAAATTAAGTTTTTTACAAAAATTGCCAAACATGCTATTTGTGAAGGAAGTTTGAGTTCGTACTTAGAGGTTTCTTTTTCTCTATCCTTTCTCTACACACACTTAACTTCTAAACAATGCATTTGAAAAACTTAAAAATCAGAGAATATTAACCTTCAGATGATTAATTAAATGTCAACTTAAATACGAGCTGAAATTCCATGATCTTCCCATTTTCTCTGATTAATTTTATCAATGGCAAAAAGGGTGCATGAAGTCCCCATAATTACAGCTTAATGCACGTGAAGCTGGTCCCCGTAGCCTCTCTCTTTTCTCTGATAGTACTCAATATTATGCTTAATGTCATCTCTCTTCAGTGTTTTCTCCTCAATGCTTTGACAGGAAAGGTGCCTGCAGAACTTGCCAAGTTGGTCAACCTGACAGATATGTAAGCAGACACTTTTTCTTTTTTTGTGCGTCTCTTAATTGAATCACAGGTCTACGAACCAAAAAACGATATAAAAAAAACAGATATGCATGCAATCAGCCTCTCTTACCACAGGAAATGTTGCTGATTTTGATGCCAAAAAGTCTCATATTTAACATGCCCTAACTGTTTCGATCTTTCAATCTTCTATGCTGATAATTCAACCATGTACATGGATCAAATTCAGTGGAAATCATGTTATTGCAATTCTTCAAAAAATATTGTTTTTCATATGTGCATGTTCTTCATCTTTTTATCTAAATTTTATGGTAAACAATCATACTTTCAGAAAACTCTCTGAGTTTGTATTTATTTGACACCTTTTAGGAGGATGAATGATAATAATTTATCAGGGAAGTTACCTGCTTTCACCAGTAAATGAACACAGGTTCAGAATATCTGAATATCTGTACCTTCTAGCATTGCTTTCTTGACCAGACTAAGTAAGTGATTAGAAAGCAAACAGAATATCTGAATTCTGTTTTTATGTATATGTAATATGCTTATGATACCATGCTTTTATGCTCTATGATACTTGAAGGAGGATCAGTGACTTAACAGGAAGAGGGTCTTCTTACCTACCAATGAGTAATATGGAATCCATAAAAACATTGTGAGTTGGAGTTCTTCTAATCTTATGTCCTTTTCAGCTAATGCTCTAGACCTTTGATTTGTACAACGATTTTAAAGATGCAGGGTTTTGAGAGAACTGCTTAATATTTGGATAGGTCCCAGAATATGTTGGGGAGCTGGAAAAACTGAAACGTTTGTAAGTGGTTCCATCCAGAGGCTCTCTAATGATTCCCTTTCAAAGTAATCATTGTCAATATGATTATCATTTGCTTTCTTAAGAAATGTTCTTGAGAGTTTCCATGATGTTTTGTGTACCACTAAACAATATGAGATGAAACTCTGTGAAATGGCTTGTTCTCAAGGACTCCAGTTACTCTTCAATGGCCTTGGAAAGGGCCAGATAGGTTTTCCCTCACAGGCTCATCATTGTCTTACAGCGCAATCATACAAGATTTTCTGTTTGAATCAATTTTATCTTAGAAAACGATATGATTGTCTTTAAGCTTTCAGTTGAAAGTGCAATTAAGAGCTACGGAAAACCCCTTTTAATTTGTCGACGTACTTGACAGGAAACAAGCTCACTAGATCTGTTCCTCAATGGCTTCTGGAAAGAAACAAGAATGTGCATGTCGATTTCCGCCAGATTTATTTTTCAACTTGAAGTTATGCTGCAACCCAAAGATTTCCTGTTTCAAAAGTTTCCATAAAAAAATAAAAAAACAAATCCTAATTCAAGAACCTCATGGATGATAACTGTTTGAAGTTTTCTCATTGGTTTTGTCTTTAGGGTGTTTTTGCTTCTGTTTACAAGGTAACTGAATGTTTGATGGTTTCTCTCATCTGTCCTCACTCCACTCTATAAGTTTGCGGTAGAAAAATAGCTTTAGCAATAGGTCAAAAGTTCTCCATAAAATTGCTTAGGTTTTATATGTAGAACAGAAAACAAAGAAAGCAGAGCAAATTATTAATTCTTAGCCATAAGTTCGAGGATGGCACTTTTCACTGTTGAAGGAAACCAATTAAAGCTTGTGTACGAGTACATGGATAACAATTGCCTGTCCCGTGCTCTATTTGTTGAGTTTATCTCTTCCATTCATCAGAAGCATTTCTTTTGGAGTTCAAGAAATAAATGTCTTTGGAGTTATTGCTTTGGAAATTGTCAGTGGTAAGAGCAACACAAACTACAGGCCAAAGGAGGAGTTTGTTTACCTTCTTGACTGAGGAAGCTTATACTCTCTAAAATTCTCCTTCATTCTTTGTTTAATGGGGATTGGAAAACATTTGATGCTAGTCTCCGTTTAATGCTCATTGCAAAACATCACATTGTAATATTAAGGTTCTAACAACCAATCAAACTGTGAATCATTACTCAAATATTTGTTATAACATATTCAAGAAATTTTTCCATTTCTCCTACTATTTTCTAGCCATTACTTATGAATTTAACATCTTGTGTCAATATAATCACTTGAGACTTCATTTTCTCCCTTAAATGTTGCAGAAGCAAAGTACATTCATGTCTAAAACAAAACTGTCCATGTCCTGCTTCTAGAAATCAATGAACTTCTATAAATGCAACATTGGTTTCTTTTAGTTTGGACAAAATACATTTCTGTTCCACAGTACCTATAAGTTTATTTTAACTGGAATTTCCTTTTTTCTCTTTTTTTATGAGTAATTATTTCTATATCTGAATCCTTCTTCATATTTTCAAAATTTATCAGAACATTATTCCTTCTTCATATGGTAGTGATGAGATAATTGTTTTTGGCAGCACCGGTGATGTTTCGAAAAATAAAGAGAGAGAATAAATAAGAAAAGACAACAATGCCTTTTAAAACTTAAAAGTAGGTGTAAATGGATGAAGAGCATTAAGGTAATTGAATAAAAGCTTGATAAATATAAATAGAAAGAAAAGGAAAGAAAGAAAAAAAGAAAGAGAAAGCTGATTTTAGAGAGATAATTGAGAAGAGAGAGAAAGAAGGGAGAAGAAGAAGAGGTGAAGGAGAGGAAACAGAACTTGAGAAACTAAGTTACTAAGGTAAGATTTAAGCATGAATGTGTATAATTGATATTATTGGTTAAGGTTTTGGGTTTTGTTAAGGTTTAGGTTTTAATTTGTTTTTTAGAGATTAATTGATGAATTGGGTATAAATTGATGGATTGATTATAATGGGATGGGTTAATTAAAGTGTTATAGGTTAGTTGTTACGAGTTTATTGATTTGTTATGGAATTTTAAGGTTTGGGTAAAATTTTGAATATATGTTATTTTGAAAAAACTAGTATTGAATTCTTGACCAATCGATCAATCAATTGGTTGAATTGATAAACCATTTTGGCTTGTTTGATTTTGATCCAACGGTTGAGTAGAATTTATAGACCAGTTGGTATGTTTTAATTTGAAAGATCGATTGGTAAATTTTGGTCTACTAATTTGTCCTGGATGGTTTTGGTCAATCAGTTGAATTGAGCTGATTAATCTTATAGTGAGATTAGATAATTCTTTTAAGTTTAACTAGTTATGCTATAGTGAGGTTAGATAATTCTTTTAAGTTTGATTAGTTATGCTATGTTTGGCATCGATTAGTTGTATAGATTCTGGTTTATAATTATGCATAGGTTTCTAAACATATAGGATTATGAATTGAACTTAAATTAAGTGTATCAAATACATTATATGTTTTTTTTTAGTTGTTTTTAGTATGTTTTCTTTTGTATTTATATAATCCTCATATTCTATCCACAGGATATCAGTATAATTTCTTTAGACATTTGCTTTTAAAATCTTTTATTTTTAAGTAAGCTTAATGAATATTTTTTATATACTAGAAAATTAATATAAATACTTGAATTGTTAATATGAAATTAATTATGCTTATTGGTAATTATTATATTGGAAACTACATCTTGATTTCCACATATTAAGCCTCGTATCAATTCTTACACAATCCCATAACGCAAGTCTACACAATCACAGCTACAATTTTCCATTAATCTCAAAGTATGAAACCATAACAAAATGTTGAATGTCGAATTAAGATTTAGAGATTTCATCATATTTTATTTTTATATGAACCAGATCTCATAAAACAACAGACATGGGTCGTCTTAGTATTTTTTTTTTTTTCCCTCGATCGTGCAAGTGCAAAAGCCAATAGGATCAACAAGCTACGGTATGCCAGATGGGAAGTAATGCCAGAGCCCTCTCTTACAAGGAAGGAGATAGTTTTATCCATGCTAGGTGCTGACCCGAGAACCGAAGTATGTTATATTAGCATAATACTTTTGTTTTAGCATCTAACAATAGACTCAATGGTTAAAGCAGCGTAATGTAAACACGTTAAATAGTTAGTGTGAATAAATAAAGCAGAAAGTGCATAAAGTTTACTTGGTGGTTTCCAGGCAGTGGGGCTGATCATTGCAAACAGGACAAAGGAAAAGGGCTTATCATTCATTCTGATAAGGTGGGAATTCCTATCAAAGTGAAGGGATGCAAGCTAATTCTTACAACTCGATCGTGAGGTGGGAACTTTTAATTATTGAACACAGCGTTCACTATTAGATGGAACTGTGTGATTGCAGTGATGCTGCTTTCCTCAAAGTCTAAGCAAGGGAACCGTGAATTTGTGAATGAGATAGGAATGATGTTTTGTTGGAGGAAAACCAATTAATGCTTGGGTACGAGTCATGCAGAACAATTGCATGTACTCGTGAAAACAAGTGAAAACCATGGATTATGTAGCGAGTTTAACCACCTTTTTTTCATTTGTCAGTGGTTATATGGCTCCTGAGTATGCAATGCGTGGCTACTAAACTAGCAAAGAAAATGTTTGTAGCTTTGGAGTTGTTGCTATTGAAATTGTAAGTGGTAAGATCAATAAAAACTACAGGCCAAAGGATGAGTTTGTTTACCTTCTTGACTGAGTAAGCTTATACCGTCTAGCATTCTCTTTCATTCCTTGTTTGATGCTCATTGGAAAACATTTGATGCTATTCTTGATTTAATGCTCATTGCAAAACATCACATTGTATCTGTACGTGAACTGGCCATCCTCGTGTTTCTTGTCAATTTTGCAACATTGCATGTAATGTTTCCTCAAATATTCAAACTATTCATCCTCATATTCTGCGGAAGACAGCCATCTCGTTTCCTAATCTTTTTTGGTTCCTGCCGAACTTGTATCTGCATTTGTCGTTCTATATTTCTGCTGAACTTCCTATACTCATTTTACAGTATTGAGTACATTATAGCATCCTTATTTGGATTTATCTGGGATTCTGCCATGCCCATGTTTTGCAAGAGAGAGGAGGTCTTGAGTCAGTCGATCCAGAATTGGGGTCAGAGTATTCTTCAGAGGTGGCTATGGTGATGCTAAATGTCGCTCTCTTATGCACCAATGCAAGTTCTTGTGAATCTTGTAGCAGCTGATAAGCCTATTTGATGTAGAACAGAGTTAAAGCTGCAAAGAGAAAGGGAGTGAATGACTCTGGCAGGACTTAATGGAACACAAAATGATGCTTATGCAAAGAGAAATTGGATATATACATTTGTCAAGCAGAATGTTTGGTGCATCCATTATTGATCATGTCGAAAGCATCAAATCCGTATTCGAAAAACATGGCCAAATCAATTTTTTTCGAAGCTTAATTATTGACAGACACAAATCCTGTTTCATCTTCAATTAATCAGTTGTATAGTGGAACGGATTCGGCTAGGTCAAAACCCTGTCAAAATTTGCTTAATTCTCTATTCGTGTAGTGAACCAGCCTTCCTAAAAGAAAACATGATATCAGCAAAAAAGTCGATATTTTAAGACAAAAAAATGAACATGAGTTGCAAATCACATCAAGCCATAACAGAGTTAACAGAGCAAGAGTTGGCAGTTGCTTGAATTTCTAAGCATTGGGTTGAGATCCTAGCAAGGTTTTTAAACTCTAAGAAAGAGGGTCGAAAGAAATCATCTTCCAACTAAGAAATCTTATTTGCCATCACCTCCCGACTAATATGCTTGGGTTATATTCGATCAAGTTGAGTTGTTTTTTAGCATCTCAAGAGTTTAGATTAGCATGTCAGCCATCACTTCTGACTTTTGTTTGGCACAACATGTCCAATAAGTTTCCTATCAACTGCATGTCTGTAGGAACACAGGGGGGAATACACAACTGTGGCACCATTTGTTATGTGACTCATAATTCTGACTGTACAGGATACATGTAAGCACAGGAGAGGAAAAGGTAGCTGCAAATGCCTGTAGGAATTCTAGCATGCCTAAGAGGAACTTCTTTTGCTGCCATCTAAAGATAGCTTCTCTAGCAGTCTGGATGCCAAGACCACCCTCATAATTTCCCCTAGCATCTCCTTTACTAAACACCTAGACCAAAAAAACAACCTGCAAATTTGTTAATATAACCACAAATCCTCCTGGCCAGCCATGTTCATACTTCATTGCGTAGAGCGAAATTGATGGCATCAGCAGTGGAGAGAATTGAAGTATTCCAGGCACCTAATTTATTGTGAGCCGCAAAACAACATGGACAATTGGAGGATGATGTGGAAAAAATTGCCTTAGTGGATAAGCCTACACTTTATTTTAAGAAGAAACTCAATTTTGATAGATTGGGATCCTCGTGGAGGAACATAATTGCATGTTTATTAAATTTAAATAATTCAACTCCAATTAAACATTAAGAATGCAGGGGTTTATCTCATGTTGTCTTATCTCATGTGTTTGGTTTTCATCTATTCATGCTATTCATCAGTTCCCTGCATTACTCTAGGGTCCTTTAACTAATTTTAACGAACATTAAATGACACCCTCATTCCCTCAAGCGAAGAGCTGATCGATGAAACAAATTACTGTAGCTAAAAATGCAGCAAGCAATGAAGAACAGCATAGCCCAATAATGAACAGCACATGAGCAAACATAGAACAAAAGCAAGTAAGAGGCCACGATTGAAATGCAACCATCCTCAACGACATGAAAAACAAATTACAATAAAAAACAACAAAAAGATGGATCTAGGAAAAGCCAATATTGAAACCATCTGAAGAAAATTTAGCCATACGAAAATGAATGCAGTGAAGGAACACCATACCTGTGAAAAACCAGCCGAAGAATCACATAACCTTGACAAAGGCTATTCGATCGAGCCTTGTCGAAGGCAATCAAAGACACAGCATTCCTGAACACATCATACAACCAGTAACTGAAGAGCATCAGATAAAACAAAAAAAGGAAGGTGGGCAAGCCAAACAATAGGAGGAAGCTCAGACATGCTGTGTAAAGAAAATAGATAAATTAGCATAGGGACTCCTTTATAGGTCTCCCAATCAGACTTAAACAAGCACATCCCAGGAAAAAAAAAGAAAAAAAAAAAAGCCCAGCTGACCATGATGAGAAAGATGATATCAAGGGCAGTAGGCATCACTGTTACAGCTAACATGGCAGGACACCCAAAATTGAATTGGCAAAGCATGGCAAGGTTGTACTATATAGCAATATATTAAAAAAATAATTTAAATAAAATCAAGCTGAACATTCGTACCTAAACTCTCCCATATCAAAGAAGATGGAATGGGCCATCGAAACCAAATCCAGTTGAAAAGGCAAGCACGTTCGTCCAACACCCATCCCAACAAAAATTACCTTGAACATCCTGCAAAAATCTTGCATAAATTGCCAAGTTGGGAGCATCTTTCATGGGCAGCCATTCCAGCGCACCAATCAAGCGAGGAAGACCCGTGAAACAGACTCATATTTCATCCAATCCACCTCCAGAAACAGCAAGCTGAAATTGCAGTCGTGCCAAAACTATGTAAATTGAAGAGACAAAGAGATGCCCTCCCACCTCATGATAACTGCTCAGCTCTTGGTTGGTTCAATTGAGAGGGAGGGGCAGCGCGGGAAACCAGGCGAAGAGTAAAAGGCAGATGCAAAATGAGCTGATGAGCCGATGGCAGCCACAAGCAAAACAAAAATAGCCCAAGAGTAAAAACAACCACCCAGCCCAAGCCCACCAACATCACTCAAATAGATGGGAAAAAAGCCAGGCAAGTTCAGTTAAGTGTGAATTTGTTTAAGTATTTTTTTTTTCTCATTCTGGAAAAAAGTATTTTATAATCTAGAATTTGTTTTTCTAGAATCAGCGGAAGGAATCAATTTTTTTCTTAATACTATTACCTCTTAATTAATTATTGAGAACAGACTAACATCTGTTTCATCTTCAATAAATGTCATTAAGATCTTTTTTTTTGCCCATCAATCTTTGAGACTTCATATTATTGTTATGATCTTCCCATAATATGCTGTGTTATGATGAACTGTATCGATTATCAAATTTGCTGATAAATAGACTATGACTAATGTTTTTATAGATTAATAGGATAGAGTTAAGTTTAATAAAAGGATTGGTCATATCATATGAATATATATATATATATATATATAATATTTTAAAATGGTCATAGCTTTTTTATTCTATCATTGAATGAAATTCAAATTTTTATATGAGATTCTCAAGGTATAATTCTATAGGAAACCACATTTGAGGATTCATATGCTACAAAGATTTCTTAAAAATAGACTTGAAATGTCCTCAAATTGATTTTATTGAATTTGAGCCATTAATTAGATGAGATCCAATAAGATTGAGTAATGTAATAATATGATTTAAACTTTAGACAATGAAAGCAAACGGACATCTTACCTGGAAGGAGAAGAAAGAAAAAATTATTGGAAACTCATTGTCATTTTACAATGGACATCACCCACTACAAGAAGAAGTTGTTGAGATGGTTCAAGCCCTACTACAAAAGGATGCATGACGACATTAAAAGAAACCACATGGGTAGCTAGAGCAACACCCAGGAAACAAACACATAAGAAAGCTATCATTTATCTATATTCAATCAATTCTATTTAACTTAAAAATAAAATTTATTTTTAAAAATAAATTTAATAAAGAAAAATAAATAAAAAGACCCTAGATAACTTAATGAAATAAAAAAAAAGGATAAAACAAAGTACACGAAAAGTTGGGGAAAGAAATGAGAGCTCAATCTTCAATTAAACAAATATTGAAGGATGAAATTGAAAAAATATTAGTTTAAATTAATGATAAATAAAATAAAGCAATCCCGAGTAAGCCCTATAAGCTGGCTTAATTTTAAAAACTTGCAATCCATGAAATACTAGACACGGGTTTAATTGGTAAGCTCAAATTCAAACCAATTAAATGTTGAAGAATGAAATTGAGTTAAAAAAATACCACTCTAAAAAATTTTGCAAAGAAAAAAAAATAATCAAAAGAATAATAAAAGAAAAAAATGTAGTAGGAAAAAAAATAATGGAAGGAGAAATCTCAAAATAAAAAATTTTATTTTAAAAATTATTATAAATTCTATAAATAGTAATTAAATGAATAAGATCAAATATAATCAAATAAGAAATTGAATGAGGATAAAATTAAAATTAAAATTCAATTTTATAAATTATTTTAAATATAATATATAATAACTAAAAAAACAAGGATTAAATAAAAAAAGAAGGAAGTTTAGTAGTTGGTTTGAACATGACAGACAGAAACACTAATAAAGAGAGAGGAAATGAAGAAAAGAAAAGAAATGATTATAGGTGTCAAACCAAAAATCTTCTCTATACACATGCCTCCTTTTCAAGGAGGAAATGTCGAGAAAAACCGGACGTCATCCCAATAAGATAATTTTGGCCATTAGTATCAACACTAAATGTTGTCAAAAGACGGCTTGCACAGCACGCGTTAGCGTAATTTCTTAAATATTTTTTATTTATTAAAATACTAAATTGCCCCCACCTCAACGCATTAATTACCAAAATTGAGGCAGGGTAATAAGAATATGGGTGTACCCGATGAAACAGTGCAGCAGCTTAAACAACTACTACAGCAGCAGGATAGGTGTCAAACACTAATAAAGAAGGAAGTTTAGTAGTTGATTTGAACATGACAGACAGAAACACTAATAAAGAGAGAGGAAATGAAGAAAAGAAAAAAAATGATTATAGGTGTCAAACCAAAAATCTTCTCTATACACCGGACGGACGTTGAGAAAAACCGGACGTCACCCAGTAAGATAATTTTGGCCATTAGTATCAACAGTAAATGTTGTCTAAAGACGGCTTGCACAACATGCGTTAGCCTATTTTCTTAAATATTTTTTATTTATTAAAATACTAAATTGCCCCCACCTTAACTCATTAATTACCAAAATTGAGGCAGGGTAATAAGATGTGTGTACCCGATGAAACAGTGCAGCAGCTTAAACAACTAGTGCAGCAGCAGGATAGCAGAAACAGTTATGGAGGTTAATTTCAAGATGAAACTGCTAATAGTTCCACGTGATTGCAAGCTTGGTTAACAGTTAAGAGTTAGTTGGAAGGACATTTAGCGGTTAGTTTGTTAGCTAGTCAAGAAGGAAGTCAGCATAGCATGCAAATATAAATACTATAACGTGTACTGCTTGGAGGGCAGGCAATGAGAAACCATTCTTCAGTAATTGTCAAAGCCAGTTTATTTGCTTAACGTCACAACCCTATATATCGCAACTTTTATAGTTATAATTTAAAAAATAGATTTAAAAAAAATATTTTTATAGTTTTAAAAAATAAATTTGATTAAAAATATTATAAGATGAGTTTTTATATGAAAATAAATATAAAAAAACAAGTTATTTTAGTCTCTACAAACAGATTGGGTTAAACCTTCCGTATGGCACATTCGCCTTTCCGCTCTTATGTTCGTGGCAACTGGTCTTCTGTCAAATATTGATCGTCTTGCTCCCATCAGTAAGTTAGAGCTAGAATTATTGTGATTTTAATAGCGTTACAAAACCCCCA